>SMTZ1_10005292_pt1 | contig 17897 bp, 16 predicted proteins | sample DeeMarSWOR136_30_FD_25667 | JGI IMG/M metagenome (IMG submission 25667)
AACTAAAGAAAATCAAACTACTAGCCTGAGCAATAAGTGATAAATCAGGGTTAAATGAAGTACTTAGATTGCTGAAACTTACATATGGCAAACCAAAAATAATAAGTGAAAAAAGACCTATCATTAATAACACAAACATTACTGTTTGAACACGTCCGTATATTTTCACACCTAGATAATTCACTAATAAGAACAATATAACCAAAACAATAGCGATAATTTGAATATATGTTGAAACAAAAACAGCAGCATTATCCATTTGAACTATTTTAAAAAAATGATTTAGAATAGCGATATCTCCAACAGACATAGCAGCAATGACTGCAATCATTGCAAACCATCTAGCCCATGTTACAATAAAACCCATAAAGGGGTCTAATATTCGGCTGATAAAAACATATTCTCCACCTGAAGAAGGTAAAGCAGAAGACAAAACAGCATAACATAAAGCTATAAAAAGAGCAGGAATCGCTGCGAGCATATATGAAAAAATTACTGATGAACCAACAGGTACTTTATCTTGGATTTGAATAGTCGTGAGAAATAAACCTCCGCCTATAACAGAGGTTACAACAGTTGCTATTACTTCCTTTAAACCAAGCTCCCTTCTAAGTTTAACCATTTTTCCGCCTTGATTTATCTTCTAATTATTAATTAAAATTCTACCCATCAATACTTTAATGATATTTGAAAACCTTTATAAATGGTAATATCACAGTTTTATAATTTTGGTCTTATTACAACCTTGATTTTTTCGACACCGTGAATACTGCAAATTTTATTGTCTACAATTTTCTTTAGATTCTTAAAGTCATTAGCATGGACTTTTACTATTAAATCATAATCCTCAAAAAAAGAATCAGCCATAGCAGTTTCTTCAACCAGTAATGGTTCAACCTCAACTACTTCATCAAGTCTAAAAAGCTTATCTGCGACATCATGATTATATGAGGTTTTTGAACTAACAAGAACATAACCAAAAACCATATACATCAACCTCCAAAAATTAACCTCAATGTTCTATATCAATTGTTTCTCCATTAAATTATAATTATTTTGCCTTGCCCATAATCTAATCTGATCTAAGATAAGCCAGATATCCTCGATTATTTCTGCAATTTTCCATCTTCTATTTTCTTCGGCTAGAAATTCAAGATGTTCGGCATCTTTTAATGTTTCTTCTTTTAAATGAACAGAGAACTCAGGCGAATATACATCATACAAAATTTCATGTTTAGGATTATCAACTTTAAACCTAACCGTTATAGAACCCATTTTATCATCAAGCCAAAATTCAGAGGGATTGTCCTCTGAAATTGACATATCTATATTTTCTTTTCTCATAAAATTTATTAATATAGGTATAAGAATATTTTCCATAAGAAACACCTCTTTATTACTACAGTATCATTCTATTAATTTCTTTCTCATGTTTTTCCAACATGGCAACTATCTTTCTTATATATTCAGGACTGTATTCTTTTTCAACCATATTATTCACTTACTTCAAAGGTTATTTTTTAAATTAATTTATGATAAGCTCCTCTTATTACCTAGCTTACGCATTCTTTCATGAAGTTCTCTTATTCTCTTTTCCGTATGATTTTCATATCTATCCATATTATTGCCTCGAATATTTTTAACATTATGAAGAGGAAGTAGAGTCTTTTGTGGAGACGAGGTGGTGAATAGGATGAGGGAGGTATAGATGGGATGCACCCAGGAGGAAAATTTAGGATTAATTCGAATTTTTTTTTGACTCTACATCTCTATATATAATTAGTATTAACCAATTTATAAACATTATTGCTATAATTATAGAAAAAAAATTATAATTTATCGATATTTATAGACAATTTATTAATAATAGATAGACATTACAAATTAATTGAGTAAGAGGTGAAATTATGACAAACTCAAATATAAAACTTGATAAAAAAGATAGAACAATACTAAGTTTAACATACAGTAATCAGGACGTATCACAAGAAGAAATGGCAAAAAAACTTCATATATCTCAACCATCAGTAGCAGCAAGAATAAAAAAACTAAAAAATAGAGGGCTAATAGAACAGATCATAGGAGTAAACCTAAATAAAGTTGGATTAAAAGTAGCAATGGTAAGGGTTTCTACAACTAACACAGAAAAAGTCTTGAATATGTTTCGAGATTGCCCATTTTTCTTAAATGGCTTTATAATATCAGGAAAAGAAAATTTAGTTTTATTACTTGTAGGAGATGATATGGCATCGTTAGAATCTATTATTGACAGTCATATAAGACCAGATAAAGACGTTCAAAGTGTAGATTTTAATGTCATCATTACCAGTATAAAGGATTTCGTAATCCCTATAAATATGCCAACCGAGGCTCTAAATCGTCCACCTTGTGGTCTTGATCATAAATGCGAGGAGTGTTATGCTTTCAAAACTAATCGTTGTTTCGGTTGTCCTGCTACAGGAAAGTATAAGGGAACCTTTTGGTAGATTGTTGACATAAAAATATCTGAAACTAAAAGAAAAATAAGTGTCGGGCTTTTAACCTTTAGCAAAGATGCCCGATGCGGATATAAAAATTACTGTACAAAACACAAAATATTTTTTATTTTATTTTTTACAATTGTTAATAATATCAAAAGTAAAGTAATTAAAAATCAATTTACCTTTTCTCATTTTGACATTTTAACAAGATAGTTTTTTATAACATTGAAACAAGAATCCAAATAGAATAATTAGAAAAACGAGGCTTGAATAAAATGAATAAAAAATATGAAGACTTGCACAAGCGTATTGATACAATCACTAAAAATAACAAAAGAAAAATATCTAATCAGGATTATAAACGTGCAAGGGTTCAATTAAAAAAAATATTTTCCAAAACTTAATAAATATTAAATTTTAGGTGAACTTAATTGAATGATAAAATTTCTGCTGAAGAAAAAAGAGATGCAGTAAAAAGAATGAATAAAATACTATACGAGTTTGAAAATACATTAAAGAAAGCACAGGAAATCTATAGAGAAGCTGTTGAGAAAGGGGATTTAGAACTGCAAAAAAGATTGTTGAAAAATATAAATAAAATAAAAAGAGAGGAAGCAAGCATTCAAAATCTCATATCTGGTATTTGTGAAATATCAAAATAATTGAAGCTTTTTTCATATTATTTATTAAAAATAAAGCTAGCTAAACATAAAAAATAATCTGTAAAAAACGGATTTTTAAGATTGATAAATATGTGTTGGCCGCCATAAGAGCTTGGATTTTATCTAGATTTCTCCTAGCAGTATTAAGTTAAAAAAATTAATCTATTTTTTAGAAAATTTAAAAATGTGAATTAACTTATATTAAGGAAATATTTAAATTTGGTTATTTTATTATAATATATATAAAATTGTAATTTATGGGAGGAATATGAAATGAAGAAATATATATTCTGGGCAATAGTAATAGCTATTGCTTCTGGGCTGGTGATTACAAGTACGGCAATTAGCGTACCTATTATAAAGACAACACCTGAGAATTGTGAAATTAATGCACAGTATTTAAGTGCAAAATCTAAACTATTGCCTAAAAAAACCTGTGGAATAGATACCCAACCTTTATCATTTGACGGTACCCAGGTTACAGCTGGCATCTTTGATGAGTATCATGGTTCTGTTGCTGGAGCTCCAGGGGGAGAATATTATGCCTTGGTAGAATATACAGAAGATGAATCCATTTGGCATCCAATGTTGTTTGTATCCTATGATGGAGTTGTATGGGAGTCCCAAGTTGAGTTCTTGTATGATAATTCAGAATACACTGACTTTGACCAAAATACCTATGGAACCTACTCAACCTTTGGTGCACCTCCTACTAGTGATGGTATTATACCTGTTATTCAGGGTGAAATAGGTACTGGTTCGGTCTGGGATTTTTCACAATATAACCTCTTCGGCTTTGAATATAACCGAATAGCCTGCTATACCTTTGAAGGACCAGAAGGAGATCCTGGAAACTGGAATTGGGGCAGTCTTACCTTTACTGGATATAATGGCTATCAAACAAATGACATTGAAGGGTGTCCGTTCGTCTTCTATCAAACCAATGATGAAGGAAATGGTGTAATAGGTTGGCTTACAGGATCAAATGTAGAAGGTTGTGAGCATACTGGATCTGCTATGGATCTTGTAACCAATATGCATTATGCGGTTTATGATAGGAACACAGGGGAAACCTATGAACTTCTTGTAAGAAAGGATGATTTTGCTTCATGGTATTACAATTCTCAAGGAGGTTATTGGGCTCATAGATTAAAGTTTAGCAAGCATATAACTGATACTGTAGACCTTATGTATCCCTGTTGTGCGGCATATGACGATCATGTAGTAATTGGCTGTCAAAAAGAAGATGACATAGTTGTATACTATTCAGCAAATGGAATGACCTCCTATTCAGAAACCCTCGTTGAGGAGGCAGCTTCATATCCAGAGGTTGCTATTGCTGCTGGAGGTACAACAATTATTACATATATAAAGGACAACGTGCTTTATTACAGGACCTCTGATAACTATGGAGTAAGCTGGAGTGATGCCGAGGTTGTAAGTGATAGTCAAATAAACCTAAATTATCGTGCTGTAAACCTTGATGAATATAAAGGCAACATAATCGGAGTCTGGGAGGATACCAGAGGTGGTAATGTAGACATATATTATGATCTAATATTCCAAGCTCAGTAAGAATAACTATTAACTGGGGTGATGGTTCAAGTGATTTGACTGGTCTTATGGATTCTGGTGAAGCCATAATCCTAAATCACACATGGTCAGAGAGAGGAGATTACACAATTACAGCCAGTGCGCAGGATTTCTGGAATGCAAAGGGTTCAGAAGCATCCTTTACAATTACCATACCTCGAAATAAGGGAGCAGCAAATACTTTCATATTACAGTTATTTCAGAGATTTCCAAATATCTTTCCAATACTACAAAAACTACTAAAATTTGGGCTAAATTAGCCCAAATATATCTTTTTTTTTCTAAGATTAGAGTTTTATTATAATTTGACTTTAAATTTTAATTAAAAAAACTAGTTTCAAATCATAAGATTTTGTGTTTAATTATTGTAGTAAATTAGGTACTTAAAATTAGTTATTTAAACTAGTAGTTGTGATTAACTATTGTTAAGGAAATATTTAAATCAGAATATTATATTACATATGTATAATCCAAATATCTTATTTGGGGGAGGAAAGGATAAAAAAATTCAAAATATAAAAGATAAGTTAGGAAATTATTACTTGTTTTTTCTTATAAAATCTGTGATATCTTTAAGTAATATATCTTAGAAAAACAAAAAAATCATTGATTTTTGACGAGCGGGGCGGAATAAAAACCTACCTCGTAAGGTAAAAATTGATATAAAAGATAGAGGAAAGGAAAATGAAAAAGAAATTATTAGGTATTTTTGTATGTATGCTGCTTATTACTGTTAATGTTTTTGCAGTAGCTGGAAATGTTAAACAACCTGTTTTTAATGTTGTAAATACAAAAGAAACACAAGAAACAGATTTTCCTGAATATGTAACTATAATAAACTCACAAATAATTCCTAAACAAACTCTTGAAAATGAAAAACAAGATGTCGCACAAGTAAAACAAATTGATATTCAAATAGGCAAACCTAATCCTGATCCTGGTCATATTAAAAATGAAGAAGGAGAACCTGCAAGGGGAGGCGAGTGCAACATTTATGTCTATCCGAGATGCCACCATGGAAAAAAACAACGGGATGTCACAAATGTACAATGGGCTGTTGATAATGTCGCAAAAAGTGGGATAGTGCACCTAATGACAACTGATCCAGATGAGGAGGAGAAAAAGGCTTTCTATTTCGGATTTGGACCATCTGGTGTTCAAGTAAGAATTGTAGATAACATAATTATTAGGGGAGAATCAAGTGAACTTACTTCTTATAAACTTCCTTGGGGCAGATCAATTGAAACCGATAGAGCAATTATATATGGTGGACTTCGTCCAATCTCATTAGTTGAAAAGCTCATGTTGGATGTAGAAAACCTTCATATTGAAAATCCACAAGATGCAGGAATCTGGGTGAGTCATTCAAACGGGATAAATGTTAGTGATTGTAAAATCTTCAACGTTAGACCGTATCTTTATTCTTGGGGTTATTGCGCTGTGACCATATCACTTTTCAACACACATTACTATCCTAACCAGGAAAATATCTCAGGGTATGCAAATATAATAAATAATGAACTCAGCCCAAACAGATATCTTAATCCTGTCTATTACAATAAATTTCTTCAAGGCGGTATCTGGTTAGCTTGCATAAGTTGCGATGCATATATCTCGGGAAATACAATATATAACACCGATGTCTGGACAATAAGTGTTGATCAAAATATTGGAACTACAACAGTTGAGGATAACATTCTTAATCCAGGTCCACCACAGGGCGATCCTTCCATATCCTATGGAATGGGTGTTCTTGTAGGATATCATTATTATCTGACTGCATACCAAGGTAGTCTTTATGTAAATGATAACGAGATAAATGCAATAAATCCATACGGTTGTGCAATAGGAATATTTGGTTATCTCACTATACCTGGTACAGAGTTTGAGTTTACAGATAATGAATTAACTGTTTCTAATATTCCGGCAGCAGTTATTAGCTATGCTCCAATTTATAACTTTTGGGAGAACAATATTTTCAAGGGCACTGCTTCATATGCAGTAATGATTGCTGACTATGCAACTGCTGGCGAGTATTATATCGCTCAAAGTGATTTGGATGAATTTGCTTCAACTAGTGGACTGTATGTACTTATGCTAGATACTTCATATGGTAATACAATTGATGCTTCTGATATTCCATGTTATAGATTCTACGATTTATCAGGTGGAGCAAATACTGTTTATTGCCAGTAAATAAAAGAAGAGTTAAAACAATTTTAAAAACCTCTTTCTTTTTTTTTATTGACTTAAATATAAGTTTAAAGACCAGAATCTTGTTATAAAAATTCTTGCTATAAGTTTGTATTAAGAAAAGGAATTCAAATAATACAGTTATTATTCTGATTATTTAGACAGAATAGATTTAAAAATTGTTTTTCAGTTAAATTTATAACAATATATTTAATTACTATATTATATTTCAAATAATTATCAGGGAGGTAGATAAATGAAAAAAATATTTCCAATACTATTGGCAGTTTTTTTAATAATAAGTGGTTTTGGGGCTAGTGCTAGCGCGATTTTTAATATAAATGAGAGTATTGAATGGGAGCAAAATGGAATCTTAAACGCTTTTGGATCCGACGTATTAGACCAATATCAACCAGAAATGGATTTCTTTGCACCAGTAGGTCCAATTTATATAGCACCTGATATAAACTACATATCAGCTCAATCATTCATTCCAACAAAAAACGTACTAACACGAATAGAAGTAATGGCAGGTAAAAATTCAACAACAACATATGATTACATCTTAACAATAAGAGATGATCTTTTAGGACCTGATCTTGCTTCATTATCTTTAGGTCCTGAAAATTTTCCAACTGAGAATTTTAGTTGGGTTGAATTTGATATTGAAGATATTCCTGTAGCTCCAGGTAAAACTTACTATATTATCTCATCTACAACAGATGCACCTGATAATTGGTATGCATGGGGTGCAAAGCTTTCAGATGTGTATCCAGATGGATGGGTTTGGTGGTCTGAAGATGACGGTTCATCATGGGAGAATGACACCGAGGCAGATTTAACGTTTGCAACCTATGGACTAGATAATACTGCACCAACTGCACCTTCAATTACAGGACCAAACAGTGGGAAACCTAAAACAGATTACGACTACACGCTTAATTCAATAGATCTTGAAGCAGATGATGTTTACTACTATATTGAATGGGGGGATGGAACATTTCAGGATTGGGATGGTCCATATCCTTCAATGATGGATGTAATAGTATCCCATGCTTGGGATACGGAAGGAACCTATAAAATAAAGGCAAAGGCAAAAGATGTCTATAATTCCGAAAGCGATTGGTCTGAGTATGAAGTTACTATTCCAAGAAGCAAATCGTTTGATTTCAGATTTAACCTGCTAGATTGGTTTTTTGAAAGGTTTACAAATTCATTTCCACTACTAAGATACTTAATTGGATTTTAGTAGTTTCAATCTCTTTTTTTTATTATTTTTCAGTAACCATTAAAAATCCTTTCCAAATAAGGGCGTTTGGGTCTAATTTTTTTGCATCAGCATAACCTCGTATATACCCTTCATAATAATCTGTTAATATTTTCCTTTTCGTCATTGTCTTTTTTACAATATATGATCTGACAATGGATCTAATTGCCTCTTCAACATTAATGTAACTTCCGTTTTTTTCAATATATTCGTTTAATAGTTTAATCCATCCATCTGGAGCATCAATCTTCAACTTTTTATTTTTAAGATTCTTAGTTTCGGCTGTCATTTTCTTTCCCCAATTTTTAATAAATTATTCATTATTTTAACTTATTTGATAAAGTGAAAAAAATAGTCATTATTTTTAAAATAAAATTCTTGTAGTAAGATGCAAATTTTTTTATTTATTTTTTTTAAATGTTAAATTATGTTTTTTTGAGAAAAATTTAAGGCAAATAAAAATATTCTATTTAAAAAGGTATGACTTATGAAACGACTGCATTATACAGCAGTTTTTGTGTTCATTTTTTTGATATTTCACTCATTGATATCCTCATCACTTGCAAAAGGTGAGGTTTGGGAAATTCTTGATAATGTTACACCTAGCTTAGAAAGTGTGGAATGGCATGAAAAAGGGACACACAGTATTCCACCCAGTTGGATTTCTGATGGCAGATGGTATAATGCTCATAGTCGCCAGATTCTTGTTAAATCTGAAAATTATATTTTCGCAACCTTTTATGAGAACTTCAACTGGACTGCTGTCAATGCATCTTTTGAAAAGGAAGGATGGCATCCCTATGAAAGGTTTGAAGATTTTAGATCTCATATTTTAAATGATCCAGGGTGGTGGCTTGTATTTTCGTGGAATTTGCAACCTGAATGGTTAGGTATCTCAACTAACAGAACTAAAGTAGAGGCTGAGTTAGACCCTATGACTTCTACAGCTCATGTGGAAATAACAACCTATATTACAAACATTCCAGGGTATTTTATTGATACTTCTTACCTATCTCTTGAAATAGGTATAGGCGGTGAGAAACTTCCAAAACCCTTGTTTGCAGGTTATGATCTAGCATCTCTTTATATTGGAGATTTAGATGCTTTTCAACTACAAGAAGATTATAGGCAGGACGGAAGACAGTACTCAATTCATTTTAGAGCACCATCTTATCTTATGTCTCAGTACAAAGACACATTTTTGCTTACACTTGGTGTTGCACCTGAATATTGGGAAAGGTCTGTTTATAATCCTCATATAATCAATATCTCAATGCCATCTGACACCGCGATAGAGGATGTTTCACCATCTGAGATATCCACAAGTAGTGGCAACATTGTAACATTTAGTCTAAGTGAAAACAATATTTATCCTGAATCATTTATAGTTACAAGTGGTCCCCCAACCAAGGATTTTGGACAAATTTTTTTTGAGAATCTTGGGCGCTGGATAACCGAACCTGAAATATGGGTTGCAATAATTACAGCTATAGCACTTATCTATGCTGCGTTTCGTGGTAAAGACATATTGAAAAGAAAAAAAACCTATTATAGGCTTTACAAGAGTATGGTAAATATATTTGATAGCTACTCAGTTGACTACCCTAAGTTTTATCAGGAAATTGAAAATCTATCTAAATCGATTACTAAATATTTCATTGAAGATAGAATTAATGATGAACAGTTTGAAAAACTATTTGCAGGTCGTGACGACCTTATAGATAGAGCCCAGAGGTTAAAACAAATATAATTAAATAGAATTTTACAAAGAGCTTATAATTATAATTTGTCTTAACTTGTCTGTTTTATTGGTGAATGGGTTGAATATGTCCGCATCCATAGTAATAAACCTTGTTCAAATCAGTAGAATGAAACAATTGATTCTTTTTTAATGATTGTAAATATCTCTCGTGATTAACTTTATTAAATAAAAAAAAAGAAACAACATTACATTAAATATCAAATCAAACTATTATATAAATTGTTTCAATTTATGATATAAAAGTTGATTTTTTACTTAAAAAATAATAAAAATAATAAAAGGAAATATTTAAATTGGGATATTTTATTCTATTAATGGTAAGTTTTAAATATTAAAGGAGGAAAAATAAATATGAAAAGAAAATTATTTGGTATTTTAATAAGCATGCTGTTTATAGTGACTGTTGTACCTATGTCAACTACTCTTGCGGAAAAAGGAGCATATAAACCGGTATCTATAGATAGAGGATGGACATGGGTGTCATCATATCCAAACTATGCACCGAGTGGTATGCCCGATTTTGACCAAAGACAAGACCAATGGCAAGGTATAATCGATGGAGGAAATGGCATTGCAGAGTCAACTGCGCGTGGGGACGATGTACAGGTCACAGCCAAAGGAAGTATTGTTGACCCTAATAAACCCGCTGTTATTGCACCTGGTTTAAACTGTACATTAGAATCTTACCCTCAAGGAGATGATATTAGAGTATGGATGTTTTCCAGTGCTGTAACAACAATGAATTGCTTCTGGTGGTTTGACTCAAGATACGATGACCCAGATGGCTTTCCAGGTGATGGGGAAGATGAGTTCCCACTTGTAAAGGACTATGGTGTAGGAGATGATCATGCAATCGAAAATGCACCTCTAGCCGTTGAAAAAATGGCAAATGCATTAAATATAACAAGCACTCTATACTTGGATAATGATGTATGGATAGATACAATTGATGAATGGATTGTTAATGTAAGTCTTGAAGATGTTCTTGATTTAAATTTTTACACCTATCCAACCTTTGATTTCATTGCAGGTGAGATTGAAACAGGCAGAGCTGTAATTTTATTGATTAATTTTATTAAAGATAATGAAGACGAATGCGAGATTGTTGGAAGTCATGCCGTCACCTGTGCAGGTGTAAATTCAGATGATATTAAGATAGCGATCTGTGATCCTTATTGGGATGTTTATAACCCCAGCGAGGAGAACCATAATGATACACAATACGTTTCTCATGACAGATACAAAGTAGAGCTTGGTTCCCCATGCGAAGATATACCTGAAATAGAATGGTGGTTGCCTACCTATGAGACTGATTACAATTATTCTGTTGTTCATTCTGCATTGGTTATTAATTATATTAACTATGCACCAGAAACCCCAACAATTGATGGCCCAACTAGTGGAAATGCAGGAACCGCATACAATTACACATTTAACTCAGTAGATCCAAATGTTGACGATGTCTATTATTACATACTTTGGGGCGATGGTTATGTTGAAAATTGGGACGGCCCTCATGCCTCTGGTGCAGATTTTGAGATTGCTCATACCTATAAAAGAGAAGGGACATTTACAATTGAAGCAAAAGCTAGAGACCCCTCAGGTTATGAAAGTGGCGTTGCAACATTGGATGTAACAATGCCAAGAAACAAAGCATTCAATTTCAACCTGCTTAGTTGGTTTTTAGAAAGATTCCCAATGCTGGAAAGACTTCTAGATCTCTTAAATATTGTAATTTGAATCTGAATCTGTTGGCTATTGGGCACCCCATCAATCTAGAGTTGGTTTATAAAGGACTATTTGATTTCTCCTAATAAGGTGTGGATGGGATGCAGAAGAATGGAATTATTTTTAAAGATAAGGATGCAGTTGAGATTCCAATTTGTCATTTTTGTAACTCAAGAGATGTCATAAAATTTGGTAAACAAAAGAATAAAGTTCAAAGATATCAATGCAATACCTGCCATAAGATATTTAATGAGAGGTATGGTACTTTGTTTTATAAGAAACATCTGTCTGATGATCAGATCCTGCAGATAGTATATCTTTTCCTCACGGGTTATTCTATTGGTAAGATGCCTCCGATGTTTGATGTTACTGATTATACTATACGGAAGATTCTAAAGGAGGCGCTTTTGCAGTTTCAGAAATTCAAAAGATATGTTATGATTCCTTATGATTATGTTCCCAGTGTTATTGAGATCGATGAGATCTATGTTAAACTGCAGGGGAAGAAAGAATTCTATGGTTGGCTTGCTTATGATCCTAAAAATAAGTACATCATAGACTTTGTCATAGGAAAGAGAGATGATGAAACTCTTGAAGAATTGTTCATGAAACTGAAAAGATATCGTGGTAAGGTACGTCTGGTACTTGTTGATGGTTATCTTGGTTATGAGAAATTTATAAGCAGTTATTTGGGAATTAAGAGTAATAGGCCTTTAACTGGTGTTATCAATAAAGGTCGTTTTAATAAGAAAACAGGGCGTTTTCATACCTATGCTTTGTTTGGCAGGAGTGGAAATGCTGTTGACAGGGTTATTCAGGAGTTGGGTATTGGTAAGACAATTACTACAGCGCTTATTGAGAATTTGAATTCCTATCTTAGGGATAATGTTTTGTATATGAAGCGGAGGAGTAAGGGGCTTTCTAGGGTTTTTGATTGGATGGTTGATATTTTTGCTGGGTATTTCTTTTATCATAATTTTGTTAAACCTCATTGGAGTCTTAGTAAAAGAAGTAGTAAAAACTGGTTAGAGACAGGTGTTACGCCAGGGATGGCTTGTGGTATTACGTTTACACAGTTTTCATTGTATGGAATTTTGAGTTTTTTACCAACTCTGGATTAATGGGGTGCCGCTATTGTAACATTTAAATATTCAATATACAATATTAATGTATGGGAAGGCATTATAGAACATTATATCAGGATGGCATGTTTAAAAAAACCCTAATTGTTGGGATAATCTTATCATTTATCTGTATGAGTATCAGTCCATCAGTTGCTATTTATAATTTAAGGGATTCTTCTATACAAATCTATAATGGTAATACCTTATATGTTGGCGGAACAGGTGAAGGTAACTATACAATTATACAGGATGCGATAGATAATGCAACCGATGGAGATACTGTATTTGTCTATAATGGGACTTATTTTGAGAATCTATTTTTAGATAAAACAATTTATTTGATTGGTGAGGATAGAAATAATACTATAATTTATCCAAAAAATCTATCTGAAAACCAAAATTCAATAGTCTATATTTCTGCAGATGCCTGTACAATTGATGGATTTACATTAGGAAATTATGATCTTTTAGAAGATTCCATCGGATTTTTCATAAATTCATCAAAAAATAAGATTAATGGTAGTGTTATAAAATATCTTGAACATGGTATTTATATTAAAGATAAAGTAATTTATAAGAATTCATTTATAGATAATCAAATTTCAAATAACGAAATTACAAATTGCACGTTTGGGGTTTATATACGTTCAGATGGTAAAGATAATGTTATTTATAATAATGATATATTTGATAATACTGAAGGAATATACATTTCCTACTGTGTAAATAATAGTATTGTTGGAAATTTTGTTCACTCTAACAGTGTTTATGGAATTTATATATCTACAGATTCAGATGGTAATATTGTTTCAAGGAATGTTATTACAGAAAATAAATACGGGATTCGCTTTCAAGGGGTCAATTACAATGAAATATTTCTAAACTGGTTTCAAGGAAATGAACAAGGACTTTACTCTTGTTGCAGCTCTTGTTTCAATACAATTTACAAAAATACATGTATTGATAATGAAAAGCATGCATCCGATGGATATCATAACAATTGGGATAATGGTGAATTAGGTAATTATTGGGATAATTACAATGGAACAGATAATGATGGGGACGGCATAGGCGATACTCCTTACCCTATCCCAGGTGGCAATAATGAGGACAGGTACCCATTGATGGAACCACCGTGGAGTGGAAATCAACCGCCTGAATCGCCAACAATAGATGGCCCTACAAAGTGCAAATCTGGCATAGAATATGACTACTATTTTGTTGCAAATGACCCAGATGGAGATCATATTTGGTATCATATATGCTGGGGTAATGAAGAATTAATATACATTTATGGACCATATCCATCAGGTGAAAAATTGACATTGTCATACAATTGGGCTGATAAAGGTACTTATATGATTACCTGCTGGGCAAGAGACATATATAATGAAGAAAGCAATGTTACTACACTTGAGATTAACGTACCGAGAAGTAAAGAAGTTAATAATTCGTTTTTTAATTGGTTTTTAGAAAGATTCCCATTATTTGATAGGTTACTATATTTTTTAAAAAAATTATGCTTAACAATTGGTATGGATAATATTAAATATAAATTTAATATTAATAATAATTAAGAAATGTAAATATAGGGGACATTAGGAGGTATAATATTGAAAATTAGATATAATAAAAATATATTAGTTTTTGGAATAATTATTTTATTTATTGGATCATCTGTCTTACCAAGTATAAGTAGTCACAATAACCGAACTAATATTCAAGCAGCATGCAAAGACCCTACTGCTCATCCTATAAATGATTACTATATAAATTCCTATTGGAAGTTTGATGAATGCAGCGGTGATGTTGCACATGATTCTTCAGGGCATAGTTATGATGGAACAATTCATGGGGCTACATGGGTTGGGGGTTCAGGCGATTGCGCACTTGAGTTTGATGGCGTAGATGACTATGTTAATTTTAGTGATTATTCATCAGAAATAATGTTTAATAAGACTGATGATTTTATAATCTCTTTTTATTTTATATCAACAGGTAAAGGTGTTATCTATTCTGCATTTGCTCCTTGGGGATTTAATCCAGAATTTAAAATCGAATTAGTTTCTAACGGTTCCTTATTGTTTAGATTAATTGGAGCATCCAATTTGGGCATTACCCTTTACTCAACTGGTACATATAACGATGATCAATATCATTATGTCGAATATTACCACAATGGTATATCTTCAAGTCCAACTGCATCACTTTATGTTGATGATGAGTATGATAATAGTGCAACTAGCTATTATTATAATATAGAAAACGATGAGTATACAAAAGCCAAGATGGGTGTTAATGCTCACACTTCAACAGATTATTTTGATGGAACGATTGATGACTTTAAAATTATTAAATATGAACAGGGAAATAAACAAGAACCACCAACAATTGACGGTCCAAAAGTTGGAAAACCTAACGAAGAATTGTGCTATACATTTGTAACAAATGATCCAGAGGGAGATGACATAGAGATGATCTATATTGACTGGGATAAAGGCACAATAGAGGAATTAATTGGACCGTTTGAATCAGGTGAAGAAGTAACTGCATGTATCCAATATGAGGCGGAAGGAAGCTATTGTATAAAGGCAAAATCACAAGACTTCTGGCATGATAGCGCTTGGTCAGAATGCTATGAAGTATTAATAAGCAATACTATACCTGAACCAGCAATTTGCTGCTCAGGCAGTATAAATTTACTAGATGTTAAACCAGAAGCTCAATTGACAGGTAATTTCGAAGTAACAAACTGTGGAGAAGCTGAATCATACTTAAACTGGGCTGTCTCAGAATACCCTGATTGGGGAACAGGCTGGGAATTTACACCAGAAAGTGGAACAGGTCTAACACCGGAAGAAGGTTCAATAGAAGTTTATGTTGAATTCATTGCACCACCAGATAAAGGAGCTGAATTTTCTGGTGTAATTAAAGTTGAAAATACCGATGATCCTTCAGATTTCTGCGAGATTCCTGTCTCAATAACAACTCCAAGAAATAAAATACAAAATAACAAAAGCCTATTTTTAGAAAGGGTTTTAGATAGATTCCCTATGTTAGAAAGACTACCAGCTTTTTTAACATTACGATATGTTTATATATAAGTTAACAATTGAAATATTTAAATATAGATTAACATATATATTTTGTTAATTAAGGGGGACAAGAAATAATGCATAAACGAAAAAAAAATTTAAGCAAAACCATAGTCTTAGGAATAATCACATTATTTATATTAGCAGCCATATCAACAAACATAAGCGGATATAACAAAAAAACAATAAATCAAACAACAAAAGAAACACCAACAGGATTTCCACTAGATGAAGACGACTATATAAACGCATACTGGAAATTCGATGAAGGTTACGGCACCACAGCAGGAGACTCATCAGGACATGATTACGACGGAGAAATACACGGAGCCACATGGGTTTCACATTCAGGAGGATATGCACTAGAATTCGACGGTGTAAACGATTACATCTTAGTAGATGATTATGCAAAAAACTATCTAGGATTCAATAAAACCGATGATATGATAATATCATTTCAATTCAAATCAACCTCGAATAACAAAGGCGTAATATTCAGCATATGCAGAGGAGACGACTACGGCTACAACCCAGGATTCCACGTTGCACTTGACTCCAATGGTACAATACAGGTACAAGTATGGCGTTTAAGCTGCGGAATTAAGATGTGGTCTGAAAATAGCTATAATGATGGCGAATGGCATACTGTTAAAATATACCACAACGGGTACTCAGCCAAATCAATTGTTTATATCTATGTAGATGGAGAGCTAGATTACTATTTCGAAAAATATGTTTGTGATTTTTACTCTGATAATTTTAAATATTCCCAAATAGGTAGAAACAGTTATGAGTTAAACGACTACTTTAATGGGGTTTTAGATGAACTTAAAATAGTAAAATATCCAGGTGGTAACGAACAAGAAGCACCAACAATAACCGGTCCAACAAGTGGAGAACCTAACGATAAATTAGATTTCATCTTCATAACAGAAGACCCAGAGGGAGATAAAATAGAAAAACTCTACATCGACTGGAATGACAGCGAACAGATACAAGAAGTAAAGGGACCTTTCAATTCTGGCCAAGAAGTAACTGTTAGTCATACATGGACAGAAGAAAATTGGTTTTACGTAAAAGCTAGAGCCAAAGATTTCTGGCATGAAAGCCCATGGTCAGAAGAGTATCCAGTAAAAATTGGAAACGCACCACCAACCAGACCAATAATAACAGGGAAAAAATATGGAGACCCACAGGAAAAAATAACATACACATTCTTATCAGAAGATCTCGAAGGAGAAGATATTAAATATTATGTAGATTGGGATGATGGTACTACCACAGAGACAAATTATCTTCCATCAGGTACAGAGCTAACAGAGGAGCACAGTTGGGATACAAAAAATGATTACTATATAAAGGCTAGAGCTACAGACGAAAAAAGTAAAGTAGGGGACTGGGAAGAATATCACATAAGAATAGGAGACATGCCACCAGATAATGTAAAAATATATGGAGCGGTGCAGGGTTATCCAGGTGTAGAATACGAATATGCCTTCATATCAAATGACCCAGAAAAGGATAATGTAAAATTTGATGTCGACTGGGGAGATGGCAATATAGAAACAGATGTCGGACCAGTTCCATCCGGCGAGGTACTAGTTCTAAGTCATTCGTGGAATAAAACTAAAACCTATAAAATAAAAGCACAGGTAAAAGATGAATTTGTACCAAGAAACAAAGCCATAAATCTTATAGACCTACTGGAAATGTTATTTGAACGACTACCACGAGTATTTCTAACTTTAAGAAACATACTAGGAGTATAAATTTAGGAGGAGGAAAAAAAATATGAAAGAAAAAATTATAGGAATCCTTATTTGCACACTATTAACCATAGCAACTGTAATACCAGCAGCAGGAAATATAAAAACAGAACCCACCATACCTTACAAATCAATTAACACATATGTTAATGAAATCTCCCCATACAACATACCAACCTCAACCCTAAAAATAACTGCTACAGGAGCAAACGATCTAGACAGCGTAA
>SMTZ1_10002673_pt1 | contig 17894 bp, 14 predicted proteins | sample DeeMarSWOR136_30_FD_25667 | JGI IMG/M metagenome (IMG submission 25667)
CTTAATTTTACGCCTCCCGCTTTTGTCAAGTTCATCAAGAAGTTCCATTCTTACACATTCAATTGCCTTTACATTTTCTTTATCATCACCTATTACTCTAGTAGGAGCTACAAGATAAACAAGTCTTACTCCTTCATCTTCTGTTTCATCAATTTCCCAATCTGGTTCTGCAGGCATTTCTTCACGAGAACGTCTGTATAAAATTGCAACATCTTCAGCACCTAATCTTAAAGCAGATCGAGCAGTGTCAAGTGCTGCATTTCCTCCACCAATTACCATTACTTTCTTTCCAATTTTTGGAGCAATATCCTTAAAACCACTGAGTTTAATTGCCTTTGATGGGCAAACGAAAGCACATTTACCACAACCTTTGCATAAATATTTCTTATGAAGATGGGGATATTGCTTTTTTGGATCTAGCTCATCTGGTTCAAGATGTATAATCCCATAGTAACAAGCCTCTGCACATTTTCCACATCCAGTACATAGCTCATCATCAATTTCTGCAATTGGAGTAGATATAATTTTTCCGAGGTTTATTTCTTTTAAAAAGTCAATTGCCTGAAATACACCATCTAGTTCTTCACCAGGAATAGTCATCTTTTTCCCCTGTTGTGCACCTACTGCAAGAAATACTGCTTTATGTCCACGTTTAAATAAATCAGGAATTGTGAAATCCCTTCCAAGCATTGTATTTAGTTGGACTCTAACACCAAGTGCTAAAATATCTGAAATCTCACGCTCAATTATTTCTTTAGGCAAACGGAAGGCAGGAATGCCCCATCTCATCATACCACCAAGTACTGGTGCTGATTCGAAAACTGTTACGTGATATCCCTTTAAAGCAAGGTCATGGGCAGCCGTTAGTCCTGCTGGTCCTCCACCAATAATTGCAACGCTTTCTGCTTTTGTTTCAATTGGAGGTATCTCCATTGCGGGTATATGAAGCTCTAAATCCCCAACAAAACGTTTTAGATGCGCAATACCTATTGGTTCATCAACATCTTTTCGAGTACAAGCATTTTCACATGGTCTATGACATACCCTTCCACATACAGATGGAAAAGGCAGGCGTTCCTTAATTACCCTTAACGCCTCGTAAAACTTACCTCGACCAACAAGTGTTACATAACCTGGAGCCCCAACTCCTGCAGGACAAACGTCTCTACAAGGATGCATTCCACGTTTATCAATTGTTGCCTTTAATGGCACTGCTTGAGGAAATGGGGTATAAATTGCATGTCTTGTAGCTTTTTCCATGTCAAATTCATTTGGTACTTCAACAGGGCAAGTAGCAAAACATTCACTACATCCAGTACATTTTTCCATATCAATGTACCTTGGTTTCTTTAAAATTTTTACATCAAAGTTACCAACATACCCATCAATTCCTACAACTTCAGAATATGTTAGAAGCTCAACATTTTTATGACGGGCTACATCAACCATTTTAGGTGTAAGAATACAAGCTGAACAGTCAAGAGTGGGAAATGTTTTGTCAAGCTGAGCCATACGCCCACCAATACTAGGTGTATTTTCAACCAAATACGTCTTAAACCCCATGTCGCCAATGTCAAGAGCTGCCTGAATACCGGCAATTCCACCACCTATTACTAATGCAGTAGGAGTTACATCAACTGCTTTTTTCTCAAGTGGTTTAAGAAGGGAAGCTTTTAGAACCGCACTTTCCACAAGTTGTTTAGCCTTTTCTGTTGCAGATTCCTTATCTTTATGAACCCAAGAACACTGTTCACGAATATTTATCATATCAAGGCAATATTGATTCAATCCAGACCTTTCCAAAACCTTTCTAAAAGTCGGTTCATGCATACGCGGAGAACAAGAAGCAACCACAACGCGATCAAGCTTTAATTCTTCTATATCTTTTTGTATCAGCTCTTGTCCCGGATCAGAGCACATATATTTATAGAATTTAGAAGTTGCAACATTTGGTAAAGTTTCAGCGTATTTTGTTACCTTTTCAACATCAACAGTTGACGCAATATTTATTCCACATTCACAAACATAAACACCTATTTTCATAGCATCACCCTCCTATTTAGTAAGCCCCCTTATTTGTGCAAGCATCTGTTTAAGATCAAAATGTCTCATTGAAATTGCACCTGTTGGACATGCAGTTGCACAAGATCCGCAACCCTTGCACATCACATCGTTTACTCTCATGATTTTATCTTTTTCATCAAATTCAAGTGCTGAATAAGGACATAAATCCTCACAAATTCTACATCCGCTACATAAATCTTCATCAATGCATGATGAAATCGCTTCAACTTCCACCTTTCCTGCTGCTAGAGGTTCTGATGCACGAACAGCAGCACCACTTGCCTGAGCAACAGCATCAGGAATATCTTTTGGTCCTTGACAGCAACCTGCTAAAAATATTCCATCTGTAAAGGTATCAACGGGTCGAAGCTTTGGATGAGCCTCAAGCATAAAGCCATCAGCGCTTTGGTTAATATTAAGTAATCTTACTATATCTTTACTATCCTCACGAGGTTCAATACCTGTTGCAAGAACAACAAGGTCTGCTTCAACATCAGGATGTCCCTTTGCTTTAACAACAACTCTGTTTCCTTTCTTGTTTATCTGGATCGGATCTGCAAGTTCTCTACGTCTGTAAATAACTCCTTCACCTTGCACTCGATTGTAAAACTCTTCAAAGCCCTTTCCAAAGGCTCTGACGTCAGTATAATAAACGATTAAATCTGCTTCTGGGATTTTATCTTTTACCATATGTGCTTGTTTTGCAGTATACATACAACAAACACGTGAACAATACTCATGAGTTTGTTTATCACGTGAACCTACACATTGGATAAATACTACCTTTTTAGGTTCTTTTCCATTGATTTCAATATGTCCACCAGTTGGTCCTGATGCAGATACCAATCTTTCAAATTCAAGTCCTGTAATTACATTTTCAAACTTACCATAACCATACTCAGGTAGTTTTTTAGCATCAAACAAGTCATAACCAGTTGCAACAACGATAGTTCCAACATCAACTTCAATTATCTTTTCTTGCTGGTTAAAATCAATTGCTTCCCTATCACCACATGCTTCTACACATAGGGAATGATCGCCACATTTACCAGTTTTAAGAAATATACATTTTTCAGGATCAATTGTATATTTCAAAGGTACTGCTTGAGGAAATGGAACATATATTGCACTTCGTTTTCCTAAATTCATATCAAACTCGCTATTAATTCTTGCATGAAGTCTGCATGCTTCTGCACATGCTCCACATCCAACACATTTTTCTTCATCTACATATCTTGGTTTTTTCTTGATTTTTACTTTAAAGTTGCCAATGTACCCATCAACGCTTTCTATTTCTGAATATGTGTGAAGCTCAATATTTGGATGATTTGCTGCATCTACCATTTTAGGTGTTAAAATACAAGCAGAACAATCCATTGTTGGAAATGTCTTATCAAGCTGGGCCATACGGCCACCAATACTTGGACTGCGTTCAACCAAATAGACCTTGAAACCTTTATCTGCAATCTCAAGAGCTGCTTGAATACCTGCAATTCCGCCACCGACAACTAGTGCCTTTGGAATAACACTTACTTCCTTTTTCTCAAGTGGCTCTAAGAATGCTGCACGAGCAACAGCACCTTCAATGAGTCCCACTGCCTTTAGAGTAGCTTGTTCTTTATCCTCATGAACCCATGAGCATTGTTCTCTAAGGTTTACCATTTCAAAAAAGTAAGGATTCAATCCACATTCTTCAAGAACAGTTCTAAATGTTGGCTCATGCATTCGGGGAGAACAGGAAGCAACAATTACTCTATCAAGCTTCATTTCTTTTATATCTTTTTTAATTAGCTCTTGTCCAGGATCAGAACACATATACTTATAATCACGTGCAACTGCTACATTTGGTAGATTATTTACAAGTTCTACAACCCTTTCAGTATCTACAGTATGTGCTATGTTGATCCCACATTGACAAACATAGACTCCAATTTTCATTTTTATCGCCTATCTTTCTCCATATATGTTTTTTAACTCTTTATAAGAAAACACAGGGCCATCTTTACAAACATAAAGATTCCCAATATTACAACGACCACATTTACCAATCCCACACTTCATTCTCATCTCAAGAGTGGTAAATATTTGGTCTTCACTAAAACCTAATTTTTCTAGGTTTTGAATTACAAATTTAATCATAATTGGTGGACCACAAGTAATTGCAATTGAGTTTTTCGGTGAGGGTTTAACCTTTAGAAGATTATCAGGTACAAAACCAACAAACTTATCCCATCCGTCTTCTTTTACATCTATTGAGAGATGAACATTTACATCTTTTCTTTTCTCAAGTTCTGCAAATTCTTCCTTATAACTAATGTCTTTTGAAGTACGTGCACCATATATTATATCTATTTTACCGTAGTCTTTTCTTTTGTCAACTACATATTGAATAAGAGATCTTAGTGGTGCTTGTCCAATTCCTCCACCAATAAATATTAGATTTTTACCTTTCCAACCACTTACATCAAAGTTATTACCATAAGGTCCTCGGACGCCTACCGTGTCACCAGGTTCTAACTCATGGAGTGCTGTGGTTACCTTTCCAAGCTTCATTACACTTACTTCAATAAAGCCTTTTTTTGTAGGAGATGAAGAAATTGCAAAGAAACATTCTCCCATTCCAAGCAGACTTACCATTGCACATTGTCCTGGAATATATGAAAAATTATCTGTTATTTTCTTATCTTTGAATTTCAGTTTAAATGTTTTTATTGGTCTCTGACCACCTACTTCTTCTCTAATATCTTCAACTGTTGCAAGCCATGGTTCATAAGGATTTTCCATCATGGTTTCACCTCCCCTGCAGAAGTTACAACATCAATTATGTCGATATTTACAGGGCATAAATCAATACAACGACCGCATCCTACACATGCAATAACATCAAAATTCTTTGGATAATAATTGTATTTATGATAGATTCTATTTCTTACACGATTTTTTCTTGCAGGTCTTGGATTATAACCTGAGGCATGCAATGTGTATTCAGGATTCATACAGGTATCCCAAACACGTATTCTTGCACCCTTTGTAAGGGTTGATTCATCTTGGATATCAAAACAATGACAGGTTGGACATAGATAAGTACAAGTCCCACAACCAACACAACTATCTGACACTTCCTTCCAAAATTTGTTTTCAAATATTTTATCAAGTTTTTCTGCGATATTTTCGGTTTTTTGGGTTCTTTTTATCATTTCTATTGCTTTTTTCTCTATGTCAGTTTTAGCCTTTGCATCACTTTCTTTTGCAGGTTTGAAGAATTTACTTGCTCCTTTTGTTATATTTTTTCCTTTATCACTTGTTACCTCAACATAGTAACTATTGCCAATATCTGTAAGCAAAATATCTACATATTTCGAAGATGCTGGGCTATCGTCAAAAGAGGTGCAAAAACAATTCACTCCAGGTTTATTGCAGCTTAATCCAATAAGAACTGTGTTATCTCTTTTTGTTAAAAAATATGGATCTTTAAAATCACCCGAAAAGGCACAATCAAGAATTGCAAGGCTTTTTGCATCACATGGTCTTATTCCAAAAATTACTTTTTTCTCATCGATTTTTATTGGTTCAATGTCTCCTTTTGGGCCTGGTCTAAATTTAAATAAAGTCTCTGTTTGATTTAAAATAAGGGCCTTGGGCGGATATTGAGAATTTAGATAGTCAAGTTTTGCTTCATTTGCTTTTTTTATTTGGCCAAATAATATTGTATCATCGTTTTCTATTGGTGCAAATACTGTATTTTTCTTAATTAACTCATCAATAAACTTTGGAAGATCGTTTTTTGATATAATCAATATATCCATATCATTTCACCTCACAAAATAAATTCCTCCGGATCATCAGGTTTAAACATTGCAAGAAGTGGTTTTTCTTCAGCATCTATTCCTGCGACATATTCATAAAGCTCTAATATGTCCTTTTCAAGTTTTTTGTTAAGCTCCATTAGAGGAAGTCCCATTGGACAAACCCGTTCACATTGTCCACATCCTATACATCTACCTGCTAAATGAAATGCACGCAATAGATTCCAAGCTGTATTTTCAGAAAGGTCAACTGACCTTCTCACCCATTGAGGATCCAACTGATCAACCATACATTCCTTACAGTAACATAAGGGACAGGCATTTCTACATGCATAACAACGAATGCATTTCTCGAATTGTTTTTCCCAATAATCCCACTTTTCCTTCATTGATTTTTTCTCAAAAGTCTTTACATCTTTGTAATCTTCTTTTTTCTTACTTTTTATTTCTTTTCCGATTAGTATATCATAAAGAACTGGTGTTGGATATTCACATGTTTTACATTTATCAGGTGTTAATTCATCTTTTTTAACCTTGTGGGCTTTTCCATCAATGGTTACTATGAAATTATCCCCATCATCTTTAACATCAGCATTATCTACTTGTCCTGGAAACTTTGCTTCTATTTTTTTCGGATCAATAACACCTTCACAAGGAATACCAATAATTACTACTTTATCTCGTTCTAGACCTTTTTCTTGTAAAATTTGAACAATTGCTCTGGAATCACATCCTTTTACAACTACACCAAGCTTTCTTGAATCTGGTTCTTCCCCTTTTCGAAGTGGAGGCTTTTCTTCAAGCATTGGGAAAACTGACAGATTATGAACACATATTGGTGAAAAAATGAATTTTTTTGCATCTTCAGGTTTATATGCAAATGACGGTTTTGCTTGAAAACCATATGTGCCTTTTTCATAACCGACAACATACTTTACATCATCTCTTTTAACAGTTTTTTCAACTGCATCCTGAAGTTCTTTTTCGTTTACCATTTGTTCTCCCTCTTAAAATGTTGCATTGGACCTAATTTTCTAATGTCTTCAGTTACTTCTTTTACAACTTCTGCAAACTTGTTTCCCTCTGCAGCAGAAACCCAAGTCATTCTAACTCTGTTTGGATCAATGCCGGTATGTTCAAGCAATTTTTTCAAAACAGCTATTCTGCGTCTTGCAAGATAGTTACCTCGTTCATAGTGACAATCACCAGGGTGACAGCCACCAATAAGTACACCGTCTGCCCCTTGTTGAAGTGCATTTATCACAAATATCGGATTAACTCTACCAGAACACATTACCCTTATAACCTTTAAATTTGGCGGGTATTGAATTCTGCTAGTTCCTGCAAGGTCTGCACCGGCATATGAGCACCAGTTGCATAAAAAACCTATAATGTTTGGTTCAAATTTTTCTTTCATATTTCAGCCTCCAATTTCTTTACTCACCTCAATTTTATTAATCGGACCCATTTTTTCAATTTCTTTACTAAAACCGTTAATTTCATTTTGAAGTTTAGCAGATTCTCCTGTAGAAATCCATTCAAGTTTTACTCTTTTTGGATTAATATTGAGCTCTTTTAATATATTTTTAAGAAGCACAAGTCGTCTTCTTGTCTTATAGTTACCATCATGGTCACATTCTTCTGGTGGACAGCCGGCAACCATGACTCCCCATGCTCCGCCTTCAAATGCTTTAAGAATTAACTCTGGTGCAACCCTTCCGGAGCACATACTTACAATTATTCCGTATTCTGTTTTAACAAGAATTGGTGATTCTGATAATTGCATTCCAGGAAACATTGACCAGTTACAGGCAAATACAACTAATTTTTTTCCATGTTCTTTTATTAATTCTTCAACCTTTTTATGAAGTTCAGGTAATGTTATTTCACAACCCTCTTTCTGAGTAATCGCACCCGAAGGACATGCAGAGACACATAGTCCACATCCTCTGCATTCTACTTTATCAACAACTATTTTTTCTTTGTCTTTACCGTCAGGTTCTATTGATAAAGCCTCATATTTACAAAGAGGAACACATATTCCACAAACACTGCATAAGTCCTCATCAATTGTAACTAACGTTCCTAGAACTTCAAAACCTTGTTCAATGAGATCTGCTCTTGCATCTGTTAAGATCTCAGTTACAGGAACTCCAGCTGAACAATTATCGCTACAATTTTTACAATAGAAACATTGGAAAATTTTGTCAACGATTTCTTGTGATGGTTCAATTTCCCCATTAATCATTCCATAAATAAGTAAGAGTTTACCGCGAGGTGTATCAGATTCCCAGTTATTTGTCTTAAACAAAGGACATAGCTCATAGCAATAGCCACATCTTATACATTTGTTTAGCTCTCCTTCCCATTTTTTTGATCTTTTAAATTTTTTATTTCCTTTAATATAAAAGAGGTCTCCAATTTTTCCCATTATCCCACCTTATATCTAAGATTTGTAGCTCCAACCCAATCATCTGGTGCATCCATTATTTTATGAGGATTTAGGATGTTATTTGGATCAAGAGCTTTTTTAACTTTTCTCATAACAGGTATTAAATCAGGTCTTGCTTTTTTCCATGGAGGCGCTTTTGATAGTCCAATACCATGTTCTGCAGAAGTTACTCCCCCTACTGAATGTATATAATCATAAAGTTCTTCGATTACATTTTCTGCGTCCTTCCATTGGCTTTTCTTTTTAGGATCAAGCATAATTTTTGTATGTATTACTCCTGATCCACAATGACCGTAAACAGCCATAATAACATTATTTTTCTTAGCAATTTCATGTATTTTTGCTGCAGCTTCAGCAATTTTTGAATTAGGAACACCCATATCATCTGCAAGATCTGTACAAATAATTCCTTCCTTATAACGCGAAAGAGCAGCAAAAAGTTTTTTTCTTCCGGAAAAGAGTTTTGTACGTTCAGCAAGGTCATAGCTCTTTTTTATATCAGTTCCATTGTGTTTTTTACAAATCTTTTTCATTTTTTCAATTTCAAAGTCTACTGCATCTTTAACATTTCCATCTGCTTCAAATAAAATAATTGCTCCAACTTCTTTAAGGCCAAGATCCATTGCTTTATTTACTGCAACAATTCCAATTTTATCCATTAATTCAAGCATAGAGGGTTCACAACCACTTGAAATAATATCAGAAATTGTATTTCCTGCATCCTCAAGCTTGTCAAAGTTTGCAACAGCAAGACATCTATATTTTGGTATGGGTCTAATTCCCATTGTAGCTTCAACAACTACACCAAGTGTTCCCTCTGAACCCACTATTAATCTTTCAAGTTGATAACCTGATGAGTGAACACGGGTATTGGCTCCCATATTCACCAGATCTCCATTTGCAAGTACAACTTTCATGCCGTAAACATAATCACGAGTAGCACCATATTTAACAGATCTAACACCTGATGCATTAGCAGCAATTTCTCCACCAATTGTAGCAATCCTGCTTGATGCTGGAGCTGGTGGATAAAAAAGTCCTAAAGGTTTTAGGGCGCGATTTAAATCATCATCAACAACACCAGGTTGAACGCGTACAAGCATATCTGTTGGAACAATATCAATTATCTTGTTCATGCGTTTCATATCAAGAATTATTCCGCCATCAATTGGTACAGTATGCCCTGAGGTTCCTGAACCTGCTCCTCTCGGAACAATTGGTATCTTGTTTTTATTTGCATACCTCATAATTTTTTGTACATGCTCAATTGTTTTTGGTCTAACAATAGCACTAGGTAGAGCATGATGAACAGATGCATCTGACGCATAAACGTATAAATCAGCTATATCGTCAGAAACATTTTCGCTTCCAACAATTTTTTTAAGTTTTTCTATATCTATCTTCATGCTTTCACTTCAAGTTTATTTAATGGGTTAGGCCCCATCTTTTTTAATTCATCCACAAATTCTGTAACCACTTGAGCAAACTTTTGACCTTCTGATGCAGAAACATACTCAAATCTAACCCTTTTAGGATCGATTGCCATTTCTTCAAGAAGTTTCTTCAAAAGTTTTATTCTTCTATTTGTCTTGTAATTTCCAGATTGATAGTGACAATCACCAGGGTGACATCCAGCTACAAGTACACCATCTGCTCCTTTTTTTAATGCTTCAAGAATAAAAACAGGATCAACTCTTCCCGAGCACATTACTCTAATAGATTTTATATTAGGAGGATATTTCATCCTACTAGTTCCAGCAAGGTCTGCTCCGGCATAAGAGCACCAATTGCATAAAAAACCTATAATGTTTGGTTCAAACTTTTCTGTCATTTTATTTTCACCTCAACTTGAAATTTTCAAATCTTTTTTAATTTCTTTAAGCGTCATATCTACAGCTTTAGGAACAGCTGCAGCAATTTCTTTACTTAATTTTTCTCCAAATTCACAGGGTATTTCTTTCATCAATACTCCTATGATTATGATTTCTTTTGGAATTCTATCTTCTCCCATTTTTTTTGCCATTTCAATTGCTTCAATTAACGATACATCATGCGGATTACATGAGTGCATTGTTGAGAAAGCCCCGAGAGGTATTCTTTTTACCTCCCCATTTTCTCCTTCATTTGTTTTTACTGCATCAACTATTATTGCCTTGTCATATCCTAAGAGGAGGTCTAGTAGGTTCATACCTCCAGTTATTGCATCATCGATGGTTATGTTAGGATTATTGATTTTTTTCTTTAGTTCATTTGCAATATGAATTCCTACTCCATCGTCACCAAGTATCTGGTTTCCAACCCCCAGGATTATTGTCCTCATTTTTTATTTTCCTCTATAGGTTTTGTCTTAATTTTTTGAATAATTTTTTTTCACTATCGTATATGTTTACTTCCAGCGGCATACCACCAGGTAAAGTATGAGTCGCACAAGCAAAACAAGGATCATATGCACGAAATGCCATTTCAACCATGTTTAAAAGTCCGTCGTTTACCTTTCCTTTTTTAATTATACCTTTTGCAGCATTTCTGATGGACATATTAATTGCACCTGAATTGTTTGTTGTAGCAACAATTAGGTTTGCTTTGTCAATGAGCCCTTTTTTGTCAAGTTTATAATGATGAATTAATGTTCCTCGAGCCGCTTCAGTAACTCCCATTCCTTCACCTGGTTCTCCAACGGGATTTCTAATTTTTTCTGAGGTTATTTCTGGATCATTAATAAGTTCCTGAGCTCTCTCTGTTGCATATAAAAGTTCTATTAATCTTGCCCAATGGAACGCAAGGGTTGAGTTTACTGATTTTCCACCAAGTGTTTCATAGAATCTTTTGTATTCTTTATCTGCAAGAGGTGTTGCCATTCCTTCAGCTGCATTTAGTCTTCCAAGTGGTCCTACTCTATATATTCCGCTATCTTTACCATCTTTAAATCCATTCCATCCTACGTTTTTTAAGTATGGGAATTTTATATATGTCCATTCTTCAACTCGCTCCACTATATTTTTGTAATAATCTTTTACATCAAATTTTACATGTTCTTTTCCCTTCTGATCTGTTACGCGTATTTTACCATCATAAAAATTTGCCTTGTTGTTTTTATCAACAAGTCCCATATTATATGTATTTAGTTGGTAAGGATCACTGAGAATAAGATCAACATATGTTTTATTTTTTAGAACAATATCGTCAAACAATTTAAGTGAAAACTTTGCAAAATCAATACAAGATTTTACCATTTTATCGATTTCTTTTACTTCCTCTTTATTTAGACCTTTTGAAACCCCACCAGGAAGTCCACAGACAGGATGCGTTGCTTTTCCTCCGAGAATTGCTGTAATTTTTTGACCGTAAGCCCTATGTTTTATAACCTCTTTACCAATCTCAACACCCGCTTTTTCAATTACCCCCAAAACATTTCTTTTTGCAGGGGGAGCATCAGGACCCACTACAAAATCTGGGCCACCTAGATAATAGAAGTGCAAGGTATGATCATAGATATAGTAGCCCATGTACATTAGTTCTCTTAGTTTTTTTGCAGCAGATGGTGGATCAACATTGAACGCTGCATCAAGTGCTTTTGTTGCTGCAAAATGATGTGCAACAGGACAAACACCACAAATACGGGATGTAATCTGCGGCATATCCTCTGCTCTTCTCCCTTGTGCGAAACGCTCAAATCCTCTTAACTCAGGGATTTGTAGATAGGCATTATCTACATCTCCTTTTCCATCTAGAAATATATTAATTTTACCATGACCCTCAAGCCGGGTTATTGGGTCAATTGTTATTGTTTTCATTTTTTCATCACCTTCCTATTAATAAGAGCATTTGGTAGACCATACTTGTAAAATGTTCCAACTGGATCTACTACCTGATCGATTAATCTTTGAACTTCTTCATCGCTCATATTTTCTTCACCCTCAATTCCAAGAATTGAAGCAAGTGCTGACATCATTTTTGCACCTTGATCAATGGAATTTGGTGTTGGTCCACCACAACCAGTACATGGCATATTTGCATCGAGACATCGAGCATCACATCCGCCACGAGTTGCAGGTCCTAAGCAGATTACTCCTTGTTCCAATAAACACTTTTCCTCCCATTTATCAAGTTCGTATATTCGCTTTATTTCAGTGATTTTTTTCTCTGATTTTTCAAATCTGCATTCATCACAAACTGATTTTAATGGGCCAATAATTGAACCTTTTGGTGGCAATTTGTTTTCAACTATTGCGCCAACTGCAGTCATTATCAAATCTGGTGTTGGGGGACAACCAGGTAGATAATAATCTACATCTACAGTTTGATCAAGAGTCTTTACAGTATCAAAAAATTCAGGGAGTGTGAGTGTTCCTTCTTTTACCTTCACAGAGGTTTTTGGAACAACTTTCTTAGGATTACTAGTTGAAGGATTATTTAGATATGCAACATTAAATATTTCTTCTCTATTTGCTATATTTGCAAGTCCGGGGATACCTCCATTTACTGCACATGCTCCAAATGCAACAAGAACTTTTGATTTCTTTCTTAGCAATTTTGCAATATGTTCTTGTTCCTCGGTTCTAACTGAACCGTTGAAGAAGCAGACATCAATTGCATTGTCCTTCATTGCTTCAACATCTTTATATTTTGTATCAATTGCAACAGGCCAAAATAAGATATCTGCGATTGCTACAACATCTAATATTTTTTCATCAATATCAAGAACTGCAATTTCACAGCCACCACAACTTGCAGCCCAATAAAATGCAATCTGTAGTTTTTTCTTTTTTCCGGCATCTTTATTCTTTCCTTTTTTCTCTTTATTCATATTCTCACCATTTTACAAAAATTTAATCTTCTTTTTTTTCAAAAACCCCCTTTTTCTTAAGTAATAAGATTGGATCAACTGCGTGATCACCGAACCCACAGTTTTTAGGATCCAAACCTAATGCAACAGCTATAAGCTGAGAGTAGTAGTAAACGGGAATTTGTTTATAATTGTTATATATCTTTTCAGCCTCTTTTCCCCTCACATCAAGATTGAATCTACAAAGAGGGCAAGAAAGAACTATTGCGTCTGCTCCATGGTCTACTGCATATTTAGTAATTCTATAAGCCCTATCTGAAACCAATTTTTTTTCTTCAATTGTATGGTATGAACCGCAACATTCTATTTTAAATGGATTATCAATTACCTCTGCACCAAGGGATTTTAGTAAATCTGCCATAATTGTTGGTTCTTCTGCATCATCAATTGCCACCTCTCGTGGTCTAAGCAGCATGCACCCATAATAGGGCATTATCTTCATACCTTTCAATGGATTTTTTACCTTCTTTTTTATGACGTTAAATCCGATTTCATCTCTAAGAAATTCAAGAAAATGAAGGACCTTTACAGTTCCTTTATAATCATTTTCCCTGTCCATGAACAGGTTCAATGTTTCTAAATCATCAGGTTTTTCTTTTAGTCTAAGATTGGTTTGTTTAAGTGTATTACAACACATATCACAAAGTGTTACAATTTTTTCTTCACCTTCGTCTTCAACATGTATTAAATTTCTTAATGTTGCCAAATGATGCATAAGATCATCATCTGTTAGCGAAGATACAACTCCACAACAAGTCCAATCTTCCATCTCAACCATTTCATGACCTAGAGCTTCTGCTATACAAAATGCAGATTTTTCTAGGTTTTTTGCAGATGTTTTGAGTGTACAACCTGGATAGTATAATAGCTTCATTTTAATTACCCTACATTCTTTCTAAATAAACATACAAACGCAAGTTGAGGAATTGATTCCTTTTCTTCCTTTGTAATTTTAGTAAGCTCAGTTTTATCAATATTTTTTCGTAAAATAATCTGACGAAGTGCTTCCATAATCTTTGTAATATTTATGTCTCTTGGACATCTTTCAGCACATGTAAAACAGGATGAACATAACCAAATTGTTTTTGAGTTAAGTACTTCTTTTCTATCAAGTATTATATATCTAATTACTTCATCAGGTAAAAGATCCATTTCTTCAACATATGGACAACCAGCCGAGCAGGTTCCACATTGTAAACAGTTAAATAAGTTTTCTCCGGAAAGCTCTTCAACTTCTTTTGCTAGTTCTCCTTTTTTTAATTTTACAGAATTTTCATCAACTATCTTTCCTTTCACCTTGCTCATTTACCAGCCTCCCTGTCAAGCAAAGCAGCTATCATCAAATTTATTTGTTTACTGTTATACCCTTTCTGTTCGATTGCACTATTTAGACATGCTGCTGCACATGAACCACAGCCTTTACAAAGAGCTTTGTTTACTTGTGCAACCATTCGACTAGAATCCCTAGAGTAAGGTACCAAATCAATAGCTGAATAAGCGCAAGCAAGCTCACATGTTCCACATCCTCTGCATTTTTCTTCTATTACATGTGAAACAATTCCTTCACCTTTCATCCTTTCTTGTGCAATTGGAATTGCAGCTCTGGATGCGGCACCTTCAGCTTGGGCTATAGCATCAACAAGGTTTTTAGGATAATGAGCAGCTCCACACATATAAATTCCAGAGGTCGAAAAGTCTAGAGGTTTGATTTTAGCATGAGTTTCAATAAAGAAGCCTGCAGAATCTACAGGTACTTTAAGCATATTTTTTAGTTTTTCAGTTTCTGCTCCTCCTTCTGTGTTAACAGTTAAAATGAGAAGGTCTGCAGGAAGGGTCATTTCTTCATTTAAAATATCATCATAAACCTTAACTGTCATAGGTCCATCTTTTGGATTCTTTTTATCAAGAATTACCTCGGGTTTCCTATCACCTGGATAACGAATAGTTGTAACATGATAATTTTTCAAAACATCAGCGTAATATTCTTCTTCATCCTTTCCAAATACTCTCATATCACGATAAAGGAGGAAAATTTTGGATTTTGGATATTTTTGAGCAAGTAATTTTGCATTTTTAATTGAAACTCCACAGCCAACCCTGCAGCAATAAGGACGTTTTTCATCCATTGCACCTGCACAATTGACAATTACAATATTTTTAGGTTCTTTGAGAGCATCCTTTTTTAATTTTGTTTCTAGTTCTGTTTGAGACATAATATTTTTGTTTTTACCATATTGATATTCACCCTGCAAATCGATTTCTCTAAAACCAGTAGCAACTATTATTGTTCCAAACTCAATTTCTTTTCTTTTACCTTTTTGCTTTACTTTCCCTTTGTAATTACCGATATAACCTTCCAGCTCATCAAGTTCTGAGTCTGTCATTACTGTTATGAGTTTGTTTTTTGAAATATCCTTAATTATGGGATTTATTATATCTTCTGCTTTTTTATCAGATGGAAACATAGAGTAAAGATCCTTTAGTCTACCGCCAAGCTTTGATTCCTTTTCTAGAATTATTGATTTGATGCCCATATCTGCAAGAGCGAGTGCTGATTTCATGCCTGAAACTCCACCGCCAAGTATCAAAACTTTCGGATAAATAGAAAATTCTTCTTCAGAAAGAGATTCAAGATGTCTTGCTTTTGCAACTGAAGATCTTACCAAATCAATTGCTTTTTTTGTTGCAGCATCCCAATCATCTGAATGAACCCAAGAACAATGATTTCTAATATTTGCCATTTCAAAAAGATATTTATTAAGACCTGCTTCCATTAATGTATCTTGAAATAAACCTCCATGAGTTCTAGGCGAACAAGCAGCCACAATTACTCTATTTAGTCCCTTTTCCTTTATTGCTTCTTTAATTTTTTTACAGCTATCTTCTGAGCAAACAAACATCCAATGTTCTGCCAGTTCAACATTTGGTAATTTTTTTGTCTCTTCAGTTACTTTTTCAACATCAAGGTAATTAGCGATGTTTTTACCACAATGGCATATAAAAACACCAATCTTTGGTTTTTGATGAGATACATCCATCTCTGCTGGGAAATCTCTACCTATATGTTTTTCTCTATCCTTTATTGGGGCGACTGCTTTAGCAGCAGCGCCACTTGCCATTGAAACACTATCAGGTATATCTTTTGGTCCTTGAATACAACCTGCTAAAAAGATACCTTTTTTTGAAGATTGAATGGGATCAGTTAAAAGTGAATCCTGTTTGAAAAATCCATTTTCATCAACTTCGATTCCTAGAGCTTTTCCAAGTCGTTTGTTATCTTTATTAGGCTTAATTGCCGTTGAAAGAACAAGCATATCAACAGTACTTTCCTCTATTTTACCTGTGAGTGTATCTTTGTATCTTATTGTGATACTTTTATCTGGATTTTCATAAACAGATGAAGGTCTACCTCTTATGTATTTTACTCCTAGGTCTTTTGCATGATCATAATATTGTTGGAAATCTTTGCCATAGGCTCTTATATCCATATAATAGATAGTAATATCAATATCAGGATTGGCCTCTTTTGCAATAGATGCTTCTTTAGTTGCATACATACAACAAACTCTTGAACAATATGGAAAGCCTTGTTGGTCACTACGTGAACCGACACACTGAATCCAACCAATACTCTTTGGTTTCTTTCTATCTGAAGGACGGAAAACCTTTCCTTCAGTTGGTCCAAATGAAGATAGTAACCTTTCAAATTGAAGTGCAGTGATTACATTGTCATATTTACCATAACCATATTCCTTTCTCATCTCTGTTGGTTCAAATACTTCAAAACCTGTTGCAACAATTACACTTCCAACGTTTACCTCAATTTCTTCAGATTTTTCTAAAAATGAAATTGCTTCTGGTTCACAAACTCTATCACAATAGCCGCAACCAATGCAGTTTTCATAATCAATTGTATATACAATTGGTACTGCTTGGGGAAATTCTATGTAAATTGCTTTGCGAGTTGAAAGTTTTTCATCAAATTGATTTACAACGTCAATAGGACAAACTTCTGCGCAATCATCACATCCTGTACATTTATCAGGATCTACATATTTGCTCTTTCGCCAAATATTTGCCTTAAATTTACCAGGTTTGCCATCAAGTGAATTCACATCTGCATAAGTAATTAATTCGATATTAGGATGACGTGATAGTTCTACCATTTTTGGTGCAGCAGTACAAATAGAACAATCATTTGTTGGAAATGTCTTATCAAGTTTTACCATCGCCCCGCCAATAGTTGAAGTTTTATCAATTATTACTACCTTGTAACCTTTATCTCCAATGTCAAGAGCAGCTTGCATACCGGAAATCCCAGCTCCGATGATAAGAACGTCTGCATCAATTACCCTTTTTTCTCCTTTTTTTGCTAGCTCTTTTACCTTTTTTTCAGTAGCTTCTATTTCAGGCAATGATTTTCTTTCAATTATTTCCTCTGGTTCATCGTAGAAATAATCATCCGACAATGGAATTCCTAAATCATGGTCCATTTTTTTATCATAACTTTTTAAGGGCATCTTTACCTGCCTCATAGCCTCTTTCAAATGCTTTTATATTTAGATCTGTAAACTTTTTTGGAACACTATCAATTACAGATTCTTTCACTGCTTCTTTTTCAAGTAAACCAAAAATACTTGTGAAGGCTCCAACCATAACAATATTTGTAACAATTTTATTACCAAGTTCTTCAGCAATTTTTAAAGCTTGAACTTTATAAAGGGTC
>SMTZ1_10002674_pt1 | contig 17893 bp, 17 predicted proteins | sample DeeMarSWOR136_30_FD_25667 | JGI IMG/M metagenome (IMG submission 25667)
ACCTATTGTACTTCCATTCCTTCTGACCTTGAGAAGTTATTTTTTCTGACAATTTTGCAGTATAAAAATGGAACGGTGCTAATTGCCAAATTAAATCATTTAGCCGGAGATGGTTATAGTTATTTCTATTTGCTATCCACCCTTGCCAACTTAACAAGATCTAATTACCTTCCGTTAAAGAAAAGTCTGATGCAGGCATTTTATAAACCACGTCATCAAAGAACCATATTGCAAGATTTTCAGTTTACTGAAAAACCTCCTATTCCATTACAGCTTGATGAAAATTTAACCATCAGATGTGAAGAAATTCCCAAAGCAGAAGTGCGCAACAGAATTAAAAATATTTCAGAACATGTTAACCAAAAGGTATCTACTAATGATATTTTGACAGCTATAGTCATTAAAAATTTGTTTACCATGCAACCGAACACTTTTGGAATCGATTTTGTAGTAACCATACCCATTGATGTCCGAAGGTATATAAGAGAGTACGGGCCAAAATATTTCGGCAATGGTATCATGATTCATCAACATCTTTTTAAAAGCGAAGAAATCGAAAAATCGAATGTCGATGAACTAGCTATTCATATCAGGAAATCGATGCCCATCGTTACCAAAGAAAGTTACACAGCGTATTTAGAAAAAATAGAAGCCCTGATTGCCAGCAAACAAAGCGACAAATTAATACCCTATGATCCCGCGCGGGGCTGCCTGGTGACCAACTTATCAAAACTGCCGGCGGATAAACTCGATTTTGGAAGTGGTAATCCGGATTTAATCTTTTTGTTAACTATAGGGAAAAATTCAACGGCAATTCTTGCTGATAAAGATAATTTTATTTTAAGATTATCTTATTAATATAGTAGTAATAGGTTGTGCGTTAGATAGAAATTGTAATATTATTAATATCGACATATGAGGACTGTTAGATGAAAAATGCATCCCTGCTTATAAGTTGGATTTTCGGTTTACTATTTTTTTAAGGAAAAAAATTCGAGGACTGAAACTATGAATAAGATAGAGATAATAGATGCAACTGCTCAAAATATTAGTAATTTTGCTATGTGCGGATATAAAAATGTAAAGCAGGAAGGATATCGACGAAAAATTGAATGGTTGAAGCAGCGCTTCAACGAGGGGTTAAAATATAAATTTTTATATTCGGAAAAAGATAGTGCCGTTGGTGGCATCGAATACATCCCGGGAGAATATGCCTGGAGACCGGTGCAGGCGAAGGATTATATGTTTATCCATTGTATCTATATCATGTCCCGCAAATACAAAAATAAAGGCAATGGTATTCTACTGCTTGAAAAGTGCATAAAAGCTGCCCGAAATGAGAATATGCATGGTGTTGCTGCTGTAACGCGTAAAGGTACCTGGATGGTAGGTGAGGAGTTATTTCTGAAACAAGGATTTAATGTCGTTGACCATGCACCACCGGATTTCAGCTTACTCGTTTTAAAATTTAACAAAGATGCACCGACTCCAAAATTCAAAGCTAATTGGGAAAAAATATCTACAAAGTTTAGTCCAGGATTAACGATGCTGAGTTCAGATCAATGTCCTTATACTGCAAAAGCTATTACGGAAATATGTGAGACTGCGCAGAAGGAGTACGGAGTTAAAGTCAATATTGTGGAGCTGGGTAATGCTTCAGAAGCTCAAGACAATCCCTGTGCTTTTGGTACCTTCTGTATTTTATATAATGGAAAAATTATAGCAGATCATCCAATCAGTAATACCAGATTTAAAAATATTATGACAAAAATTTTAAGTAAGGATTTTTCTTAGAATATAACCATTAATGTCTTTTTAATTTAGAGGAGAACTGGACCATGAACGGAATTAAAAGTTCAAAGAAATCAGACTCTATTAACGTAACAAGACGAGAATTTTTAGAGGATTGTACCTTGTGTGCTACTGGAATAGCTGCTGTGTCAGTGCTGGGGTCTTCATCTTTATTTGCTAGTGAAAAAATTAACAATGAGTTAAAAGCAAAAGTTGTGCTCATTTTTGCACACCCTGATCCAGAGCAACCTAACTGGCCAAACATCGGTTATGATTTTAAAGGTCATATTGCTAAAGTTCAAAAGGAGTTGTATAAAAAATGTCCTGATATCGACTTTTTGCCGATCACTGTAGCCTCCGGTAGCGCAGAAACTGCTCAAAGCATATTAAAAGAGAATATGGACGTTGACGGATTTGTCGTTTATCTTGCCGGTTGTCTGTGGGGAAATCTGACCGAAACGATAGCTGCTTGCGGAAAACCTACCATTATTGTCGACCATCTTTTTGCAGGTTCGGGGGAATTTTTAACCAGTTATGCCCGCGCACTACGTGCTGGCAATAAAGTGGTCGCCGTCTCTTCTTCCAACTTTGATGATGTGGTTGAAGCCGTTAGATGTTTCGATTGTATAAAAAAACTACAACATTCCACCGTCTTGGTAGTAGGCAGAGAGGCGGACGATCAGATTGAAAAAATATACGGCACGCATGTTAAAAGTATCAGCTTTGAAGAAATAAATAATTTATATAAGAAGGTGAATCCTTCTGACGCTAAAGATCAGGCTAATCGTTGGATGCAAAACGCCGAAAAAGTGATCGAACCGAATAAGCAAGATATCGATAAAGCAGCTGCCATGTACTTAACTATGCTTGAATTATTGAAAAACTATAAGGCACAAGCCATTACAATTAATTGTCTGGGTGGGATCTACGCTGGCAATATGGTTAAAGCCTATCCATGTTTAGGTTTCATGCAGCTGGATAATGACGGATTGGTTGGAGCATGTGAAGCGGATCAACGATCCACCATGACAAAATTAATTATGACTTATCTTTCAGGTCGTCCCGGTTTTATCTCTGATCCTGTTATCGATACAGCAAAGAACCAAATCATATATGCCCACTGTGTCGCCCCAACCAAGGTTTATGGTCCACAGGGTACAGCAAATCCATATCATTTGCGCAGCCATTCAGAGAGCCGTGAAGGTGCGTGTAACCGTTCCCTGATGCCGCTGGGAGAAATGACCACAACAATTTTATTCGACCATAACAGCAAGCAAATCATTTTTCACCAGGGTAAAAGCGTTGAGAATATAGATGAGGATCGGGCATGCCGCAACAAACTGGCGGTAGAGGTCAAGGGAGATATTTATAAACTCCTGACTTATTGGGATGAATGGGGATGGCATCGAGTTACTTTTTATGGTGATTTAAAACGACCTGTATACAATATTGCATCCTTACTCGGCTTTAAAGTTGTTGAAGAGGCATAGACCCTAAAGCAATGATGCCAAATTTCATTACTATATATAATCTTTCCTTTGCCTACGAAAATTGTCAAGAAAAATTATTTGATGCTGTGTCTTTTCAATTGCATAGAGGATGGACAGGTGTCGTTGGTGCCAATGGTAGTGGTAAAACAACACTGCTGAAACTGTTGTGCGGTATTTTAAAAGCAGATTCGGGAGCGCTTAATATTCCCGAATCAACATACTATTGCGAACAAAGAACCGACTTTATGCCCTCGGATTTAGACGACTTTTTAAAATTTAGTGATACCATAACCTTCAAATTAAAAACTTCTTTGCAGATTCAAGATGAATGGAAAGATCGATGGGAGACGCTGAGTCATGGCGAGCGTAAACGTTGCCAGATAGCAATATCTCTTTATCACGATCCCTCTCTGTTAGCTATTGACGAACCTTCTAATCATTTAGATCATACTTCAAAGAACATCCTTTTCAACGCTTTGAAAGCATATAAAGGTATTGGTTTATTGGTGAGTCATGACCGCGAGTTACTTGATAACCTTTGCCGCCATGTGCTATTTTTGTTTCCACCGAACATCGATATGCGCAAATGCAATTACAGCACCGCGGCACGCGAGATTAAAAAAGAGAATGAATATCAAATTCAAAAACTTCTAATTGCCAAACAGCAAGTTAAAAAACTTAAAAAAAAGGTTATTCAACAGCGCGAAAAAGCCAAAAAAGCAGATAAACTTAAATCAAAACACAAACTAAACCCAAAAGATCATGATACAAAATCAAAAATAGATCTGGCGCGCCTAACAGGTAAAGATGCGGTTGCAGGCCGGATTCACAGGCGCCTGAAAATGCAGTTACATAAGGCTGAACAGCACCAAAATTCTATAAAATTTAAAAAATCCTCGCCCTCAGGTATACAATTTAAGGAGCAAAAGGCAATAAAAACGTTCCCGATAATAATTCCGGCAAAAGTAATTGCCCTGGGTAAGAAAAAAAAATTAAGCATTCCTGAAATTTGTATTCCATATGGAGATAAGATTGGCTTAATCGGCGACAACGGCAGCGGTAAGAGCACATTTTTGAATGTTTTGGTTATGACATTTCAACTCGCGAAAGATCAAATTATTTATATTTCTCAGGAAATACCAATCGAACAGTCAAAAGCAACTATTGAAAGGATTCAGGCATATAGTGACGAAAAAAAAGGTCAAATAATGACCATAATCAGCCGGCTGGGATCGGCACCTGAACATATCTTAGAAACAACCGTTCCAACTCCCGGTGAGATGCGCAAACTGATGCTTGCTGAGGGGATCATGCTAAATCCAAGTATTATTATCATGGATGAACCAACCAATCATATGGACCTGCCTTCAATTCAATATGTAGAGAAGGCTTTAATCGACTGCCAATGCACACAGCTACTGGTGAGCCATGATCATATCTTTTTAAGGAATATTGTTAACACCTGGTGGGCATTTACCAAAGAAGACCATGATCACTATATGCTCGTTGAATATAGTCATTACCCTGTGATTTATGATTAATATAAAGAAGGAGAAAGCAGATATGACAAAAAAAATATTTTGGTTATGTTCATTCTTTATTTTGGCTTTATATTTTCAGTCAGTTTACTCCCAATTCACTGTAGATCTGGAAACGGGCATCGCTTATAATACCCTGAACGATGTCCGGATACCCGGTGATCAAGGAACATTGTTTTCATTAGCGGATGATTTCAAATCGGATCCTACCATTTTTTTCCGTGCCAAATTGTACTACCAGCTGAATGAAAGAAACACGTTTTTCCTCTTGATCGCGCCCTTGACAATCAAACCCGAAGGTCAGACCGTCAAAGATATTCAATTTGCAGGGGAATTATTCCCGGCAAATACCTATATTAACGCTAAATACAAATTCAATTCATATCGCCTTAGCTATCGTTATCGCCTGTTTGATTGGAACACCGCCGAGCTGCATATTGGTTTTACGGCAAAAATTCGCGATGCAGAAATTCGCTTAACCTCGGGTGATCTTGATGCCAAGAAAACCAATGTTGGATTTGTACCATTGATTAATTTCAAATTTTTCTGGCAATTTCATGATTCATTCGGTCTGCTGTTAGATGGTGATGCGCTGGCAGCACCGCAAGGAAGAGCCGAGGATGTATTGTTGGCGTGTACCTATGATATTAAAGAAAAATTTAGAATTAAAATTGGCTATCGTATTCTGGAGGGTGGTGCAGATAACGACGAGGTATATACTTTCGCATTAATTCACTATGCCGTCATAGGATTGGTAATCCGGTTTTAAAAAAAATATGATACTTATATGCAAAAATATTTATATTCATAATCCTACTGAGGTACTGTCTAACTCAAGTTTGTAGGCAAAGCAAAATTACATATTTTTAATAGAAATGGAGGTATATAATGGGCAAAAAAGGTATAGAAATTTTAAAAATTGATGTTAAAAAACTTATTCAGATGCTCAATGAAGCGCTTTGTGAAGAATGGCTTGCCTATTATCAGTACTGGATTGGTGCACGTGTGATGGAAGGTCCAATGAGAAGTGAAATCGAACCTGAACTGCTCCTTCATGCCGATCAAGAACTAAATCATGCCGTAATGATCGTGGATAGAATATTGCAGCTCGGAGCAACTCCTGTTCTCACACCTTCGGATTGGTTTAAACTCGGTAAATGTAAATATGAAACGCCGTCTGATCCATATGTAGAAGTCATACTAAATCAAAATTTGGATGGCGAACGTTGCGCCATCAAAAGATATAAGGAAATTGCCGACTTTACTAGTGGCAAGGATCATACAACGCACCAAATAGCAACCACAATATTAAATGAAGAACTGGAACACGAACAAGATATTGAAGATTGGATTCTTGACATTGAGCGCTTAAAAGAAGATATCAAAAAGTTTCGACTCTAATATGTAGATTTATTTTAATATCTATCTGAACTGATTTCAGTTAAAATTACACTATGTCTATTCTGGATTAACCGTATGGTGCACTCTCAAAATATAAAATTAGGAAAAGTGACCATTGTTGGCGCAGGTGACGTCGGCTCAACATTTGCTTTCGCACTAGTCCAAAGCGGCAACGCAACCGAAATTGCTCTTATTGATTTAAATAAAGACTTAATGAAAGGGCAGGTTCTTGATCTGGCCCATGGTCTTCCCTTTTTTCCCCCTCTGGATATTCATGATGGAGATGTTGAGGATTACGCCAATTCTCATGTTATCGTAATTACTGCTGGTGCCAAACAACGTCCCTCAGAAACACGTATTGATTTGCTGCAAAGGAATGCTCAAATAATCGAAACGATTATTGATGATATCCTTACTCAGAATTCCCCTGCGATAATAGTCGTGGTCAGTAATCCGGTTGACATACTCACCTATGTGGCGTTAAAGAGATCAGGTTTTGATAGATCAAAGGTGATTGGCTCTGGTACTGTTCTGGACAGTTCACGCTTCAGATACTTGTTAAGCCGGCATTGTGGTATCGATGTACGTAATGTTCATGCGTATATTCTGGGAGAACATGGAGATAGTGAAGTTGCCCCCTGGTCGATGGCACACTTTGCAGGGATGCAAGTCGATGAATATTGTCAACTTTGCCAGAAATGTGGCAACTGGCACAGGGAGCGTGCGAGAATTGTGGAAGAGGTGCGAGATTCGGCCTATCATATTATAGACTATAAAGGAGCAACTTATTATGCCATTGCTATGGCACTGGTACGCATCGTGGGGGCGATAATACACGACCAGAGAAGTGTGCTGACAGTCTCTACTCTGCTAGAAGGAGAATACGATATTGAAGACGTGTGTTTAAGCGTTCCGTGCATAACCACTCAAAAAGGAGTTGAACAAATTATAATTGCAAATCTTCAAGAAAAAGAAAAAGCAGCCCTGGCCAGATCAGCTTCTGTCCTACACGAAGCATTAATTAATCTAAGATCTAAGAAATAAAGCCTGTAGAATTTGTCAGATGTGAATGCACACCCATATTACAAAACAACTTAGGAGGGTATCATGGTAACAATTATTTCACTTTGGTTAGCGATTTTGTTATCTGCAGTCTTCGTCTGGATAGTTAATGCAATTATTTGGATGTTATTACCGCACCACAAATCTGACTACAAGGGTTTTCCAGATGAAGAGACGGTAAGGAATGCATTGCTACCTCAGGACCTTTCTCCAGGCCAATACGATATGCCGCACATTACCTCCAGAGATGAACTAAAAAAACCTGAGGTAAGAAAGAAATTTGAAGAAGGGCCTGCGGGATTCTTTACCGTTGTACCGAAAGGCTTACCTTCGATGGGTAAGGGAATGATAGTATCCTTTATATATTATTTACTGGTGGGAATATTTGTTGCCTATGTCGCAACACGTACTTTAAGCGCCGGTGCTGAATATTTAATGGTATTCAGGATCACTGCAACCGTTACCTGGCTGGCATACGGTTTCGGGATAATCCAGGATGCGATATGGTTTGGCCGACCCTGGTCTGCCATTGTTAAACATCTGATCGATACACTTATTCTGGCTTTAGTCACTGCAGGCACTTTTGGCTGGCTATGGCCGAACTAGATAATATGCCTTTATTGAGGAATCACTCCAGCTCAAAAGCTATACTAAAAATTACTCGGATGACTATTGAGACAGAACTGAGAACGCAATGACGTCTCTAATCTCTTATCCCACATTTTTAGTCATAGGGGCACAGAAGTGTGGCACCAGTTGGATAGGTGAAATGGTGGGCCAACATCCGCAAGTTGCGGTTGCCCGCACCAAAGAAGTACATTTTTTTAATAATTCTGATAATTTTAAAAAGGGCATCAAGTGGTATAGCGATCATTTTTCCATCACGCCCGAGACAAAAGCCGCGGGAGAATTTACTCCCAATTATTTCTGGACCAGTGAGGATGATAAAGAAATCGAAGAAAGCTGCAGAACCCGGAACATTCCGGCATTGGTCCAGAGCATTTTGCCAGATTTACAGCTAATAATTTCTTTAAGGGATCCGGTGGATCGGGCGGTTTCTGCTTATTATCACCATATCAGAGCAGGCCGCATTAGACCAACACAGGGCTTGTTGGAAATGGCAGGCCATTTTGGTATTGAAACCATGGGTTATTACGATATACATCTCAGTAAATGGTTCGACTATTATCCTCGGGATAAATTTTTAATACTTTTTTATGAAGAAGATCTTAAAGATGATCAGAAGCCAGTAACCCTTAATCGTATTTTTCGTCATATTGGCGTTGATGAATCATTTAAGCCGAAGGGAATTGCGCAAAGATACAATCCGCGCTATTCTTATCTCGAAATGCATGTGGCACATTATCCGCGTATAATCAAAAAGGTGATTCGTTACTTTGTTCCCTACAGGTTAAAAATGAGCAGACGTTGGGAAATTGTTGTTCAGGAAGAAGAGAAAAATACACTTCGTGAAAGATACAGAGAACATAATGCCAATCTCAGTGAAATGCTCAGGCGGAAACTTCCCTGGACTTAATTACTATAAAAGTAGTAATATATATCATAAATATTATTTTTATTTTTTGAATCACCTTTTTTTATTAACATAATTACTTAAAACTAAAGGTCCGGACTCAGAAATTGAAGAACAATTATCATAGTGTAATCAGACTTTCTAATCTCAGCAAGAGGTTTGCTGATGTAACTGCGGTTGACGGTCTATCACTTGATATCTTTAAAGGTGAAGTCTTTGGTTTCCTGGGTCCAAATGGCGCCGGTAAGACAACTACAATAAATATGATTTGCGGTATCTATCCCCCAAGTGAAGGTGAAATACTCTTTTGGGATGATAAAGGAATAAAGAAACAAGATATAAAAACCCTAATAGGAATTTGTCCTCAAGAAAACATTTTTTGGCCCAAATTAAGCTGTGAAGAACAGCTGAACTTTGTGGGTAATATGTATGGCATGTCTGCTAAAAGCGTGAAGAGTAGATCAAAAGAACTGTTGCACATGCTGGGATTGGAGGAAAAATCAAAAGCCTTGGCAAGTAAACTTTCCGGTGGAATGAAAAGACGTCTTAATCTTTGTCTTGCCCTGATTCATGACCCGGAAATATTAGTATTGGATGAACCGGAAGCTGGCCTAGATCCACAGAGCCGGATTCTGGTGAGGAATTTCATAAAATCAATGGCACAGGAAAAAACGATTATTCTCACCACTCATAATATGGACGAAGCAGATAGGATGGCAGATAGAGTTGCAATAATAGACCATGGCAAGCTGTTGTTAGTCGAGACGCCTGAAAAGATGAAAAAATCAATCGGTGAAGGGGACATTCTTGAAATCGTATTAGATATAACAGATAAAGATGATATAAGCACTATAACGAATGCTTTGCGCAAAATCTGCGATCAGGTGAAATCTAGTGCTGACAAGATTATTATTAAATCAAAAAATTTGATCGAATCAGTTTCCGAAATCACTAACAGAATTAAGGAACACGGTTATATAATCAAGGAAATAACCTTGCGTGAGAACACACTCGAAGATGTCTTCATCTATTTAACTGGACGAAAATTAAGACAATGAAAATTCTAAGTGTGATTCGTAAAAGTCTGATTGAACAACTGAGAAGTTTTTGGATATTGATTCTCACCATATCCATGGCACCCTTCTTCGTATTTGTTTATTATCTGATTCTCGAGTCTTACAAGCCACAATATAACTTGTTATTACTTAACCAGGATAAAGGGATTGAAGATTTTTCACATGAAACTAACTATGGTAATTTTCTGGTTCTAGCTGCCAAATCCGTCGAACAGAGTAAAATTGATATTCCTTTGAGAGTAAAAAAAATTGAAGAAAGAATAGAAGGAATGAATCTGCTTAAAAACAGAAAAGCAGATGCCTTGATCATTATTCCTGAAGATTTTTCTGAATGTCTTCATAACCTAATTAATAAAGACGAGATTAAAAGTATTGAAATTGAATTCATCGGTGATTTAACCAATATAAATTATCTGGTAAGCGCCGTCTGGGCTGATGAAATCCTGAATGATTATCTGGCGCAGATAACACAGAGAACAAAATTGGTAAAGGTAAAAGAAACGAGTTTAGGACTATCGGGTAAAATCGATGAGTTTGATTTATATGTGCCCGGATTGCTGATACTTTCCATTATCATGCTCATGTTTTCGGCTACCATCGCCATTATTAATGAGGTTGAAAATAAAACCATTATAAGATTAAAACTCTCTAAAGTAACTGCTTTTGAACTTTTAACCGGAATAAGTACTGTGCAGGTTTTGGTTGGTATCACCGCTGTTATACTCACGCTGATAGTAGCTGTTTGGTTGGGATTTGAAATAAACGGAGCATTTGCTATTTTAATTCTCATTTCAATTTTAACCAGTATTTCTATTATTGCATTCAGCTTAATAATTGCAGCCATAACGAAAACTGCTAATGAGGTGTTAATCGTTGGAAATTTTCCTCTTTTATTATTCATGTTTTTTAGTGGTGCTGCTTTTCCCATAAAAGGCAAAGAGCTCTTTTCTATTGCCGGTTATCCTATAACGGTACAGGGATTTATGTCGCCCACACATGCGATTACAGCGTTAAAAAAAGTGCTTATAATGAATATGACCCTGACGGATATCATACCTGAAATTTTAATCCTAGTAGCGCTAATTATTATTTATTTTCTCATTGGTGTTTGGCTTTTTCAATTAAGACACATGAAAATTGTGTAGAAAGACAGAATAGATTAGATGGACTGCACTGGAAGATAAAACGTTGCATAATGAACTCAATGGCTATCCAGAATATGCCCGAAGTGTACCCTATAGATTGATACCCGGCGTTTGGTAAATATGGCTTATTATTGATAACTTTTATTAAAAGTGGAGATGATGTTACTATGAAAAATTTGATTACAAGTATACTCACAATATTACTTATTTATTTGACTTTATCTTTAACAGCCTGTAGCGTACCAGATGAATTAAAAACGGATCATATTTCAGCGGTTAAGTTATTTGACCTTGATCGCTATTTAGGTACATGGTATGAAATTGCGCGATTGCCGCATAAATTTGAAAAAGATTTGGAGCAGGTAACTGCAACCTACACACTTAGAGACGACGGCAAAATTTCGGTTGTAAATCGTGGTTTTAATACAAAGTCTAAGGAATGGGAAGAAGCAGAAGGCAAGGCGTGGATTCCAGATCCTGAAACTCCGGCAAAATTAAGAGTAAGTTTCTTCCTGTTTTTTGCCAGTGATTATAAGATAATCGAATTAGATCAGAATGATTACGCTTATGCCATGGTTACAAGCAGCAGTAAAGAATATCTATGGATATTAAGTCGTACACCTCAGTTGGATGAAAAAATATATGATCGCTTGGTAGATACTGCACATCAGTTAGGATTCGACGTTTCTAAAATTCACAGAGTGTCTCATAATTAAAAAGGCCGTTCAGTTTTGAAACGGCCTTATTAAAAATAGATTTCATATTATAGTTATAAGTCGAATGTATAACCAATTGTGAGAGCCCAATTATTATATCCCAACGATTTAGCATCTTCTACATCTTTTAGTTCTCTACTTACGATGTGATAGACAAATTCACCATAAAGACCGAACAGGGCGCTGACACCAACTCCTACATTAAATCCAATTGCTCCCTTGAATTTATCATCAATGGTCTGTCCAGCTGCTTCGTACTTAGATGATCCCATATAATACCCCACACCTGCCCGGGCATATGGATCAATAACTACAAGAGGAAGATATATTCTGGCAAAAGCACCAACCATATTTTGAGATATTTTTATTGTAGCTGTTTCACCCAAAACCTCTTGCTCTAATTTGAAGGGCGAAACGAGCATATTATACTCAACACCTGCATCGATAAAGGGCAATGCATCAATTCCCACACACGCACCCACGGTGATACCTGTGGCAGACTTATCAGTAAAGTCACCAGTTACATCATCACTGAACGCTGAGCCTGCAATGCCGCCTTGCACGCCTAAAAAAAACTGTGCCTGGGAAACATTGGCAATAGCAAAGATCATTATAAGAAAGAAAATACTTTTGGTTACTTTCATATGACCTCCATTTAATTGGTTTGTAGTATTGCACATTAAGTTAAGATAATAGAGAATAAGAAACAAGTGTGTAGTGGTATATAACTTATGGGATTAAAATTTAAATAATTTTTCAAAGAAATTGGTCTTGCGCTTTTTATCTGTTCTGCTCCATTTACGATAATTATCGTAAGAGGTAATCCCAACTGGACCATCATAGATACCCCCCTGTACCAAGCCATCGTATACCCGGACCGCAATAAGATTTTCCTGACCAAAATATATATTATCAGGTTCTATTTCATAGGTCCGTATTTCGAGCCATTCATTACTTACTTCAATCCAGAATGTATCATCATAAATACGACCTGTTTTACCAACCAACTTGCCATTAATATAGGACTCATCAAGATCATCAATTTTACCCAGGATTAGCATAAGTTTTTGTCCCCTATATTTAGAGGGTATGAATACTTTCTTGCGATACCAGGCAAAGCCGTCATAGTCTTTGTAACCTTGGATTTCCCATTGCCCCGGTACCATGATATTTTTCCAGTTATAATCGTTGTAATCGTATTCCTTCCATCGCACTTCATCACCCTGGGCAAATTTCCATGTTCCTTCTAAGGGAATGTCTATAAACACTTCATCTTTTCTTTCATAAATGCCAATTTTTCCCCTGACAATTCCACCTGCCAATTCAGCATCAAATACGCGAATACTTATTATATTTTCATCAATATAATTCAGGTATTCCTGAGGTAATCTATATATTCGCTCCAGATGATACGCCGTAAAATAATTGGGAGGAAATGACCCAGTAAATCCAATCAGCTGACCGTTAAGATAAACTTCGTCCACATCGTCAATATGACCGAGATTAACATAAAGAGTCTTCGACTTATTCTCCGGTTCCAAAGTAAACCGTTTGCGATACCAGGCATAACCATCGTAACCTGGATACCCTTCATCTTCCCAGGGCGATGGTACGAATATATCTTCCCAGTGTCCCTCATTGAAATCCGCTCTATTCCAGACATAATTATCGCCGATGGAAAATTTCCACGTACCGCGTAAATCAATGATACGCGTCAATTCCTGTGAAACCCCGATATTAACCAGAATAAGCAGCATTATTTTTATAAATATTTTCTGCATCTCGCTTAACTCAAAATCTTACCGTTATATTATACAAATTAATTCCTCAGCAGTTGTCTCAACTAAGTAAAGAATTGTCATAAATTGTCATTGACTCATGCGATATACTTATATCCGATACCGTGCACCGTAAGAATATGTTTTGGATGTGCGGCGTTTTGTTCAATTTTTTGCCTCAGCCTCAAGATAAAATTGTCCACCGTACGCGTGGTCGTCATACTTCCATATCCCCAAATTTCTTCTAATAATGCTTCCCTGCTAACGGTTTCGTTCTCATGTTGCCAGAAATATTTAAGTATTTCAAATTCTTTATGCGAAAGAGGTACGGGCTTATTCCCCTCCCTTGCCTCATAGCTAATGAAATTCACTTCCAATTTTCCCATATTAACTATTTTATCCTGGATAAAGGCAGAGGGACTTCTTCTAAGAGCGGCTTTAATTCGAGCTAATAATTCCCGTAAACTAAATGGTTTTGTTATATAATCATCCGCACCCAGTTCCAACCCTAATACTTTATCTATTTCTTCCCCTTTGGCAGTCAACATTAAGATGCAGCTTTCCACCCCTTGCGCACGTGCCTTTTTACAAACATCGAAACCGGATAATTTGGGGAGCATCACATCAAGCAGTATCAAATCGTAAGAATTCTTCAATATTTTCTCAAGCCCCTGTTCCCCGTCTTCAGACACGTCGACCTCATATCCTTCAAATTCGAGATTATCCTTTAAACCTAATAGCATCTGAGTTTCATCTTCAACGATTAATATGCGTGCCATAGTACTCTCCTGGTAAAATACATAGCTTACATTGCCTTATTTTCCTGAATAGGAAATACCAGGCGGAAACAACTGCCTTTCCCTGGTTCACTCTCCAATTCAATCTTACCACCATGCGACTGCATGATGTGATTCACTAACGACAGCCCTAATCCACTACCCTTTGTATTATGCACCTCTCCAGTTGAAACACGATAAAATTTTTCGAATATCAATTTGCGATCTTGCTCATTTATTCCGATACCCTGATCTTCTACTTCCATAAAGACATTACTCTGGTAATGTCCTGTTCTTAAATGAATAACCTTGTTTTCATTGCTGTATTTTATAGCATTGTCTAATAGATTAATTAATGCCTCAGAGATGGCCTCCCCGTCTGCCTGGATTCCGGGTAAATTTTTAGACAAATCCACTCTCAGATCGAATCCTTTATTTTGGATGTGGAAGCTATACATATCGATTACTTTTTGCACACATGTGTTGAGATTCAGCGCTTGAAAATGATATTCCTTTTTTCCTGACTCAATACGGGAAAAATTAAGAATATTATTTATGAGGCGTGTAAGACGTTCCGTCTCTTGATTGATAATGCGATAATACTCCATTCTCTTTGAGTCTTTTCTTACTCTTCCCAGCTCTAAGGTTTCAGCAAACATACGGATTAGCGCTAAAGGTGTTCTAAGTTCATGCGACACATTTGAAACAAAATCAGACTTCATTTGAGCTAATTGCATCTCCCTGCGGATATTACGAAACACAAAAATAGCGCCCAGAATTAAAATAATGTCAAGAAAAATGACCAAATATAAGCTGGAATAAAAGCGATCCTGTGCTAATTCTTCGATACTTTTTCCTCTGGTACGAATACCCAGAACATAATCTGGGAAAAGCCATAATTTTTTTATTTGCTTTATATCTCTATATTTTATACTCGTATTGCTATAGATGGTCTCATCCGTTTGGGGGTTAAATACACCGATCAAAAATTGTTCACCGGCAATCTCTGCCAGTTTAGGTGCGATAACCTCTGTAACAAAGGTCCGGTTGTCAATTAATATAGCAACTAAATGAACGCTATTTACCCCTCTTTGCGTCAGATAGAACAGAACCATTTTCTCATCTATTGATATGGATCCCTCGCTATCATCAAACACTAACGATTCTATTTTCTTATACCCTTTCGCACGAAACTGCTGCAGCCTCTGAATTAGATTTTTATTTGCTAAAAATAGTGACTGCAATTTGACACTCAGTTGATTTTTAATATTATTGCCATTTTGATTTGCATAAACATGTATATTTTGAATTAAAGAATCAGAAATAAAAACAAGAGTAATAGAACGGTTCTCATTAAAAAACTCCCTGAGATCTATATCTTGAATATCACTTTTATCTATATATATTATATCTTCTAGTTTGCTAACTCTGCCATTTACATAATCCCATATATATTGATTTAAGGAAAATAAAATTACATCAAGTTGTTGGCGATAAATTTCGTAAATCATCTGTTCGTTATGGCTCAATGAGTTTAATTCAAAGGCGGTATAAAAAATGGCAGGAAGCAATATAATGATAATTAAAATCAGGATAACCCTTTTTAATCGCTTTTTCTCGTTCAAATTAAATTTCCTTCTCAGCTTTATAATAAATATATAGTTATAAAGTCATATTTTCTATCAATAAATATATACTATAAAATTATCTTGTGACATATTTATGACAATTTTTGACAATTAATTACACAACCATGACATCTTTGACTATTCAATCTCGTAAACATTACCGAGACATGCAAAAATATAAAAACAGGAGGCTGTCATGAAAAAGCATACATTATTATCACTTTCAGTTTTTTTCTTAGTTTCGTTATTCGGCGGACTTGTTCACAGCTCAGACTCACTAACTGCGTCAAATCTTAACAGCAAGAACGAAGATGCCCCATCGATTAAGTGCACATCTCTGGATCGCGCTCATGACAATTATTTAATGGCGTTAAAACAGGACAATGAGGGTCTGGTTGGATCGGCCATTGTTAAGGTGATGAAATTAAAATACTATTATCCGGAGAAAGATTATTCTGAAATCAAAACACAACTGGAGAAACTTGAATCGACTGGTCAGACAGAAAGCATCCGATTCATGGCATATATTGTTGGAAATTATATTAAACATCCTGAACATTTCGCATGGGTTAAGAAAGGTGTCGACAAGAATTCCGATCATTTCTTTTCACTGATTAACGACCGGGTGGCGGCGCAGGTCAACAAATAATCAAGCACAACCTAATAATTCATAGGGTCAGCATATATGGCTGACCCTAGGTTTTTTTACACACTTGACCATAAAATCCCGGACGCCGGTCTGTAATGATATCATTCACCTCCGTTATCTTCTTTTCCCTGGCCAAGGCAACATCGATCTCTGTTAAATATAACTTTTCTTGTTGTACTGGCGCGCGGTAAATTAATTTGCCTTTAGGCGCTACAATTTGACTTTTTCCTGTGAAACGCACTTCACCGTGTGGTCGTTTATCTGTACCAAATCGATTGGCTGTGATGGTAAAAATATTATTTTCAATGCAACGAGAAATCATAGTTGCCTGGCAATAGCTAAGCACTAAATTTGAGGGATGGCAAATTATATCGGCACCCTGGAGTGTCAATACTCTTGTAACCTCGGGATATATCCAGTCAAAACATACCATCATTCCAATTTTTATTCCGAGTACAGTTTGTGTTTGCAGAGGAATATCACCCGCATCAAACCATATCTTCTCCTTATCAAATAGGTGCAGTTTTCTGTATGTATGAATTACACCCTGTGGTCCAATCAATAATGCACTGTTAAAAAGACGATCTTTTCCCTTTTCGGCAAATCCTGTGACGATATGCAGAGAATTTTCCTTGCAAAGCGCGATTAGACTGGCAATAGTAGATGAGTTTGGTACTTCTTCAGCCATCATTTGTAGCTCTTCCCGACTCTGAAAATAATAACCTGTAAATGGCAACTCTGGCAATACGATTAAAGCGCCATGCACATTTTTTAACGCATTTGAGACCTTTGCCAAATTATGATTAATCTTGCCAAAAACAGGCCTAAATTGAAAAAAACCAGCACGTAACATGTGTTATATAAAACCTTTTTGCTAATTGACCATATATTTTGACCGGATGGACTTAGTAGACCGTCAGCATGACAACCGACTTTGACGGCATATCTACCACAATTTTGCCATCGACAATTTTAGCTTCGCTGAATGGTTGAATGTTGACCTGCTCCCGCTGGTTAAACTCATTATAGGCATTGATCTTCCCGGCAGTAATGATCTCTCCGTTTATTTTAGACACCTTTACAGAACCCAGATCGCAGGTAATCATTTGACGGTTGTTGGGATCTGCGTTTGTCAGACTGATGTGGATCACACCCTGAGCATTTTTTGATGCAGAAGCGTTAACAGCCGGAATTGATTGTCCCTGGAAAGTGTATTCTTTGGATTCCACTTCGAGTGGCAGCAGCATAGCATCCTGATGCAATTTAAACATTTTGAACACGTACCAGGCCGGTGTCCTGACCATCTTAT
>SMTZ1_10002675_pt1 | contig 17893 bp, 15 predicted proteins | sample DeeMarSWOR136_30_FD_25667 | JGI IMG/M metagenome (IMG submission 25667)
GTTGAAATCCGCAACAGAACGCATTAAAATGCATATAATTTAGTGTCCTCGATTAAAGGAGGTGAGTTATGACTTGATTACAAGAGGTAACTCTTCAACAACATTTATAAAGGAGGAAAAGTGACGGAATGAAGAAGTATTTATTGATTACCTTATCCCTTGTTGTCGTCGCCGGACTTCTTCTGGGTAGCTGCGGGGAACCAGAAGAAACAACCAAACCACCGACGACCGCACCGACCTCAGCACCGACTTCAGCACCGACCTCAGCACCGACTTCAGCACCAACCTCAGCACCAACATCAGCACCGACTTCAGCACCTACTACCACCGAACCCGCGAGGGTTCCTTACGGCACGCTCCGTCTTGCCGTGCCCGATTTTGGCGAGGAGACCTTCGACCCGAACAACAACATCGCAACCTGGGGCTACCTCTTTTATGACTCCGTAATCAACTGGGGCCCCAACGGGAATCTCGTGGGAGAGGCGGCTGAAAGCTGGACGATAAGTGAGGACGGGCGGACCTGGACATTTAAGATCCGTGAGGGAATGACATTCCATAATGGCGACCCAGTTACATCCGCCGATTTCCTTTACAGCATCAACCGGTTCATGGACCCGGACTCGACGAATCCATGGGCCCCCCGCCTTACCAACAACTTTGAGTCCAATTCCACTCCTGACGAGTACACTTATGTCCATACGACCAAGACTCCCGAGCTTACCCTGGCAGCTACCTGGGCCGCCCCCCTGCCGATTTTACCCAGTAAGTATATCGAGGAAGTCGGATTTGATTATTTTCTCGAACACCCGATCGGGTCCGGACCCTGGAAATTCGTCGAACTGATTTCGGAAACCAGCGTTGAATTCGAGGCGTTCGATGAATACTGGGACGGGGCGCCCTATTTCGAGACTCTTGAGCTATATCAGGTGCCTGAAGAGGCGACCCGGGTGGCCATGATCAAGCGTGATGAGGTCGACCTCATTCAGGTGACCATGGACAGGACAGTCGAGCTGAGGGACCAGGGCTACCGCTTACAGGAAATCGGACTGCCTACTATATCCATCTACGCTTTCCAGGGCACCTGGATGACCGACGGGCCGACAGGGGATATAAGGATACGTCAGGCGATGTCCTACGCCATTGACCGGCAGGAAGTAATCGATACTTACTTCCACGGACTGGGACGCCCGGGCTGCTTCTGGTTCATGACCGATCTCACCTGGGGATACGACCCGGCATTGGCGGCTGACCCCTACGACCCGGATCTGGCAAGGCAATTAATAGAAGAAGCCGGATATCCGGATGCATTCGCCACGCCGACTATTCATGTCTACACCCCGGAGCAATGGTCGGAGCAGATGCTGATATGCCAGGGTTACTGGGAGGAGATAGGCCTCGACGTCGAAGTACGGGTTGTCGAGATGGGCAAGTTCTATGACCTGATGTTTTCCAGGGCGGACAGCCCGGATGATGAATGTGTCGGGCAAATCTGGCCGTGGATAAACCCGAGCGTAAACCAGAATGTCTACCACTCATCCAACATGTTCACTTCGCTGGGCGTACATACAACGTGCAACGACCCGGAAATGGACGTGCTGTATAATGCAGTGCTTGCCGAGACTGATCTAGAGAGGCAGGAGCAGCTCTGGTCGGAATTCATGGTAAGAGGACACGATATGTGGATCGTCACGGGTCTGTGGCAGGTGCCCAGTAACTGGGTGACGAGTGAACATCTCGGCGAATTTACCAAGAGATCCCATCTCTTCTATCAACAATGTCTTCATGGCATTAAACACGCGGAACAATAATTTATAACCTGTGCAAGGCTAAAGAAAGAATTGGTTTATGACCCGGAACAGGGGTTCTGGAGGGGTTTACAACTCTTCCAGACCCCTCTCCGCGGGTAATTCAGATTCAGTCTGGATTTGGTTATTCTTTAATTTTATATTGATTATCGCCGTATTGGTTTGACATTTTGGTGATTTTTCGGGGATAGTTTAGTATATATTCTGGCAGCCGTTTAAGGGTGTTCAGTCTACAAGATACACAGTACAAATCCTAATACAGGTTAAAACGTGCACTGAGGGAAATAGCATATGGGCCGTTTCATATTAATGCGGCTGATTCAATCGGTGGTAGCCCTGGTAGGTATCGCCATGCTGATATTTGTCTTGGTCCGGGTTTCCGGAGACCCTGCCCTGATGCTGGCAACCGCCACTTCCACGGAGGAGGACATCCAGCAGATCCGGGTAAACCTGGGTCTCGATAAGTCAATACCGGAGCAGTTCGTGATTTTTGTATCCGATGTCGTCAAGGGTAATTTGGGTGAATCGTTGTTCAAGAAAATACCGGTGACCAAGATGATCGGGGCAGCGCTGCCTAATTCAATCAAATTGATCCTTCCTTCCTGGGCATTGGCTATGCTGGGGGCGGTTCTCCTGGGTGTCCTGGGTGCCACCCGGCGTGATGGCTTCCTGGACAACGGGGTGAAGTTTCTGGCTATCTTGGGACAGGCTTTACCGGGTTTCTGGGTAGCCATCGTGGCTGTCTATTTCTTTTCCGTGAGATGGCAGCTTTTGCCCACCTCCAGTATGGGCGGCATTGACCACTATGTTTTACCGGTATGTACCCTGGCATTTTTCCTGCTGCCCGGGATGATGCGTCTGGTTCGTTCCAGCATGATGGACGTTCTTGACAGTGAATATATCAAGCTGGCCAGAATCAAGGGACTGCCCGAAAGGCAAATTATCTGGAAGCATGCCCTGAGGAACGCCCTGATAGCACCCTTGACGGTGGCTGGCATGTTGTTTGCCATGATGATTACCGGAGCTGTAGTTATCGAGACCGTTTTCAGCTGGCCGGGTATCGGCTGGATTCTGGTAGAAGGGGTACTGGCACGCGATTTCCCGCTGGTACAGGCTATAGTGATTATGGTAGCTGTTTTTGTGCTGGGGATTAACCTCTTGGTAGACATCACTTATGCCTATATCGACCCTCGGATAAGATATCAGAAAACATAAAAAGAGGTGCAGATGCAGGAGAAGGATTCGGATTCCGAAATCACGACTAAACCGATTGTCAGCGGCCTTTCTCGAAAGGCGTGGATAATTAGGAACCTGACGTTCATTATCCCGGTGATTATATTGTCGCTTATGCTCCTTATGGCGATTTTTGCCGACCTGGCTTGGCTTGGCCTTCCCGATGTCCGTCTGTCGCCTTATTCACCTACCAAGATGTCGCTGCCGGACAGGCTCATGCCTCCATTCTGGGCTGAAGGCGGCAGTACGGAGCATCTCTTCGGAACGGATAAAATGGGTCGTGATATCCTGAGCCGTCTGATATTCGGCGCCCGGATTTCTCTCAGCGTCTCGCTGTTGGTTATCGCTATTACCGCCACGGTTGGAACAATACTGGGGATTTTAGGGGGCTACCTGGGAGGGCGTACCGAAGCCTTCTTGATGAGGATAACCGATATAAGCATGGCCTTTCCCCCGATACTGGTAGCCATGCTCCTCAGCGTTAGTATGGGGCCCTCTTTTACCACTGTTGTGCTGGCTATATCAATACTCGGCTGGGCTCCCTATGCCCGTCTGATACGGGGAGAGACCCTGAGAATACGCGAGGAGGACTTCATAGCGCAAGCGCGTATTATCGGCACCTCCCCTTTTAAAATAATGCTCAGGCACATTTTCCCGAACATTATCAATCCACTGATAATAGTAATGACCCTTCAAATAGGTTTGTTGATTATTACAGAAGCGACTTTGAGTTTTCTTGGGGTCGGCATCCCCCCGCCGGCACCATCCTGGGGTAATATGGTCAACGACGGAAGAAACCTCGTAGATACAGCCTGGTGGATTTCCACCTTCCCCGGTATAGCTATCGGGCTGGTGGTAATGTCCGGGAATTTCTTCGGTGACTGGCTCCGTGACAAACTGGATCCCAGATTACGGCAATTATGATGAAAACCTTTCTTCAAGTGGAAGATATGCGTACGTCATTCTACGCCAGAGCCGACGAGATGAGGGCAGTTGATGGGGTAACCTTTCACATAAATTAAAAGGATACCTTCGGGTTGGTAGGTGAATCTTCATGCGGAAAGATAGTTACTGGTTGGTACTGTGTCCCCTCCCGCTCGTATCCCCACGCTATGTTAGGCCGATGGTATCCCGCCTGTTATGATATTATACTTAAATTCCTTGAAGTAATTTTTAAAGAATTTGTTTATAATATAACTAGTGCCTTTATTTAAGGAGGTGTACCTTACCCATGACACTCTGCTGGACAAGGACGTTGAACTAGCCATAATCAGGACCTGGACACCTGAATCGGCAAGTGTAAGAGATTAACGCGAAAAGTACTGGAGTCAATTCCCACAATACCTGATAAGTATTCTTGGATAAAGCCTTCCACAAGCGAAAAATCATAATTGAAAGGAGTTTAATGATATGACCAAATGGAATGATTTACTGGAAAAAAACGGTAAGGTACCACCCTGGCCCTACCCCATACGCTACGATGAGGAACATGAAATCGATACCGATATCCTGGTTATCGGCGGGGGTATCGCCGGTTGCTGGGCGGCTATCAGCGCCGCCAGAAACGGGGTTAAAGTGGCGATGGTGGAAAAGGCGGATACCATCAGGAGCGGTTCGGGAGGTCCTGGCTGCGACCACTGGTGTGTCACGCCCGCCAATCCCCATTCCAAGGTTGACCCCGATGACTGGGCCAAGCGACTTGTTGAGCATCCGGTTCATGCCGGCCAGCCACCGACAGAACCACTACCGCTTGCCTATTCCAATGGCATCGGCACCCAGATTCAATGTCGCGAAGACTTTGATACGTTGCTGGAACTGGAGCAGATGGGTGGCAAAATACGGGACGTTGACGACGAATACGTGGGAGCCGAAGGCCGCTATGACGATACCAAGTTTATGTTTTCTCCCCGTATGAGCCCCAACCACGCCACCGAGGTAACTATCCGAGTCTGGGGAACGACGTTCAAGCCCGCCCTGAAGAAAGAGTGCCAGCGGTTGGGCGTTAAAATTTACGACCGCGTCATGGTCACCAGCCTGCTGACGGAGGGAGGCGTCCAGGGAGCTAAAGTAGTCGGAGCTACGGGCTTCAACGACCGCAACGGCGAGTTTATGGTCTTCAAGTCGAAAGCCGCTGTACTGGCTACCGCCGGTAATTCCTCGCTCTGGTTTCTGAATACCGAGCTGGCCGGTTATAATACATTCCCCAACTCTCGTACCAAGTGTGGCGACGGCATGTCCATGGCCTGGAAGGCCGGCGCCGAACTTACCCTGATGGAACAGACCGGCATGGGTTTTATTGGCACCGGGCTCAAGCATACCTGGTACGGCGGTTCCGGGGATGCCAGTTTTGAAAATCTCCAGCAGGTCGATGCCCACGGTAAAAAGCTGCCCTGGCCCCTGCAGGGATGGCCGGACGGCGGTGACATGCGACCTTCACCAGAAGGTATGCAGAAAATTATCCAAGGCATCAAGGACGGCACCTACGCCCTGCCATTCTACGGTGATTTCCCCGCCATGCCCGATATCGAACGCAGGGTTACCTGGGAGCTCATGTTGGGCGAGGAATCTACCACTAAAAACATCACCAATTCCTATGAAAAAGCCGGCTTTAATCCGGCTAAACACCTGCTGATGAACTTTCTCTTGATGGAAGGAAACGGTCCGGCCAATTGGCGGACCTCCGGTGCCGGCGGACTTACCGTCGACTGGGACCTGAAATCAAGCCTCGACGGCCTGTACGTTGCCGGGGGACAGATGTTCGCCGCCGGTGACCACAGCTACGCCGCGTCTACCGGGAGATACGCCGGCAGAAAAGCCGCTGCCTACGTAAAGCAGACAGGCGAAAGTAAAATATCCAGGGACCAGGTCACCCTTGAAAAAGCCCGCATTTACGCCCCGATAAAACGCAGTGACGGCGTCGACTGGAAGGAACTGCACGCCGGTATTGCCCGCGCCATGCAGTACTTTTGCAGTGAATACAAAACGGGACTATTGCTTAACATGGGACTGGATGCCCTGAAAGAAATAGAAGAAGTATTCGTACCCAGACTCTACGCCCTCGACCCCCATAAACTCATGCGCAGTATCGAAGACCTGTGCCTGCTGACTCACGGGCAGATCGTCCTCAATGCATCCCTGGCACGCCAGGCCAGCAGTCGGCCCCTGAACTTCTTCAGAATCGATTACCCGGAAGTAGACCCGCCGGATTGGAACAAGTTCATTACCGTAAAGCTGGAGAACAACAAGGTCAAGACGGGCGAAATGCCCCTGAACTACTGGGGCGATATGAAAACCAACTACGAAGCCCGCAACAAGGACTATACCGGAGTTTATAAAGGAAAATAAGGAGCACTGTCATGCCTCAGAAACAGATATATGCTTTACCCAATATTGTCAGCCCCGCTAACCCTGTTATTTTCAATCCCGATATCTGCAACGGCTGCAACACCTGCGTGGAGGTCTGCCAGATAGACGTATTTATACCCAATCCCGAGAAAGGTAAACCACCGGTAATACTGCATCCTGATGAGTGCTGGTATGGTGGCTGCTGTGTAAATCACTGTCCCCTCCCCGGGGCCATATCCTTCAACTGGCCCGTGCAGCAGCGGGCTTACTGGAAAGACAAGGCTACGGGAAAGGTCTTACGGGATAGCCAGTAACAATACAGGTACGGACAAGAAAGAATAGGCAACGCGGGTAAGGGCTGTTTCATGGTTCAGCCCTGAAACAGATACGGTTGAAGTAAATATTAGCAGGATACCTCAATCCTGGTAAGATGCAGAATGGCGCTTATACTAAAAGAGCGTTCAGCAGATTATATATACTTTCTCTACTCAAAATTCATAATTGATAATTATCCCGCTTTTCGAATTGCCGAAAAGGGACTAAATCAGTAATTGTGATGTACTATATTCACAATATTAACCGCGTGCATCTTGATAGGCGGTAATATCCCGTCGCAATCAACCTCAGCTGTATAACTCCTTGAACCTGAACTAGGGTGTCAAATCATTACATGAATGTTATATACTTCAGTAATTACACATGTAACCAGTGAAGGAGAGGAGCGACCGAAATGGCTAAGAAACTAAAGGAATTACTCAACCAGGCAACCTGTTGTCTGGTGGCACCATGCGTCTATGATTGTGCTTCAGCCCGTGCCGTCGAACTGGTTGGTTTCAAGGCGATGATGTTAAGCGGAGGGGAGCTGTCCCTGGCCATGAACGGCGTGGTCGACTACGGATTCACAAACCTGAATGACATCGAGTGGATGGTCAGTCGCATCAGTCAAACATCTCCTCTGCCTCTGGCTGTTGATATCGAGGATGGTTTTGGAGGTCCCCTGGCCGTATACCGCACGTGCAAGCGCCTTGTCAGGGCGGGTGCCCAGGCACTCCAGCTGGAGGACTCCAGCGACATGGAAGAGTCCACCAGCCTTCTGCCAAGAGAGGCGTACTATGCCAAGGTAAAAGCGGCCGTCGCTGCTCTCAAAGGCACGGACTGCATACTCATTGCCCGCACCAATGCCGACCCGTCCACCCAGCTGGATGAAGGTTGCGAGCGCTGCCGGCATGCCATCGAGCTGGGCGCCGACATGACCACCGTCGTCAAGCTGAGCAACCTCGAGGATGCGAAACACGTGGCACGCCAGGTACCCGGATGGAAGATGTACCCGGACGTCAAAGGCAGGAGCGGTGTTCCGGAAGTTACCGTCGATGAAATCTATCCCCTCGGATTTAATTTCATGACAATGCACTATCTGCTGAAGGCCGCCATGGACGGCATGCTTGAGCACGGGAAACAAAATTTCGCCCAGCAGGGCTGTTTGTACACCTGTGATAAAAAGGACGCGACCGGCATCTACGGTGATAGCGCAACACCGCTTTTCGATCCACAGGGGTACATGGAACTCGAAGGCAGGTTTACCGGAAAAAGGAAGTCCTATACCATCGTTGGCAACGACGTCGAGGCATTTCCGGAGGGATTCGTCAGGTCGGCTATCGATGATAGGCTGTAAAGAGATCAGGACATGAGATTTGTCAGGCACCGATTATGTAAAATGTCGTTCTGTTACGCTGCGTCCCATATCGATTGTGACGGCAGGACTAATATACTCTTCGCCCCGGATACTCCCGGCCCCTGTTACAGCTTTGATAGCGAGACGTTCAGGCAAGAGACCGTATGGGAAGAACCCGGTGGCACGATGGCGATGGTACCTCTGCCGTTTGGCAACGGCAATTTCCTGGCGGTGCAACGTTTCTATCCCAGTTTCCAGGCACATGAAGCAGAGATAGTGTACGTACACCGCCAGCACCAGGAATGGAAGGTCGACCCTTTCCTCAAACTACCCTACGTACACCGATTCGATATACTGCAAAGCAGCGGCGTCTATTATCTCCTTTGCTCTACTCTCTGCACAACAAAGAAAAACCGGGATGATTGGAGTTCGCCGGGCGGATTGTATGCAGTAGAACTCACGGAAGAGATAACGCGGCCGATAATCCTGACTCAAATTGCCGGGGGGATGACGAGGAACCACGGCTACCGGCGAGTAAAGAACGGGGATGATATATGGGCGTTAACCTCGTGTGACGAGGGAGTATTCGAGGTGCTGCCACCGGCTAAAAGAGGTGGAAACTGGACGGTAAACAATATCCTTGACAGGCCTGTCTCCGATATCGCGGTGTGTGATATCGACGGAGACGGTGTCGATGAGATGGCAACCATCGAGCCGTTCCACGGTAATACATTTACCGTCTACCGAAAAAAAGCATCGGGATACCTTCCGCTATACCGATATCCGGGCAATTCAGTTTTTTGCCATGCAGTCTGGGGTGGGCACCTGAGGAACGAGACTGTCTTTATCGGCGGATATCGGGCAGGTAATCGTGAATTGTTCCTGCTCCGCTGGAAAGATGGAGAGATCGTTGCCGACACGCTGGAGACACACTCGGGTCCCAGTAACGTGGATGTGATACATGGCGAAAAGCGTGACCTTCTCGTCGTGGCCAATCGGGAAGTCGGTGAGGGTGTCGTATTTAGTGTAACCGATGATTGAAAAACAGGGAGGGTCCAAAATGAGTATATACGACCTGTTCAATATCCAGGGGCGTACTGCCCTGATAACAGGAGCAGGAAGGGGAATCGGCCGGGTCATAGCGTATACCATGGCCGAGGCCGGTTGTATGGTAGCCCTGCTCGGTCTCCACCGGGAAAACCTGGAAAAAGTCGCTGGAGAACTGGGAGGCAAGTGCGAGAAGATACTCGTCCTTCCGGCGGATGTATCGCGCCGGGACGAAATTGATGCATCATTCCAGCAGGTAGAAAGTACTTTTGGAAGGCTCGATATCTGTATCAACAATGCCGGTGTCAGTCAACAGGTCCCTGCCGAAGATATTTCCGAAGCAGACTGGGAACGCATCATTGATGTCAATTTGAAGGGAGTGTTCTTGTGCTGCCAGGCGGCGGCGCGATTGATGATACCCAAAAAGTCCGGAACCATTATCAATATCGGTTCGATATCGGCATCAGCAGTTAACGTCCCCCAGAAACAGGCGGTCTACAACGCATCGAAAGCCGGGGTAGTCATGCTGAGCCGTTCACTGGCAGTGGAATGGGCACCCCACGGTATCCGTGTCAACAGCCTGAGTCCAGGGTATATAGAAACTGAGATGACCTGCTCGACGATGTCCCACCTTTTTCCGGTCTGGCGGGAATTGATACCGATGGAACGCCTCGGGAAACCCGACGATTTACGAGGAGCCTTGCTGTACCTGGCCTCCGATGCATCCGTCTACATGACCGGTCATGACATGATTGTCGATGGAGGATACATGGCACGCTAGATGTTACCGGCCAAAGAGCTCCTTTTCTATGAGGGCAAACCTTTCAGAACCAGATTTGCCGGGACGGGCAAACATAATCCCCACCTCCCGATTGAGATAGTCTGGAGATATTTCCGCAAATCAAGATCAGAACTCGATAATCGTTTTCACCGTCCGGGGTTCAGGCTCAACAGCATACTCGAATGCTTTTATACTGTCGGAAAAGCTGTATCTGTCCGTAACAAGCGGCTTAACATTGATTTTTCCCGAAGCGACAAGGGCCAGAGCCCTGGGGTACTGGTGGGCGTAGCGAAACACGGTCTCGATGCGGGCTTCCCTGGCCTGCGCCGCCACGATATCCACCGGTACTGGCTCCGCCGGCATACCGATAAACACCACAGTTCCCCCCGGACAGAGCGCAGAAAAAATATCATCGATTGCCTGCCGGCTGCCGCTAGCTTCAAAGATAACATTTGCTCCCCAGCCTCCGGTAGCTTCGAGTACCGTTTCGGCCAGATACTGCCGCGTTACGTCGACCGGGACCAGTCCTAACATACGCGCCAGAGCCAGCTTCTCCTGGATGACATCGGTAATAAGCACCTGCCCGCAACCCGCGGCCATAGCGGCCAAGGCGGTGGTCAGCCCTATTGTACCGCAGCCGGTCACCACGGCTGTATCCCAGGGCTTGATAGAGGCTTTCGTCACCGCATGGAGTCCGACCGCCAGTGGTTCAATAAGAGCACCTTCCTCAAAACCCACCGCATCCGGCAACCGGAAAGTGAACATGGCCGGGTGTACCACCGTCTCCCGAAGGCAGCCGTGTACCGGAGGCGTTGCCCAGAAGCGTACTTCCGGATCGAGGTTGTACATTCCCAGTATTGTTGCCCGACTGACAGGGTTCGGAATGCCGGGCTCCATGCAGACGCGGTCCCCTGGCTTGAGGTCTGCGACGCTGCTACCGGTCTCCAGGACGATACCGGATGCTTCATGCCCGAGCACCATCGGTTCCTCGACGATAAAACTGCCGATTCTTCCATGCTTATAGTAATGGATATCACTTCCGCAAATGCCGACGGTTTTTATCTCAATGCGTACGTCTTTGTCCCCGAGTTGCTCATCAATATTGATATCATCAATAGATATCTCTCCGGGACCGTGGAGGACCAGTGCCTTCATCATAACTCCTTAGCAAGCAAAATAATATAAATACAGATTTCGAGAATCTACCATTAATATAAATGCCGGAATCAGATACTGTCAAAGTGATTGATATAATGGAATTACTACAATGATGTTAACTATCCCCTTTTTCTTCACATGGTTACCGAGCATGATGAATAGTTGACTTCCAGCAATAATAATATGTATCGTTGACGACTACGGCATGAAGCAACCTGGTGTATTAATATCTTGAATTAATATAGTTTGACATAAGGAATATAATATAGAGGTGAATGAATGCCTGAAGAGGTAGCTTGGAGCGTTGTACAGGCAGGTCGGGTCTGACTCTCTCATAGGATTTCGGATACGAATTAGCACGTCGAGGTGTCAGTCATGAAATTCGGAAAGCGCATACCCTATAAAAAGAGACTTTAGAAAAAACTCTAGAAACATATTCCCATAAAAATGGAGACACGAATGAAGAGACCTAAGAAATAAATTTCGGGTATCATTAATCTAGGTTTCGGAGGGATGTTCTTGGGTATCCTTACCCTAATTTTCGGAGGCATTGATTTAGCTTATTTAATCACATATAGAAATGAAATATTAGATAATCCATTATGGCTGACGTTTACGATTTTGGTGATAGTATTAGCATTTGCATGTGGAGCATTAATCTTAATGAATAAAAATCGGGTGTGGGGATGTCTTGGTATTGGGGTATCTGCTCTGTTTTTGGTTTTATCCACCATTATCAGCATTGCATTATCGCTGGGTTAATATTATCGCGAGTAATCCTGTCCCGGAGTGGCACCGTAATTATATTTAAAACTAAGTCATTAGTTTCTACAAAATAATTTCTCTTCTTAAATTGCTCTTCGAATTATCAATATACTCCAACTCTACTGGTTCAATAAATTAATAATTTATCTTATATATGGGTAAATTTCTATGTCTGGAAACGGGGATTACCTGATAACCAGAACAACAATCCTTGTTTGCGAAAGCCTCTGCGCGAGTGAATATTTGACAAATTCGCATTAATGATTATAAATTTAGGAAAAGTGAATATAAATCAATTAAGAATATAGTGGTAAAATACTAGTAATTTACTAAATTACAGAAAGGGGGGATATAAAAGGATATATAATCAGATAAATGATTCAGACAGGAATCGTAAACAGCCATAAAGGAGAAAGTATTAAAATGAAAAAGCTACTGTTGGTTTTTCTCTCGATCATGATGATTGGTGTAATGATACTGGTAAGTTGTGGTGAACCGGAGGAAACTACTCAACCCACCACACAGCCAACAACGCAACCGACGACAACAGCCGGCCCTGTATCAGGAGGTATCTTGAGGGGTGTGATAACCGGAGGTCCCCTGATGATGAGTTATCGTGGACAGATGGGACCAGGTGACCATTCTTATATGTTCCCGGCCGTGGAATACCTGGTAGAGCCCTATGTAGACGAACAGGGTAACAGGGGTTGGATTCCTTTCCTCTGTGAATCATATGCTATCGACCCTGTAGGCAAGACCTTCACCTATAACCTAAGGGATGGTATCAAGTTCCATGATGGCTCAATACTGGATGCCGAGGTAGTTAAATGGAACATCCAGCAGCAAATCGATAGCGGCTGGTGGCAGGATGCTGATAAAGTCGTCAGTATCGACACTCCGGATAACTCAACCGTTGTAATACACTTTACGGAATACAGCAACCAGTATGAATTTAACTGGGGATGGACGGCTATCTGGTCCAAAGCGGCCTGGGAAGCCAACGCGGGTGCAGACAAATCAACCACCAGCGAGCAAGGCATCGCCTGGGCGGTCGACCACGTTGTCGGGACCGGCCCGTTCAAGCTCAAGGAATACAAGCGTGATGTCAGCATCACCTGGGAGAAATTCGATGACTACTGGCAGGAAGGCAAGCCCTACCTGGACGGAATGGAATTTCAGATTATAACCGAATCTACAACAGCTTCGAGCTTGCTCCAAGCAGGTGATATCGATATGTGGAACCAGGGTCACTCAGCCCAGGACTGGAAAGAACTGGAGGAAAAGGGATTCCTAATAAAGGGTTACTGGCCAGGTCTACCAATGGCATTGTGGGGAAATACCATGGATCCCGAATCAAAATGGCAGGATATAAGAGTACGTGAAGCCCTTGAATACGCTCTCGACAAAGAAACGATGGCTCAAGCTCTTGGCCTTGGTTACTACGTCGCGAGTGCTCAAATAGCACCATCAACCGAATGGGGATACATCTCGAACCTGCCCACCCGGGGCTACGATCCAGAGAAAGCCAGGGATTTACTGGCTCAAGCCGGATACGAGGATGGATGCCCAGTAACGCTGCTCGTCCAGGCTGTCCCCGCCAGTATCGATGCCGGCGAATCCATTAAAGGTTACATGGATGCTGCTGGGTTCAATGTCACGCTGGACCTGGCTGACACCGGCAGGTTCTTCGGTAGCGTTTTCGGAACCGGTTGGGATGACCTAGTAATGATGTTCTACGGCATGGACGTGAATTACCTAGCTACCTATATGTCCTGGTTCAGTAGCGATCCCAAATCAAACCTGGCCAGTTTCGCCAGGCCACCAGAGCAGGTAGCCATGGATAAAGAGGCAGTGTTGATTGCTGATACGCAGGGACAGATAGAAATGACAGAAAGACTCTGTCGCTATTTGTACGAAGAAGCGAGACTCTGCCCTCTATGGTGGGTACCCTCGAAAACCGTAAGTTATAAGTACGTTCATCACGAAATCCTCCGTCATGGCTTTATACGGGTAGATTGGGAAAACGTCTGGATGGACCCGCATTGAGGTACTAGTTATATTAAAGACACCGGGTGGCTCAATCTCCGTTTCCAAAAAAGGAGAGCCACCCGGTTACTAAACAATTTGTATATTTAAGTGACTTTCAATAGTATCTCTTTATCTATGTGTTTCCATTTATCCCGTTCACATTTGGTAATAGGTCTTATATATTTTATAATGTGGATAGAGGTATTTATCCAGAATGACGGCATATATAATTCGACGACTAATAATCGCGGTAGTCATTCTAATCATCGTTACCCTGATTGTCTTCTTCGTTATGCAGCTGCTGCCTGGTGACCCCCTGGTCATTTTTCTGGGACAACAAGCAGGAACGGGCTCGATGTCCCAGGAGCAACTCGAACAACTCTATATTAGATACGGACTGGATAAGCCTTTGATAGTCCAGTACTGGAACTGGATATCGGGCGTGGTAAAGGGTAACATGGGAGAATCCATCTATTACCACGAAAACGTAGGTAAACTCTTGTTGGAACGTTTCCCTGTTACCCTCGATTTAGGTATTAAATCATTCATTATTTACAATATCCTCGGTATTGTAATGGGTATGGTGGCAGCATTGAGGAGAGGTAAATGGCTGGATACATTTGCCACATTATTATCGTATATCGGCGTTTCCATCCCGGTTTTTTGGCTGGGTCTTCTATTGATATATCTCTTTGGTCTGAGACTTGATTGGTTCCCGATAGCCGGGTATACATTACCAACAGAAGACCTCTGGAAGAATTTACACCAATCGGTCTTACCCGTTTTTTGTTTGTCTCTCATGGGCTGGGCTGTAATCGCGCGGCAGACAAGATCAAGCGTCCTCGAAGTGATGTCGCAAGATTATGTCCGTACTGCCTGGTCCAAGGGTTTAACAGAACGAAAAGTTATCATGAGACATATACTTAAGAATAGTCTCATCCCCGTGATAACAATAATGGGAATCGGGCTGGGATTAATGTTCGGAGGACAGGTTTTCATCGAGCAGGTGTTCGCCATCCCGGGTGTGGGTAGATTACTGGTGGGGAGTATTTTCGCGCAAGACTATCAGGTTGTTCAATCAGCAACCCTGGTAATAGCCACAATTGTTATTTTAATCAACCTGATTGTAGATATATCTTACGGATGGTTAGATCCCAGGATACGCTACGGTTAGAAAGGTTAAACCGTTGACGGTAAAGGAGACCGATACAAAAATTATTAACGAAGTTACACCGCGTACTAGCGAGTGGAAACGCTTTCAGAGAGTCTTTTTCCAACGAAAAGTAGTTCTCTTTGGGCTTATTATACTGATAATACTAGTACTCACTGCTATCTTTGCTCCTTTACTGGCGCCTTATAATCCATTTCAGATAAACCTGAAAGAATCCCTGCAACAACCAAGTTGGACCCATCTTCTGGGTACGGATCTCCAGGGTAGAGATACCCTCAGTCGTCTTATATACGGTTCAAGAACAGCATTAATGGTGGGTTTTGGATCCGTGTTAATGGCAGGTATAGTTGGTGTATCACTAGGATTAATCGCTGGATATGTTGGTGGTATTACCAACATGATTATTATGAGGATTATGGACGCACTGATGGGTTTCCCGATGATTTTGCTTGCCCTGGTTATCGCCGCCGTACTCGGTAGCGGAATCCACAATGTTATTATTGCTCTCAGTGTGGCTACGCTTCCGGGATACGCGCGGGTTATGCATGGCCTTACTCTCACTATCAGAGAAAATGACTACATTTTAGCGCAAGAAGGCATGGGTGCCAGTGGTATACGGACGATGTTCTGGCATATCCTGCCGAATGGATTGCCACCAATGATAGTGTTAATTACACTGCAGCTAGGCGCTCTTATCCTGGCTGAGGCCGGCCTGAGCTTTCTGGGAGTCGGTATTGATCCGACTGATGCAGCCTGGGGCGCCATGGTGGCCGATGGACGAAGGTACCTGCTAACCTATCCATGGCTTTCTCTGGCTCCCGGTTTTGCCATCATGCTGGTAGTATTCGCATTTAATCTTGTTGGTGATGGGTTAAGAGATGCTCTCGATCCCAGGTTAAGGGGTCTTTTATAATGAGGACTGGATCATGACAGAACTACTAAAAGTCAACAAACTGGCAACTTATTTCAACACCGAAAGCGGGTTAGTTAAAGCCGTCGATGGCGTGTCCTATCATATTGACGAACAGGAAATAATCGGCCTTGTCGGTGAGAGCGGCTGCGGTAAATCGGTCAGCCAGCTTTCGGTCATGCAGTTAATCAGACCTCCCGGCAAAATTGCCGGCGGTGAGGTCATTTTTGAGGGTAGAAACCTGCTCCGCTACGAACCCAACGGCCCTGAAATGAGGACTGTCCGCGGTGGTAAGATCGCCATGATTTTCCAGGAGCCGATGACTTCACTCAATCCTGTTCTGACCATCGGCTATCAGTTAACAGAAATGCTGGTATTGCACCTTAAGATGGACGATAAATCCGCCAGAGAAAGGGCAATCGAGCTGCTGGGACTCGTGGGTATCCCGAGTGCGACCAATAGACTCGATGATTATCCTCACCAGTTCAGCGGCGGCATGCGGCAAAGGGTAATGATTGCCATGGGGCTTTCCTGTAATCCCAGGATTCTTATCGCCGATGAACCAACCACCGCCCTGGACGTAACCACCCAGGCCCAGCTCCTGGAGCTGATGAAAAACATGGTTGAGCAGTTCCGGGCTTCACTGGTTATCGTTACCCACAACCTGGGAGTCGTTGCCCGTTACGCCCAGCGAATCTATATTATGTACGCCGGCCGTATCGTCGAATCGGGCACGACCAAAGATATCTTCGGCAAGCCGATGCATCCCTATACCATCGGGTTGCTGAAATGTATCCCCAGGCTGGACGAGGAAGAAGGCAGGAAGCTGGTCCCCATCGAGGGACTGCCCCCGAACCTGATCGGTATGCCCAATACCTGTGCTTTCCTGCCGAGATGCGACCAGAAAATGGAAATTTGCCATAACCAGCCCTGGCCGTCTCTTGCTCAAATCGAAAAGGAACACTATGTAGCCTGCTACGTTCACAACAAGGAGAAAACGGGTGAACCAGCCGCAAAATAATAACATCCTGGACATCCAGGACCTGAAAATGTATTTCCCGGTAACCCGGGGCCTCCTGCGGCGGAAGGTCGCTGACGTCAAAGCCGTCGACGGCGTCTCTTTTCACCTTAAAAGAGGTGAAACCCTGGGCCTCGTCGGCGAGAGCGGCTGCGGCAAGACTACCGTCGGTCGCTGTATCCTGCGTCTTTACAAGCCTACATCCGGCAAGATTCTATTCGAAAATGAGGACATATCCAGCTATCCGAGTAAGAAATTAAGGTCTGTCCGCAGTAATATATCCCTTATCTTCCAGGACCCTTACAGCTCCCTGGATCCCCGCCAGAGCGCCGGCAGTATCGTCGGTGAACCTTTAAAAATACACCAGTGGGTTCTCAACAAGACCGAGTATAAAGAAAGAGTGGAGCAGCTGTTCCGCCTGGTGGGCCTGGACCCCGGCATGACCAACCGCTTTCCCCACGAGTTCAGCGGCGGCCAGAGACAGAGAATCGGCGTGGCCCGCGCCCTCGCCTGCGAACCTTCCCTGATTATCTGCGATGAGCCCATTTCCGCCCTGGACGTTTCCATACAGGCACAGATTATCAATCTGCTGGAAGAGCTTCAGGAAGGGATTAAGGGCCTGACCTACCTCTTCATCGCCCATGACCTTTCCGTGGTAAAACATATCAGCGACAGGGTGGCGGTTATGTACCTCGGTCGTATCGTGGAAATCACCAGATCAAGAGAGCTATACGATAATCCCCTGCATCCTTATACCAAAGCATTACTGTCAGCCATACCCATAGCCGATCCCTTTGTTGAGGAACAACGGGAACGTATTATCCTCAAGGGAGAAGTCCCCAGTCCCCTGAACCCACCTCCCGGCTGCAGCTTCCATCCCCGCTGCGTTATGGCAATTCCTGAATGCAGCCAGGCAGTACCACCCCTCCGCGAAATCGGCGGCGAACACCAGGTGGCCTG
>SMTZ1_10005806_pt1 | contig 17893 bp, 13 predicted proteins | sample DeeMarSWOR136_30_FD_25667 | JGI IMG/M metagenome (IMG submission 25667)
TAGCAATGACCTGGACCATCTAGTAGCTCTTATGGTGGGTCTGAGGCAGAAGCGTCTTGGCATTGACCCCAAACGGGTGGAAGACGCGGATGGCAATATAATCTGTGATTGCCATATGCCCGAGATACGTAGCATCGTCGACGTCGACAATATAGATATTGACAAGGTCAGGGAGCAGCTGGCTTTTTATCTCATGCCGCTGGCAAAGGACAAATTTGTTTCCAGGTGGGATCATGAGATGCTGGCGTCAGAGTGCGCGGTATGGAAAGCCAGAGCACGAGGGTAGCAGACCAGAACTGACTCTCGTTGTTGATGATTGTACATGCCTTAGTGTATGGAGTCTTCAACGGCTGCGGAGGAAAATTTAGCTAGGTTTTCAAATATAACGAAAGCCCCTTCTGTTGCACAATGAAAATGTAAAAAGTTTTAAAAAGAGGAGCTTTAAGAATTGGGTAGATGAAGACGTACCTTAAGCTAGATGAAGTGAGACTGCTAGAGAAAACAGCAGCTTCTTTACGAGACAGGCTGATCATCAGGCTCCTGTTTAATCTCGGTTGTCGGATATCAGAGGCGTTGGCCATCGGAGTCGAAGATATAGACTTTGAACAAGGCACAATCACGATCCAGCATCTCAAGACCAGGCCACGACTTCAATGTCAGAACTGTGGTGCTTGGTTGGGTAGAACGCACCGATTCTGTCCCAACTGTGGCCACGGCCTGGAGGAAGCAATCGCCCGACAGCACGAGCACCGCAGGGTGCGACGATTACCTGCGGATAAGCCTACTCTCGATATGATCAAGGAGTACATAAGACGTGGCAGGCCAGTACTAAAAGAAGGAAGGATGCTCCTTTTCGGGCTTAACAGACATAGAGGTTGGCAGATAATCCGTGATTGCTCTAAACGGGCGGGTCTTTCCAAGCTTGTAAATCCTGAAACCGGCCGACTTCGTAATGTGAGCCCGCATAGACTAAGAGACGCTTTCGCTATCCACGCTATGAAGACAGATGATTCCGGTGACGGACTGAGGTTGCTGCAGGAACACCTCGGGCATGCCAGTTTCAATACCACGGCAAAGTATAGAAAGGTAGCCGGTGAAGAGCATCGTAGGTGGTATGAAACCCTCTGGGCTGAGCCCCTGTAGCTGGATGGCTCGCCCATTGTCCGGATAACAATTCAATTGGTTCTAACCCTGACTGCACAATTCAGTCACTTGCTACCTGTGTTACACATTTTAAGCTATTGTGTCATGCTAATAATTTCTGCCACTTTACCGTAGCACAAAAGGTAGTCTCCTGCCAGCAATATTTCTTCAGCCTTAGGGAAAGGGCCTTAGGGAAAGGAAGCACATTGTCTTTCCGCTCGATTGCAAGAACCGTAATACTCCCTTGATTGAAACCAGTATCTTTAAGCGCGAAACCAGCCATTCTATCTTTCTCGCTTACGACCACATTAGCTATGCCGTATTCGCCTACCCGATAGATTAGTTCCTCAGTTGTAAGATAAGGTACGGCGCGCCCCCTGCGTACTAGTCTCACGATAGCGCTGGTCATTTTATCCAGAACTCTCAACTTGATAAGTAGAATAAGGGCAAGGACGCTGGCAACAATAATACCGATATGTAATACAGGCGGTGCTGTCAGTCCAGCTCTGAGATAGAGTATCATCAGGATGATTAGGGCGATAATCCCGGCATTACCGATGAATATTAGCCAAGTAGTTATCCTGCGTCGTTTGGGGTGGTTAACTATAGATTCTGCCTCCCGCGTCGTGAACCCGGTACCAGTGAGCGCTGATAGAGCCTGAAAACGTGCCTTAGCTCGTTCCATGCCGGTTGTTTCCAAAGCAATGGAGCCCAGCCAAAGGATTATTAGCCACACAACCAGAAAGATGAGCATGCCGACAACTTGCATATTTACCTCCTCATCTCATAGTTAGCGGTAGGTGCAATAACGCTATGATTATATCGCGGGCATATTGATTGCAGCAATCGAGGTAGCTTGAAAAGTGCCACCATTCAGTATAATTGGGCTCTTTGTGGGGGTATCGGTTGAACTTTCCGGCTTCAGATCCAGGGTTTGTATTATTAGACATTTTAAACTCTTTGTTAATTTCTTTAGATATTTGTGTCTAATATATTTGACAATCTTCGGTGGGAGGTGGATGATGAAAGTTCTTTTTATTTTATGTCTCTGTGTTCTTTTATTTACTGGTTGTGAGGTTGCTAAATCCGAGCCGGATTATGAGATTAGAATTATTGCGTTGGAGAAGGTGGTTGAAGATATACAGGAAGAACTAGAACTCAATGAGCAATGGTGGTATTCACAGAATCTATTAGAGGATAGGGTGGATATTCTTGAGGAGGAATTGAGCGAGTTTTGGCTTCCAGCACCAATAGCAATAGAATACTAGATATTTGAAATAAAGAATCGTATTGTTAAAATAGATAGGTTGCTCAATATCTACTGATTAGAAAAATCGCCCCAAGTTGTATTTCTGTCGGATGTAATAAATGAATTAAGGTTGACCAACGATCACCACCACTCATGTCTATCTACTTCTGGAGTTGTTATGCCGGTGACACTAACTTAGAAGGTGGACCATTCAATGGGGCAGGGAGCAAACAAAGGCTTGCTACCACATTAGGTAGGACTAAGCACTTAACGAACTCTAAGTACATCAACCAACTCACTAAAGTGGTAACTAACGCACAAGCTTACTACTTCTGGTTGTTTCATTTCCACCTTTTGATTATTGATGATTTTCGGATGAAAGCACTACAATTATCACAAGAGGGGAATAATGGCAGAATACTATTTTGACCCGCATGTAAGACGAGAGCTTAACCGCATATTAACGGAACTCGACTTATTTTCTGCTATACAGGACGCTAACTTTGCAATGCAACTGGACGACCTCGTATCACAAGCAGATAGCATAAGTCCCGAATACTCTAGGGGTTATAAAAGGGGCCTGTATGATAGCTTGACTTTATTGTCTGAAAAGAGGCAGGAATATGGAGACGTGGTTGCCGAAAAGTACCGAGTACTAAGGGAGAAATGGGGTTTTTAATAACCTGTGATATTACGATTACGTGAGGGTTCAACTCTTTCCCTCACATATCGCCTCCTTTGGGAATAGGGCGTTGCCCTTAGAGGAAGCAACGCCCTATTCTTTTTGAAGCGTTAGTATCCTGACGAATCAGATATTTCTGTATCTGATTTCGACCAAGGGCAAGTCTGGAATATAGTGTATACACCAGACTTGTCTTTTTTATCACTTTTATGATCAAGAATCTCAGATAAAATGAACCTATTTATCCTATAGGAAACAGAACACTAGAAAGTGCAATGTTCTGTTCGTTTGAAATGATACTGCCTCCAGATGTATCTCAATCTGAGATCTCCACCGATTGACTGTTCCCGCTTGGGTCGTTATCATAGGTATTCAGGAGTGGCTGGCTGTGCACAATGCAGACGGCATTCGGCAAACGCGGGTCGCACGTCAGGATAGAATTGGTAGTGAGGTCAGCACATTCGGTTTCTTGGATTGTATCTGATCACGGAGCCAAACAGCATAGGGTGGTTGAAACGCTGCTATGAAAAGAAAAGAGAAAGGCATACAGCATGGAGCACTGTCGAGTCAATTCACTCTAGATGAAGCCTGGGGAATAGTTTCCTTCTTCCACAATCATAGCGAATTCTGCCTCTACCATTTCCGCCGAGAAGACATAAGCAAATTCCCTTCTCTAGAGACAGAGCTAAAGACATTGGATAGGATCTTTACTGATTACTTTGGTCTTGGCGAGTATCGGAATTTGCGCGACATCATTATCTTAGCTTGTGCCATGCGGCTATCAGCTGTAAGGGTGGAAGCGAAGCCAATGGCACCGCTACTACCTCGCAGTACGATCAATCTACTCGATGGTTTGCATCACGACCGCGAACTTACTCCCCTCATCATGAGCCAGTTTCCCTCCAAAAAAGAAGACGATTTCTTCTTCGGCAAGAAGTACTACGACTTGGTAGTTTACAATATCGCTGTTGAAGTTGGTGACTGTAGAGTCTCTAAGGTTCCGGAAGCTCTCAAGGAAGGAATGGATTTATGGGTCATACCTGAGCCATTCGACACAATCTATGTTTTCACTAAGGGAAGGAGTTGGCGTTCTCTGGAAAGACTAGAAAATCGTATAGCCGACGATGTTAGGAAACGTTTGGAAGAGTGTGATAGCAAGACAGGCTGGTGATATCCTAAGGATACCTTGATGGATTTCCAGTTCTTTGACGCAACTGAATTGGTAGTAGGATTATTCAGTCTCAGGCTATGCTCATAGGCACACACTCGGCAACCTACATAATAGTAATCGTTGAGGACTTTCGGCGTGTTATTCGTGGCTTGCTGAACATTCTGAGTGAAGGTGACAACATACTATTTTGTCTCGTCTCAAACCAACCAATCCCCTACCCGCGTGAAAAAAAAGATATGTCTAGGTTGGCACGAAGTCATTAAAAATGGGGGGCGGGGGAGTAATCACAAACAACCAAGGGCATCAGTAATTCGTTCAATGGCTTGCTGCTGTTGAGGAGTCAATATGTCTTTACGCTTATTTAAATATTCTAATTGGTGTCTAATTCCTTCAGCCTTTTCCTGGTAATCAGGTGAGTGACCTTGCATTGATTCCATTTGCTTGATTGTTGACTCTAGCGCTTTGAGATTATAGTCATCCCACAAGTGCATTTGAAATACTTCTGCCTTTTCTAATTGTTTCTTGTCTTTCAATAGTCTACAGATAAGGCGAAAGGTTCCCCAGTAGAGACTCATGACGTTAATATCATAATTAAAGAAGGGTGAGTTACTCATTGTTATAGTAGGAGGCAACCAGGCTGGCTTAATTTCACTGCTTTCAATATAGGCTATTTGCTTTGGCGTAAGGCGGATTTTCTTAATCATGCTCCTTCGAACTTCATTTGGTTGATAGAGCCCAAGGCTATGCTCAATGGGATTTCGAGTAGAATCATATATTATTCTTATAGCTTCATCTATGGGCAATTGCTCATCTTTCCAAGGATAATAATCTCTGAGGACTCCTTTGAACTTCCTACCGCTTCCAGTTGGTTTCTCGCGAACAAAATCTTCATATGAGGCATTATATAGGCATGTTGACACTCCGCTTATGAGGCTAAATAGAAGACTGGCTGACGCTATATTGCAGCCAGTTTTCAGATGACCATAGGGTAATCTCAGGATGCAGCGAATATCTGAAATCTGACTTTGAAAAGAGGTTTTAAGGAACAGGTAAAGCCTCGGGTATTCATGCTCTTTAATAACAGTATATGGGTCCATGTTGATAATGCCTCTACTGTAATTTAGCAAACTGATAACTACAGAGGCAAGTTCGAAACAAACTGGCTCTCCGAGCTGGATTCGAACCAACTAACTAGCGGTTAATTGCCACTATAAAAGGGTTCGCCATATTACATGCATTGCTTAGCCGTAAATCTTCCGATAAAAAGAAAACGTTTTCTATTACAGTAACAATTTACTTAATTGTGACATTACAGACGTCTGTTTCGTTTGAGGGCAGCGGAATAAGCTCATATCAAAACGCATAGCTAAGCGAAGAGGTCAATCCTGGACTCTATTAGGACTTTGGATTATCTCCAAAGGTATTTTCAGCTCTATCACGTCACCATAGGCAAAGTCGTGCAAATCAGCAAGCTTAGTTCCTTCTAAACGAGAGTTCTTTGTTCTGTTATGGGCAATTACTACGTGAGGGCTGAAGACCAAGAAAAACTCTTTCCCGTCCTCATGAGTCCACTCTCCACTTGCATCTATATCGATATAAGGTGGAAAGGATGGTGCTGGCCCGTAAAATTCGAGCATGAGGTACAAATATTCGGGGTCGTTGATAGCATAGATAGCTTTAAGGTTGCCCATGGTCGGTAAGCGTTCTTCAAAAGACAGGGACGGAGGTTGTGGCCCATATGGGGTCTTGGCGCTCTCGGGATAAAGTTCAGGTACACTGCGGAGGAGCCAAGGGGATATCTGACTGGGGTTAAAGTAAACAGGATCTAAATGATGCCACTCGCTAGGGTCGCCGTCTACAGTAATACCGAGGGGATTGTCACTGTAAGCGTATGCATCACTGAGAATCTCCCGCGTGATCGTATTGACTAAAGGACAATCACCATTTCTGAAAGCTTGCCATGCTTGTTCAAGCTCAGTGGCTGAATCGGGTGATGTAGCTACTATCGAATTCACTGACATCTGAGTGTGTCGTAACATCGACAAGGCACTGGTTACATCTTCGTCCCACTCTTGACAGAAATTTGTGGAAACTACGTTAAACTTACGCTTACTCTGCCATGAATGCAATTCTTCTTGCCACTGCCACTGAGGCTCCCATTCAGGTCCTCCATGTAAACTCGGCCTTACTCGATAATGGATATCGTAGGCGGATACACCTTCAACCTCTCTTCTTGACAGTTCATCAAATATTGCATCAAGCAACCATACCCTGGCATCTTCCAAACTAATAAATTCATCATAGAACTTTTTGTATTCGTATTCCTCATAAACACAGAAGTTAGCCAACCAGATCGGCAAAATCCCTACGCCATATTTCTCTTTGAGGTATTCGGCAAACTGCAAGCATTCCTTGATTCGATTTCTTACCTCTAGTGGAGAGTCTGAGTACAGCCCCACCTCAAATCTCGGTGTGATATAGTCAAAACCCGAGTAGTCGAACTCAGGGAACTCACACCCAAAATCTTTGTATTCCATGCCCCCTAATCCAAGATGCCCACCTACCAGCTTACCGCTAAACCTTTCCCTTAACTCTGGAAGGAGCTCTTTGTAGACTGACATTTCTTCCAAGCTGAAGTACTCACATCGGCCAAATGGGTCGAGCAAGTCGATTCCTTGCCCTTCAGCAAACTCAGCAAGCCATAATGCTTGCTCTTTTATTTGCTCCATATATTTGTCCTTGGAGACATCACCCCTCTTAAAAGTATAGCGCTTGCTTGGTATAGGTGATTGAGCCTGCAGGTAAACTTTAAAGCCCCACGCTTTGAATCGAGATATTGCCCATTTCAGAACCTGTTCCTGGATTTCTCTTGAGACGATGAATTTGTCCTCGCCCAGAATTAGTGGATGCAGATTGAATTCATCGTCGAATTGATAATAAACCTTCATTGATACGAAGTTGACTCCAGCCATTCTATAAGTGCTTAAACCCATATCATCATAACCTGGCATGGTTCTTATTGCCCTAATGGGTAAATCTTCGTTTCCTTCTGGGAAAACCCACAGTATTGTTGATGAAGGAGCATAACCCTCCTTTTCAGCTATACCTTTAAAACTTCCGGGAAAATCTATTTGAAATGATGCTGTGCCACTGGCGTCTGTCCTTCTTTCATATCCGGCAAAGCAGACGGTGGCATCTTCTACCGGCATTCCTTCTGAGGTGACTAAGAACGAAATAGGTTTATTAACTTCGCTAAAAGGTGGTGACGATATATTCAGTGGCACTGCCTCTATTTCCCCGGGTGTTGTTGCCCCCTCTTCCCTTTCGCCCCCATCACCCCAACAGCTTGCCAACAATAAACTGACTACTAGAATAGAGATTGTAAGGAGAAAGAAGTATTTATGAACCCGAATCCGTTTATTCATGACAGTTCGCACGCCTTTTCCTGCTCGCTAGTCTTACTTGCTACTTTAGTAACCTAGTCACCATCTGTCAATATCTTAAGGTGAATAAGTAGAAGTGGCAAGACACTGGCTTATGAATCATGCAACAGAATGGACAATTGTTACCTGATCGAATAACCCAAGTCTCATGTATTTACTAAGGTTTAGGGCAGTCTCTGCCCGGCACGAAGTACTGAAGATGAGGATTCTTAATTGTCCAGAGCCAGAATCCGGAACCGTCCCACGCCATTCCGTAACCACCAATCATCCCAGGATCACACCAACCCTCTACTGCAAGGTCAGCATCGATATCCAGTTTGAATAAGTAATCAGACTCCGAATCGACTACCCATAGATCACCGTTGACCCATTCGATTGCTCTTGTTTGATGCCCTGGCGCCTGGTACCTAGTTGCTATTACAGGATCACTATCTACCATGTCCAAGCGGACAATACTGTTTCCTTCAGAGCACCATAAGTGCTCACCGTCCCACGTTAGACCTGCCTGAGGAAATTCAAACTCGTAAGTGCGAGGATAACGATTTACTACAGGAAGTCCCCCATTGATCGAATGCCGATATAGATATACTGTGCCACCCTCCCACGAGCGAAACGGGTCTGGCCCCTCATGACCTGTTGTCCAGAAGGACTTCCCATCCCAGGCTATACTACCAGGAGCTGGAGCTGGGTGCAGGTACGTATTTACCACAGATAAATGACCATCAATGACTGAAAGCTGGTATACTAGTCCTGGCACCGATCTTTCAACTGTGGCCCAGAGATATGCACTATCCCACGCCATTCCGATGGCATGTAGTTCATTAGGTTCCTGTACATTAAGCCAATTGCTTGCCTTTCCAATAATCTTATTTCCACTAATCAAATCCAACGTAATATTATGAAGGCCACAGCTTAAAAAACGCGTATCAATACGACTGATGCCTAGTTCGTTAAAAGAACTTGAACCAAGGAGCCCTTCCTTATCACTTTTCCAGACTACCTCCATGTTATCAGCTAGTGCTTCCAATATAGGAACAGAAGCACAGAGTTGCGTAATCTCTCCTCGTAATACTTCTGTGTTAGGTGGAGGTCCAATGATGGCAATAGGTGATGAATTTACAGACAAATCAGCCGATATGGTTAGATCTAAACGAATCTCAGCTTTCGTATCGAGGTCAACGTTAATCATATCACTCTGCTTCCCATCATTCAGCTCAGCTGTAACATCATATTGTGCTGGAGGCAAATTATCAAAAGAATAACCCCCATCTACATCAGAGTATGTGACGAATCCCCCTGGTTCAACAATGACCCGGGCAAATAGTGGCATGCCTGTTAAAGAGTCCCTTACCTGACCGTAGAGAGGCCAACAGACTGGACGTAGAACATAAGCACCACCACCATATGTACCGACGACAATATCCTCATCTGTGATGATTGCCGTGTTGATGCGGTTATTGAGTAGCCCAAAAGAATGCGTCGTCCAACTAAAGTCATCTTTGTTGGAGGTAAATACGCCTTTCCAACTGGCCGCAATAATTTTCTCTTTCACAATGATAGTCCTGAAATAATCATATCCGAGTACATCACTTCTTCGTTCCCATCCAGCCCCTTGATTTCGACTTAAATAGATACCGTCGCCTGTAGCAGCATAGAGGTAATCCGTCTCCGAATCAATAGTAAGCTCCTGTATACTGAGGTCGCGCAATCCTCCCGAGGACAATTCCCAAGTCTTGCCACCATCGTTACTCCGAAATACTCCACCCAATGTGCCGACGAACACCAACTCCGGATCATTATATCCAACCACTATTGCTGTTACGTACAACTGTGGGCTATCCGTTACACGCCAAGTATTACCACTATCGCTACTGGTGAACAGGCCGTCTCCATATGTACCTGCATAGATAGCACCGGTTTGAGATGCAGCCAAGGATACAACCTGTTTACCATCTAAAGGTGGGCTCGATCTTGCCCACGTTTGCCCCGCATCCTGACTCATAAACAATCCATCCCATGTCCCAGCAAAGATAGAACCTGGGTTGGTGGAACTGGCGAGTAGTGCTTTTACTGATGTCCCAGCCAGTTCGCCGCCAACGTGGCTCCAGCTTACGCCCATATCGTCAGTTATGAATAGACCGTCACCAAGCGTACCGGCATAGAGTCTCTTTGGAACTGACGGATCAGTAGATAGGGCACTCACGAATGTGTTGGCAATACCGTAATTAATAGCTTCCCAACTACTACCACCGTCACGGCTGCGGAATAGTCCACTTTTATGAGTGCCAGCAAAAATTTCTTCAGGTTCATCTAGGTTGAGTCCTAGACTGTCAACACGTATTCCTTGTAACCTGGAAACGCTACTCCAGGTTTCACCCGCATCAAAGCTAGTCCATAATCCATGGTCACTGCCCACCAATACAAATCCAACTTTTGTAGGATGGAAGACAATCACCTCTATCTGATCACTTAATACAGGCAACCATGAAAGTCCCCGGTCTTCACTTTTAAAGAGGCCATCGTATCCACCGGCCAGTAGTCGGCTTGAATTCGATGGGTCGACCTTGACTTTAATCATTAAGCTATTTGCAAAAGGTCCCTGACCGATTGTTTGCCATGTCACTCCGCCATCTTCACTTCGGAATAAACCACCTTGATATGTCCCAGCATATAGCGTATTCAGCTTACTGGGGTCAAACGCTATATGGATAAATCCATTCCCAAGCCAGTTATCCGACAGGCGCTTCCAGCCAAGCGAAGGTTCTTTCCAAGGCCCGGACTCATATTTAAATACTGCCATCGAACCCATATACAGGCCCTCTGGACTAATGGTTAAACTTGTGACCTCATCGGCAAAACATTCCATCCTATCAGTTAGACGGACCCATGTTTCACCACCATTCTCACTTCTATAAACATTAGTATTGTCTGGAAGCCCCTCGGTGCCAGCATATAGTGTTTCAGGCGACGCAGGGTCAATAATAAGAGCGGTGATGCTTGTGTTTTCTAGCCCTGTGCTTGCTGGGTGCCAGGAGTTACCTCCATCGCTGCTACGATAAATGCCTGCACCATATGTGGCTATATACACGATGTTGGGATTTTCCGGATTCATAGCTATAGCTCTAATACTGCCTCCATACGGGCCGATTGAACGCCAGATATTACCCTCGGCTAGATCCAGGTTATCGACTGATGCACACGGTGGACTTAGCGAGGGTACTGGCAACCTATCATGCCTTGTTTCCTCTGGCGTGATTGCAGAACAGCCGGCCAAGACGAAGACTACAACTATGAGGAGAATGATTGCAGGGTAATGATTTCTCAACAGCTCTTTCACCTTTGATGTCTTCTGCTTAACAGTCTAACTCACATAGCAAGAGGAATCAAAATTTGGTGGCTTCGCGAGAGGGAGAGGAAAATCTAGGACGGTTTTTAAAATATAACGAAAAAGTTTTCTTTCTAGCGCCCTGGGGGAGGGGATGCTAAACTAGCTAGTTCTTGAAATTTCACCTTATGACTTTTTGTTAAATAGATTAAGTATACACAAAACGTCAGAATGTTACGGCCGAGATGACGAAATGCAAGATTGTGTCCTCTTCTTACAACCAGATATTGATGTTTATTATGAAACAAGTAATATAAGTAGTATCTTCTATATTTGACTATTGGTAAACAGCGTAAAGAATGAGGGCCGGCAGCCTAGACTGCCAGCCCCCAAACCGTAGGGTCATTAATGTGCTGAAGGCGTCGGTGGGTAGACAAGGTAATCAACCCACATAGGGACGTTCTTTCCAGCAATCATGTATCCAATCTTAAGAATTACATGCACACCATCGCAGCTGCAAACAACACTGGCATCAACGTCGTGAGCCATGAGGCTCCACTCGCCCTTGTCGAAGTCAAGGTCCATGCTAACCTTGGGTTCAACACCTCCGGTTGATGTGAAGTGGTATTTTTCTTTATTTCCCTTTTGGTCAAAAGATCCGGCGGGAATGGTGATAACCACACCATCAACACTAACCATGACGTCATCCTCAGTCAAGTCATAGCTGGCACCCTCATCAAGCTGGAGGCGAGCCTGAAAGATCTTGATCTTGTCGCGATTGGGCCTGGTATCAAACTCCACCCTCATATGGTCAATCTCAATGTAGTCAATACCGGGTATAACCTTCTTGCAAAGGGTAAGGATAGCCCAGGCGGTACAGATAGGCTCATTACCCCATTGACCCGGACCCCAGCTTCCATCAAGGTTCTGGTGGTCTAGCAGGTATTCGGCGTATTCATTATACCAGTTCCGACCGTCAGGAAGGGTCTCTATACCGAGCAATCGCAACCCCTTCATCACGCTGTACATACCATAATAGCTGGTGACAGGGCTAGAGCCGTTAGGTGGCATCAAATGCTCCCCATCCGTCTCCCAATTTTTAGTTATGTACTTCACTGCATGTTGAACCCTTTCGGTAAAAATGGTATCGCCACAGAAGGCTTGCTCGACTAGCAGACCTCCGGTCTTGGCAACATTGACCCACTCGTCGGGAGCCGTGTAGCCAGACCCTCCATTTTCATCGTTCTGGATGTAATCTATCCAGATGTCCAGTTCGAACTTGGCGAATCCCGGAACAGGTACTCCCCATGTGGCTTCAGCAGCGTAAAGACCCAGGACGGGCCACATGGAGACCGAGTTGTCGCTTTCACTCTCAAAGAGCAAGTCACCGGGCCAGAGGCCTATGTCGTCGATGTAGACGTCCAGGTCACCCAAGGATGCCTCGTTCACTTTAAGACCCCAAGTTACCACCCCATCCCTCAATGCTGGGTCCGGTCCCAGACCCCACCTGAATTCATACCACTCGCCAGCATTTAAGCCAGGCATGCCCCATTCCATCTCAGGTGAAGTCATTCCTGATTCCTCATCGTAGCCGAATGACAGATCGCCTTCATCGGTATCAACAGAGCTCATAACCCAGAGACGGAGCTGCGTGTAGCCCGTCCAGTCCTGTGCAGAGACCGCTGTCTTGTAGGCAGCCCAGCTAGTGGTGTAAGCCCCAGGGATGTCTATCATGAGACTTGTGCCCGGTGGCTCACGGACTTCGCTTGAATCAGACAGAGTGACACCGTCAGTTGGCGTCCATGTTGTATAGTCGTTGCAGGAGTCTTTTATGTGAATGCCTATTTCTCCATAGTTAGCCCCGTATCTCCAGCCGCCCCTGCCCGGTAAGTAGTCATTCTGACCGTAGGCAATGAAGTCAACCGCATCCTCTACGATCTCCCGATACGTCCTCATCACAGGGCCAAGAATAGACAAGTCGAAAATCATAGCAGTTCGGTCTGGAGCAAGACTGTTGACGATGGCATGGACGGCGATACCTTGCGTGTACATTCTAGGATCATCCACAAACACAATGAACTGACCATCGCTGTCGCTATCGGGGTCACCATAAGGGGTGTGGTGAGCATAGTAAATAGTGCCCTTGTCAAGGTGAAAGATGCGAGCATGACTCAAGATATAATCCAGACCCTTGATAACAGCCTGTACGTATGGATCCTCGGGGTTGCCCGTCGGCAGATAGCCCTGCTGCTCAAAGGCAAGGACCGCCTGGCCGGTAGCAGCCACCGAAGGATACTCCGACCCTGGGGGATCCTCCGACCTTCTGTAATTCCAAGAGCCATCAGGATTCTGGACGCTTACAAGGTATTCGAGGCCGGCTTCAATGGCATCCTGAATATCATCCTCTGATGGCTGTGCCGCTACTGACCCTCCTGTGAGTGGCACTACCAGCGCTACTACCAGCACCAGCGGCAATAGCTTTACAAACCTTTTTATACTTTTCACTTATGTTTATTCCTTTCCAGAGTATTTTTTATTTGAAATTCGGGTACATTGCTTCAATAGGCACCACCTCCCTTATCCATTAATTTGCCCCTTCTGAAATAAAAAAGCACAGGTACTGTTTCTTGCTACCAGTGCCTATGCCCTTTCGTCCTCATCATCATCCCAAACTTACTCGTTATTACTCTATAGATTCTTGGCGCACTTATCCATTGTCAAAGTTAATACTGATTTTTTAAATATTCAATTTCCAAACGTATTAAATATGTTGTCCAATAGTCGTAATATATGCTAGCCGTGTGGAATGTAGTTACGACAATTGAGAGGGAGGTGGTGGTGGCGAAGAACTAAGGCAGCAAAGCGTCAATTTGTGCAACTCGGTAACAAAACAAGCTTTAGTGCAACCAGCAGCTATATAGCAGTGAATCTATACTATTTGAAATCCGTCTACGGAAGCTGCAGGTCAGCTAAGAACTCAACCAGTAGTCTGTTGACCTCATCCGGCCGCTCCTGCTGAACCCAGTGGCCAGCGCCCGATATCAATACCTTCCTTTTCAGGTTAGGAATTGATGCTTCAAGAGCCTCAAACGCCCGGGCAGACATCTCTATGACCGCATCGAACTCTCCTGCCACGAAAAGGGTCGGTTGGTCGATTTTCACTCCATTTAGGAAAGAGGTTAGTTCCCAATTCCTGTCTATGTTTCTGTACCAATTGAGTCCGCCACGGAAACCAGTCTGCTGGAATTCTCTGTGGAAGACATCAAGATCCAGCTCCGTCAGCCATACAGGGAGCGTATCCGGCAAAAAACCGGTGTCTATGAATCTCTGGGACTCGTTAAACATAAAGCGCCAGCGCATCTCCGGCGGAGGGTCTCCAGAGGCCGAGTAGAGAAACTTGAGCATACTCTCTCTCACATCTTCCTCCAATTCCAGCTCAGCCTTACCCGGCTCCTGGAAGTAGAGCTGATAGAATTGCCGTTCCCCTACCATCCTTTTCATTGCCTCCGTCGGCCGAATGCTGCTCCAGGTACCTGGTCGATAGGGCACGCTCATTAGCACAAGTGCTCGAAAGATATCTGGCCTGAGAAGGGCACAATGCCAGGCAACGGGAGCTCCCCAGTCATGTCCGGCGATAATAGCCTTTTCTTCCTCGAGGGCGTATACAAGGCCCACAATGTCCCCGGTTAGTTCCAAGATGTTGTACTCCTCAATGGCTTGTGGTTTATCGCTCTGGCCGTAACCACGCTGATCTGGGGCAACGGCGTGGAACCCGGCTTTAGCTAAGGCTGGCAACTGGTGACGCCAGGAATACCACAATTCCGGGAAACCGTGACACAGGATGACGAGTGGTCCTTCACCCTGTTCTGCGATATGCATTTTGATACCATTTGTGTCCACCACGCGGTGTCTTATCTCTGCCATTTCCCCCTCCTTTTATCGCTACGTATAGGCAATGTGTGGCTATTATACCACTACGCTTCTCCCGGCGTAATACATGCTAATAACACTGCCGTGAGGCGGGGCTTTTCCTGTAGCTTTCAATGAAAGACTACCCACGCTTGGGGGGGAGGATGCAATTGCTTCCTCTGATATAACGAAAGCCACCTTTTATTTTACAGTGAATCTACTACATTGATACATATCTCAAACCAACCAATCCCCTACCCGCGTTGAAAAGACAGATATATGCCCGATGAAGCGAAGTCATTTAAAAATGGGGAGGGTGTGGGGATAGTATAAAAGTTATTAGAGAAATGTATCGGTAGTATAGTGCATTTTCTACGCTCATTGAACTGCATGATTCCTACGTAAAGACAAAGGCTAGCAGATCATTGAAGACCTGCCAGCCTTTTGGTCTTATGTGCTGGACACGTTAGGTTAGGAATATTAGGAAGGTCTGGTAGGGTCAGAGTATAATCAAGAGGAAGAAAGAACCCTGTCGTGAGAAATAAGAGAAATTTCAGTTTAGAGTTTAAGGAGGACAGGAATCGGAATTATGCAGAATCAAGAAGATAGGTTTGCCGAACTGCGTAACCGATTAAATGAAATCCCTGATGATAATCCAGTTTCATGGTATCAAAAAGCTGAAAGAGTGTGCAAAGGTTTTTCAGCTAAGACACATAAAAAGCCGGGTGTCCAGAGCCGGGTTTATATCATATTGATAAAGGGTGTTAATAAAAAACACCCAGGATATGCTCTCTATGTAGGTAGAACTATACGTAAACCAGGGGTGAGGTTTCAACAACATAAAGATGGTTTTAAAGCCTCGAAATATGTCAGGAAACACGGTATTTGTCTTTTACCTGAACTATATGAGCATCTTAATCCAATGAGCAGTGCCGAGTCTATTGAATTGGAAGTCAATATTGCGGAAGCGCTGAAAAAAGCTGGAGTACCGACTTACGGGGGTCACTAAATGATGCATGTTACAACAAAGCAAGGCTAAGATAGACAGTTTCTATGATAATGATTGATACTGGATAGATTTGACAAAACGCCAGACTGTGTAATGAAGCAACAAATAATATCTGTTACCTTTCGGCATACAGAGCTCAGAGTTCAACTCTAATTTGACAAGTGGTATCCTTTATGGGGGTAGGTCAAGATGATGCTATATCAAGTAATAATTGCCGATGGTCCAATTTGTTTTACGCTTAAGAAATGTGAAAAATGAACGAAGAATACGTGACTGTGGATGGGCTTAACACACGCTACTTGGTCAGAGGCACTGGACCGGTGATTATACTTATCCATGGCTTAGGCGAATTCTTGGAAGGTTGGTTGTTTAACCTTGCTGCCCTGAGCAAGTATTGCACAGTATATGCCATCGACTTGCCAGGGCACGGCTTGTCAGAAGAATCCATGCACAATCATAACATTGGCTTTTATGTTGAGTTCGTCGTTAACTTCATGGCAATAATGGGAATTTCGCGTGCTAGTTTGCTAGGACATTCGATGGGCGGTCCAATATGTCTCAGTTTAGCCGTAGACTTCCCGAGTAAAGTTAATAAGCTTGTTCTAGTGAACAGCGGTGGCTTTCACAATAAGGTATCTTGGGGCTATCGCCTGGCTACGATACCTTTTTTAGGTAAAATTCTACTCGGGTCACCGCTACTTATTAACAGAGCCACCATCAGGTTCGGGATGAGAAGGCAATTCTACAACCCCGAGATTGTCCCTGAAGCGTGGATTGACGCCGCAAACAAGCACCTTAGAAGACCGAAGAGGAACGAAACGATGCTGAACATAATAAAAAATTACACTGGCATTGGTAGTATACACTCCGACGCAACGGTCACCGATAAACTACCTCAAGTGAAGCAACCAACTCTAATTATCCATGGAATGCAGGACAAAGTTATCCCTGTTGAGCACGCCTACACAGCTTGTAATCTCATTCCTCACGCAAGGCTGGAAATATTTCACCAGTGCGGTCATAATCCACAAATAGAGAAAGCGGCGAAGTTCAATGAGGTAGTACTGTCGTTCTTGAGATCCACCGAATATCAGCAAGGACGCTAGGATAATAGTTAAAATTGCTTCATCCTCATAGCAAACAGAGTAATCAAGAGAGTCAGCTAAACATTCTGAACAAATGTGGCAGAATGCAATTTGGTCGCATGTCTCTTACAGCTATGGCTTATGCTATTAGTCTCCTCTTATGATCGTCTGTCAAACACCTAAACCAACCAATCACCTATCCGTGTTAAAACCATGAATATATCCCCGATGAAGCGAAGTCAATTAAAAATGAGGAGGGTGTAGGGGATAGGTAAACAAGATCAGTAATCAGTAACCCGTAAGCTTCACCAATGCTCGTATCTTACGAGTTCATCCAGGGATTTTCGTACCTTCGGCTTAAGTTCATTATTTGGGTAACCAAGAGGCGTGAACGCGATGGGTTCTATGTCATTAGGCAAGCCTAGAATCTCTCGGGCCGTGATTGGATCGAATGCACCTATCCAGCATGTACCTAGCCCCAGGTCAGCTGCAGCTAAAGTAAGATGGTCTACTGCAATAGCTACATCTACATCACAATAGCTCTTTCCGTCTCGGCGTACCCAAGCTTGACCGGGATTTCCACATGCGCAGATTACCAATGGTGCTTGCACAAACCAAGGCCTTGCGTAAATACGGCTTAACTCGGTCTCTCTGCCCGCTGTATGGATAACAATCAACTGGAAAGGCTGTCGATTGGCTGCGCTCGGTGCCAAACGAGCTGCCTCAAGTACTTGCTCCAGCTTATCATCCTCTACTGGATCTGGCTTGTAAGACCGTACGCTGTAACGTTTCTTAACGAGCTCTAAGAACTGCATATGTACCTCCTTATTCTTATATGTTATTTAATTTAACGAAAACACAAGAGCGTATATTACAG
>SMTZ1_10009046_pt1 | contig 17891 bp, 12 predicted proteins | sample DeeMarSWOR136_30_FD_25667 | JGI IMG/M metagenome (IMG submission 25667)
ACCCTGTCTAACAGGCCTAAGTTCTGGAGGACTATCGAGATGTTCACCGCTGCGTCCGGACGGGCGAAATTATTCTCTAAGTGACGCTCAAGGTTCATAAGGGACGATGCGAACTTTACCTTGTCGCAATAAAGCAAGGCCGTCTTGTAGTGCAGCTCAAGCGTATCCTTATCGAGCCGGTCGGGACCGGGCAGAAGCTCAAGGGCTTCGGCCTTTTGGTTCATTTCAAACAGACAGATGGCCAATTTGCTCCTGGCTCTATTATAATCGGGATTTATCTCCACGACCGTTTGGAATGATTGAATAGATTCGGTCAACCTTCCTATGCTCATCATCAGCACACCCAGCCTATAGTGCAAATCCGGATTTTGCGGGCGATGGGTGATTTGTTGACGGTGGGCGTCAATTACAGCCCTGGTAAGGTTTATGGGATCTTCCAGTACATTATTATATTCATTATCAAAGGGCAAATTCTTGTTGAGGCCGTCCTGGAACCGCAAAGTCGCAGTTTCGGCGAATAACAATGAGCTGTTTGGCTGAATCGCCGCTGCGAGTGATAACGTACCGATGGCGTCCGAAAGGTTGCCGGCTAATTTCTGGGAGGTTGCCAGGCCGATGTACGCATCAACTATTTTGTCGTTTATCTCAACGGCCTTGTTAAATTGTTGTGCGGCAAGCCCTACCTTGTGCAGCTGCAAAAATTGTGTACCGAGCTTTATAGTGGCCTCTAAGAAATCCGGACAGATACGGAGAGCCTCTTCATATTGTGAAACGGCATCATCGCAGGAACCCAGCACACGAAGGATATCGGCATGCTTCATAAGCAAATCGGCCCTGTTGGGCTGTGTCTGCAACAAATCTTCCAGCCGCTCCATTGCCTCCTGGAACTGGCCCTCGACAATAAGCTGGTCTACATTATCCTGATTGTGGAAGTTGTCCGGATGTATTAAGATGGCGGTATTAAAAGTGTCGATGGCCTGCATATATCTGGTGGTGGCAATATACAGATGCCCGAGGGTTATAAGTGTTGATATGTCGTCGGGGTATTCATTTTTCAATACCTCATATTGCTCTATGGTTTTTTCGAGCTGACCATTTTTGAAGTAAACAGCAGCCAGTCGCTGGGCGGGAAGCTGTAAATAGCTTTTGAACTTCAAACAGTCCTGATAGAATTCGATAGCCTGAGACTCTTTGCCGAGCCGTTCATAACAATAACCGAGGGCATAAAGAGCCATTGTATTAGTCGGCTCGCGGAGATAAACCGAGTTTAGCTCTTTGATTGCCTCCTGCAGATGGTTATTATACAGACAAATGGCAGCGGCTGTCAGGCGTCCGTATGTGCAGGAAGGATTTTCAAACAGATACACCCTCATCTGCTCAGCGGCGGCATCAAGCTTCCTAACACCCATTAGCTCAATGGCTTTGTTTAGCTGACTGTATCGGGCAGATTGGCTGTCGTCTTTCGGAAGTTTGGCTGCATTTAACCAATGCCATATCAAATCGGCAATATCGATGGTTATCGCCCTACCAAGAATTTCCAGTTTCCAGTAACTGACTCATACACCCTCCCACGGAGCCAAATTAGATTCTTGATTTACAATCGGGTCCCTGTCGCCCTGCTATTATTGCCGCTTCCTTGTGTGATTCCCGACCAGCACTTTTTCACAAGATTACCAGAATGCGTCGACTAAAGTATCGACAATAGGCGTATGTGGATTAAGCCATTTTTCCTAATTCACTGGCTGGTTTTTAATTTTGTCTTTTCGTTGTGGCGATTGTGTGTGATGTACGGATTGTTCCGATTTTAGAAGGCGGTTATCAGATTTTTTACCCCCCCTGCTCTCTGAAGATTAGCTTATAAGAACGGCTGTTACCGCAATCCGGATTTCACTATTAACATAAAAAACCCCTCAAGCAAGTTGGGGGATGTCACCCTATTTTTTTATTAATGGCACAAAGCCCAATAATGGCAATGGTGGCCGGTTATAGTAAGCACTTTAAGTACAATTCCTAATCGGACTTTGCCATTTGTGCCTGTTTTTCTATCTCGCTCAAATATGCCAACGTGCGCTCAAGTTTGTCGCTTAAGTGTTTTAATTTCAGCATAGTTTTAATTCGCGTTAAAAGTTCGAGCTTGTTCACCGGTTTACTTAGAAAATCATCGGTGCCCGAATCAATCAAATTCATTAAGTGCGGTTACCATTATGACGGGAATATCAGAGGTTTTGGGGTCGTTTTTTATCCTTTTGCAAACCTCAAAACCGCTCATTTTCGGCATCATCACATCCAGCAAAATCAAATCAGGGGGGTCTTTAGCTATAATCTCCAGCGCTGCGAGCCCATCGCGTGCCGGTACTGTCTGACAATCCAAATCCTCAAGATATGCCTGCAAGAGCTCGAGATTCTGCTGATTGTCATCAACAACGAGTACTATAGGGGTCTTTTCCCGCTCATTCTCAGTTTTTGTCCGCTTCATAAGAAAATTGCTCCTATTCGCTTATTCATTATTTTCCGAGAGCTTTTAAGATAGCTGTGCAAAAGGCCGGTAAATCGTCCGGTTTGCGTGATGTAATCAAATTTCCATCCACAACGCACTCGGCATCTATGTACTCGGCTCCTGCGTTTATAATATCATCTTTAATCGCCATAAAACAGGTTGCCTTTTTGCCCTTGTAAACCGGGGTGCTGCACAACAGCCATCCACCATGACAGATAGCCGCTATAACCCTGCCGGCATTTACCATATCATTTGCAAACCTTATGACATCAGCGTTTCTTCGCATAAAATCCGGAGCGAACCCGCCCGGTACTACCATACAATCATAATCACCGGCCTCAGCCTCTGCCGCTGCAATCTCGGAGACACAGGGATAGCCCTCTTTTGAATGATATTCCTTTTTTGCCTCGGCGGCAACGAAATTAACCTCCAGGCCGGCTTCTTTGAGGCGATAGTAAGGAAACCAGACCTCAAGAACCTGATACATCTCATCAACCATAATAGCCACCTTTTTAGCTGCCATTTTTACTGCTCCTCTATATTAGTGCTGAGATTTTCCTCAAAGTGTTAGCTCACGGAAATTGCGAATCCGGTGAAAGGTTATATAGTTTGCATCATGGGCCGTATGGGCACCACCCAGGCCATCATCGTAAGCAGTTCGGGAAACAGCTATGATATCATTACCTTCAAAAAGCCAGTCTATATATTGAAAAGCATGCATTTCGCTGTCATGATGGCGGAGAATAATAGATTCGACCTTCCAGTTCCTCAAATCCGGTGAAGATACCAGCGTCAGGATGTTACGATAGGCCTTGGGATTTTTTTGTTTATTGACGAGTGACCAATAACATCTGGTCAACTTGTCGAAACGAATCGTAAATTTGTTTGAGCCGCCGAAGAAGTGGATGAAATCCTTACCAGAATCAAAGGAGACCGACTTACCATCTTCAGAAATGCGGACAATGGCAGCTCTTTCCGCATCTTTAGATTCTACCCGCAAAATATTTACGAGATTGTTTTGCGGTGTGATGACAATATTGCCCTCCAGCCAGGCCTTTCCGGGCCATTGCTGGTCAAAGCTAAGACGGTTGCTTATCGTCCAACTGTCCGCTTTCAATAAATCTGCATCGACTGGAGCCGACATAACAAAAGACCGGAGATTGCTTCCCCCTCCTTTCTGGGGATATCTGTCCTCCATCGCCCGCCAGATTCGTCCGTTATATACCACAACCGGGACAGGGGCGCAATGATACTCGCCCTGCGCGGCAAGCAGGCCTGTGTTCCGGTCCTTTGGCGTTGTCCATGTCAGACCTCCGTCCGTGGACCGGCGGATAACGACATAACCGTTGTGAGTGCTTGTGCCAATAATATAAAGTGTCCCTTTGTGTACAAAAAGTGTTGACCAGTACTGACCATCGGTAATGTCGGTTAATTTCTCCCATGTTTGTCCGGCGTTTTTGGAACAGAATATAGCAGTATGGTCCTCTTTTGTTTCCGGCCCGAAAAAATCGTGCGAAGTTATATAATAACCGTTGGGTAAAACAGCCAAACTTGGAGAACCCAGATACTTTCCGGTTGCGGCTGGGCTGTGGTCAATAACAACGCCGGGAACGGACGAATAGTCCGGTATCTGTGGTTTCTCTGTTACCGCAGTTGGTGTGAACTGTTTGAGCCAGGACAGATTAAAAACGTAGTATTGCTTACTGCTGATAAGATGAATAAGACCATTCGGCGTTTGAGTAGCAGCCAGATACCCTCTGGGTTCGGCGTGGGTCTCGTCCATTGTAAATGGGCCGGTATTTCCTCCGCCGTCAAGTTTCCTGGCTGGCCCCCCTGCCGTAATCAGACGCTTGCAAGGCCAGGTTTTGCCCTCATCAAATGAAAGTGCGGCAAACATTCCGAACACGCGATTTTGTTTGCCAGTGGCATCTGGCATAATCATACCCTTCCTGCGGTCGGCAAAGCTTATAAACAAAATAGGACCTTCCTTAAGTCGCCTGAGAATCAATCGTTGTCCACCGCTGATTGGCTGGAATTCACTGGCCGAATATGTCCAGGTGCGTCCCATATCTTTTGAGACGCTCATCGGCATACGGCCGTCGATATTGTTGCCACGGCCGAAGGCCATTAAGCTGCCATTTTTAAGCTGCGTTACGCCAGCGTGAATACCTGCTACCCACGCTCCGGTTGAACTCGAAACGAAGCTCGGATTTGGCTTTCCGGCGCCATAGTCAATCCACGTACTGCCACCATCGCGACTGATGTGCACAGCCGTTCCCCCATTGCCGCCGGTTACCGCATCGCAAGGTAAAATTATAAATCCTTCACGTGTTTGAAAAACAGACTCGACGGGCATGTGGCGAAGGCCGTGCTCCGGATTTATGAGCCGTGCCTTCGACCATGTTGCTCCGCTGTCAGTCGAGATTCGCATGACTGTAGCGAGATTGCCCCATGTGGCTGCTGCTGAGAGGCCGTTGAAGTGATAAATAGTATCTCGTCCATCAAACCAAAAAGCAGGAGCATGGTCATTGCGGTCCGGAGCATCCCAGAAGGCCGAGGCCGGCTCCCATTCTTCGGTGCCGTATCGCAATCGGCTGGCCAGAATGGCCAACTCGCGGCCAGGCTCATCCCAGCATGAATACCAAATAGCCAAGAGGTCTCCATTGGGACAGTCAACCAACGCCGGGTCGTGATTGTGCTCGGAATACATTGGGCCGTTAGAGTTCGGAGGTATCTTGACATATTCGACTGGGCCTTTGAAGTACGGTTTGTTCTTGTCCGGGCCTTTGTCCAGGTCGGCAGGAATTCGCAGGCTGATACGCCGCCGGTTCAACGACGGTATGGGGACAGGAAAAGGCTTTGTGTTCGGTATTTCACCAAGGACCACTCGGAAGCCTATTAGCCAGCTTTTGTCCTCCGGCAGTGTGGCAAGCCGGTTGGCAGAGCGCAGGAACAAAATCTCCGTGCTGTGACTGCCGCCGCGGGTAACTTTGAAATCGCCGGATTCAAAACCCAAAGGGTCTGTTTGAGCATCCTGGCTGTACTGCCCATACCAATCGCAGCACCATTCTTCGACATTGCCGTGCATGTCGAAAAGGCCCCAGGGATTCGGCATAGTCCGCCCGACATTGAGTGGCACCGGCTCAGCGCCTTTGCGTCTGCGTGCCGGGTCAGGGAACCAGCTTATCCGAGCATTCTTGTGAAACTCCCCGGGCAGTTTATCACCAGTATGGTAAGTAGTGGTAGTGCCGGCACGGCAGGCATACTCCCATTCGGCTTCGGTCGGCAAACGATAGGTTTTGTCTTCCTTTTTCGAGAGCCATTCGCAGAATTTGACCGCATCGTGCCAGTTAACAAAAACAACAGCTTCGTCGTCCTGTTTGGAGAAGCCGAGCTTTCCACGAAGTCCACGGTGCTCGGTGTCGAACTGCTCATACTGAGCATTAGTAACCTCGGTTACGGCCATCCAAAAAGGTCTGGTGATAGTAACCCTGTGCACAGGTCTTTCGTCCCAATCACCACCTTCTTTTTGCCCCATCAGAAAAGAGCCGAATTCTATGCGGACAAACTTCATACCAACCGAATTTACAAATGTCTCCGCCGTATTCGCAGAGGATGAGTTTGCCGCTGCCTTTGAATCGTGAAGCAGCTCGGCCAAAAAGAGCAGAAATATCGCCAGCCATATTCTTTTCACGGTCACACCACCTTTCAAATAATTTGATTGTTGTGATTTTCGATAAATTGGCGGACTTCCGGCTTGATATATACCTGCTCAATATCCGCCACTTTCGGCACCACCTTGGCACAAATTGCTGCCACTACAGCCGAAGGGGCCTGGGTATCCACAAAGAAAATCTGCTGCCCTTTTATAGTGCAAAACCCGCCGCCGTTTCCACCAAGCGGCTCATCACGGATTGTAACACCGTTTGCTTCCAAAAGTGCTAAAAGCTCTTCTAAAATCCTCTGTTCATTCATTTTTCGTATATCGTATGTCGTGGTTCAAGAAAAATCGCATTAAAAGTCGATAAAGATACTTGTAAGTCAAGAGTTTCCTATTAATAATAACCACTAACGGCTAAATTTTATAACAGGAGCAGACAATTGGCAAGTATTACGCAAAAACGCCTTTCTTTGCACAAACATTTGGAAGAAAAACAACAAGAGAATATCGCACTGAAATCCCAGCTTTCGCAGAGTCAGCACCTTGCTAACATGGGGACAGTCAGCTATATGATAGCCCACGAAATCAACAATCTGCTCACACCTTTGAGGAGTTATGCGGCTGTTGCTCTGGAGAATCCTGACGATAGGGATTTCGTTGAAAAAGCACTTCAAAAAACTTTACGAAGTTGTGAGCGTGCCTCGAAGATTATGAAAACTATGCTCGCGGTGGCAAACGGCCGAACGCAGGGAAAGAAAAATTCTCGATTACTTACTTTGGTCGAAGAGATTTTTACCTGTCTTTGCCGGGATTTTTCGAAGGACGGGATAACCGTAGAAATCTGTATTCACGAAGATTTAACGGTCTGGGGGGAGCCGGTCCAGATTCAACAGGTTTTAATGAATTTGATTCTTAATGCCCGCGATGCGATGCTGCCGCACGGCGGTCTTTTGGGCATTAAAGCTACAGAAAAGAACAATGCAGTTGAGATAGAAGTTACCGACACCGGCAAGGGAATTGCACCTGGCGATCTGAAAAATATTTTCGACTCGTTCTTCACAACAAAAACAAATAAGAATCCCTCTTCTGAGTATTCAGGGGCCGGTCTTGGTCTGGCTTTCTGCAAAAAAATAATAGCCGAACACGAGGGTTTGATTTCGGTCGAATCCAGACCCGCCAAGGGAAGCAAATTCAAGATAACCCTGCCCAAACTACAGTCAGGTAACAAATGAACGCGTCGTGCGCGATGCGTATTGCGTAAAAACAGAAATTTTAGTATATTGCGCAAAACGCACGACACAATACGCAATACGAAAATGGCGTCTCAGGTTTACCAAATTATTTTTATGTTAGTGCTGCTTGCCTGTTCAGCATTTTTTTCAGGATCTGAAACCGCCTTCTTTAATCTGTCACGTAGACAATTAAAGCTGATGAACAATTCCAGACACAAGGTTCAAAGGCTTGCTGCAAGTCTTCTTAACAAGCCGGGACATTTGCTCGACAGCCTGTTATTTGGGAATATGACGGTCAACGTTCTGTTTTATGCCGTCTCCAGTATCCTAATCATGCGAGTCAGGGAACAGGGAAGCCTGATAGTCGCAGCTATTATCGCCGTATTAAGTTTCGCCGCTCTTGTGCTGGCAGGGGAAATACTGCCAAAATCCATAGCCTGTGAGTATCGCTGCTACCCTTCCGGCTTTTTTGTGTATTAAAATTTTTACGCCGCTTGAATTTGTGTTCAAATTTTTCATATTAGAGCCGATTCTGCGGTTGTTTTTAGGGCCGGTCAGAAGTCCCAAACCAATAACAGTGGGCGAATTTAAATCTCTAATAGATACAACGCGAAAGCAGGGACTTATTAGCGCCGATGAAAACAAACTCTTAACCGAAGTTATCGAGTTAGGCTTTCTGAAAGTCCGTCACGTTATGCGGCCGCGGGTTGATATGCTCGCCTGTGCCGTTACAGATTCTCCGCAAACAGCCCGCGAGATGATGAAGGAAAATCACCTGACAAAGCTGCCTGTATACGACCGGACAATAGACAATATAGTCGGATTGATACACCTTCGACAACTTTTGCTTAAACCGGGCGTATCTTTAGACAAAATTGTTCAACAGGTTCATTTTGTCCCGGAACAAAAGAAAGTCGAATCTCTGCTTGAATTTTTCCGCAGAAGTCGAACTGACATGGCAATAGTCGTAGACGAATACGGTGGGATTGCCGGTTCAGTCCGGCTTGAGGATATTGCCGAGGAATTATTCGGCCAGATGGAACCTGCAAGCCACATAGAACCAATCAAGCAAACAGGGCCCTTTGAATATCGGCTCGCAGGTAATCTGGCCATTCACGATTGGGCTGAAGTCTTCGGTATTGATTTGGCCGAGACGCGTTTCGCCACGGTAGGTGGTTTGGTGACCGCCCTTCTCGAAAAAATACCCAAAAGCGGTGACGTCGCACATTTGAAGAATTTGAAGTTTATCGTCGAAAAAGTGCAAAAGCACAGAATAGAGGCCTTAACACTAATACTTAAGCCGTTACAAACAAATGGTCAATAATACAGTATTAATATTCCCAATTGTGTTTTTCATTATCCTGGCGGGTTTGTTCGCCGGTTCTGAAACAGGTATGTATCGGCTCAGCCGGCTTCGATTACGACTGGGAGTTGAGCGAAAGAAATTATCATTCGTCATACTCGGCAGATGCCTGCGCGACAGCAGCGGCCTGCTTCTATCGATGCTGATAGGCACAAATCTTTCATACTATCTTACTACGAGTATTGTAACTTATGTATTAATAATGAAGACAGGGGCTGAACATAATGCTGAATTCTTCGCGACCCTTTTAACTGCACCGACACTATTTGTCTTTTCAGAACTAATTCCCAAAAATATCTTTTTTTATCGCTCAGATTCGCTTATGCCGTATTTGTCGCCGCTTTTATACATATTTCACAAAGTCTTAAGCTGGTGCGGTGTCATACCCCTGCTCAAATTCATATCGGGTCTATTCGTGCGATTATCAGGTCCGGCTTCTTCTTCGAAAACGGTAATAACATCTGCACAAAGACACCAGGTCCAGGCAATTCTGCAGGATACGCACGAAGAGGGTATTCTCAGTGTCGTGCAGACCGACATTATAAACCGTCTTGTCAGTATCTCACACATCAATATAAGGTCTGTGATGGTACCAGTTAACAATGTTCAAACAGTTGATGTTAATTCTGATAATACAGCTCTGTTAAATAAATTGGAGGAGTGTGCATACACACGTCTGCCGGTCACAGAGGGAGAGCCTGGACATATCATCGGTTTTATAGGTATCTACGAGGCCTTAAGCTTGTCGGAACAATTCACCAACTTAAAAAAGTATGTAAAACCAATCCGAAAAATCGACGCTAATACCACTGTTATAGATGCGATAAACATTATGCAGAGGGAAAATCAGAAAATAGTTTTAGTTACGAGGGGGGGACGTCCCGGTCGAGAAAGACCCATCGGTATAGTGACAATGAAAGACCTGGTCGAAGAGCTTCTCGGCGAACTGGCTGAATGGTAAAGTAAATTATTATTGACTATTTTCGATTGTCGATTTTAATTAGCTTCTTTCTGACAATGTCTATAAAAATCACCAATATTTTAGTCGTCTTAATACTGTTTGCCCTTTCGCTGGCGATATTAGCCAATAGTATGTCCAAGCCCGTTGGCCGGGATGAACAGATGTACTGCACCGCCGGTGCCCTGCTGGCCCAGGGAAAGATGATTTACAGGGACTTTTCATACGCGGCCCAGCTGCCCTATCATCCTTTGCTATGTGCAGCTTTGTTTCGAATATGTAACACAACGTATTATCTACTCGTTGGGAGAATTATATCCGCTCTCTGTGATATTCTCGTTGTGGTTTGTATTGTTGGTATCTACCGGAGTATTTTCAAATCATTCGCAATTACCGGGATGCTTTTGGGCCTGGCAGCGGCTATTTTGTACGTGTTCAATCCCCTCGTCGATTATGCCAACGGCTATGCCTGGAACCACGACGTTGTTATATTATGTGTAGTCTTATCTTTCTGGCTATTTATATCAATCGATTTTAATCATAAGTCAAAATACTGGCGTATTGCCGCCATCGGCGCCCTGCTTACGTTCGCAACCTGCACGCGTATAACGACAGCTTTGGTAGAGCTGCTGTTTTTTGTAATACTGCTGAGCCAGCCGACCGAGTCAATAAAACAAAGATTCAAGACCGCCCTGCCGTTTCTGGCAGCGGCAGTTTTTGTTTTGATTTGGCCTGTATGGGTGATAGCTCAGGCACCGCGAGCATTTTTCCTTAACCTTATCAAAATACCTATGCTCTACGGCAAATGGCTGTACGAAATAGGTATGGTTTACAACAAATCCGCGCTGACATTAACCTGCCTTAGACAGCCGGGATATTTTGTACTTGTGGTTTTGGCGATTTATCTTTGTCTGATGATTGTATGTCTTCGCCGAAGGTTAAAGATACCGAATACCAGAAATCTACTGCTCGCCGCCCTGCTGCCGTTAACATTTTTTATAATTGCCGTGATTCCGCCGACAATGTGGAGGCAGTACCTTGCTTTGCCGGTACCTTTCCTGATAATCAGCTTTGCATTGCCGCTGTTATATTTGCGAACACTTGCCGGTAAAACCAGCATTAGCAAGCACTTCAAAATAGCGGCTGCCTTAGTAACTGTGTGTGTGCTTGTGGCAATCGCTTGTTACCCGGTTGTACTATACAGAACTCCGATAGTTCTTGTGCCGGAAAGATGGGTGCCGATTGAAATACATAAGATTTCAGAAGATATTGCCGAGAAAACTCAAGAACCAAAACTAATACTCACTTTAGCCCCCCTGCTCGCTCTTGAGGGCCGAAGCAATATTTATACCGAACTTTCCTGTGGTGCAATTATCTATAGAGCCGCCGATTCTATGTCACCATCTGAGAGAAGCGTTACACATACCGTAGGCCCAAAAACACTCGGAGAATTACTCGAAAAATCTCCGCCGTCCGCGGTGATACTCGGCATGGAAATGAGACGCCTCGAAAACCCCATCTTCGAATCAATCGTTAAGCCCGACTGGGAAAGAAAAGTCTATGAAAACGGCCCGATAGTTTACTTCAGACCGTAATCGTGTAAAATGAGCAGCGAGAAAGATCATGAAGAAAGCATATAGAGAAATCCCGGCACAGTCCATTCGCAAGAGAGCCGTAATTTCAATCAAACTGGTAATCTTACTGCACTTATGTCTTGCTTGTCTGGTTCACGCTGAACCGCTGACCTTGCCGCTCGGGCAGCGTCCGGATTGGTTGCAGCGGGACGGGATTGTAATGGCGGGGAGCTGGGAGCCGTTGCTGTTCCGCGTCCGGCGTGACGGAAGCCAGGGCTACATACCGACGGACGAGCAACGTGCCGCCTACCTGCGCGAACATAGTCCAGAGATGATTGAAGAACTCAAGGCTCTGGGCGTGAATTTCGTTATGATGCACTGCTACAAAGGCGCAGGCCTAAAAGCGGAACGCGAAAGCATGGCTGATGCGGTCAACTTCGCTAAACTTTGTCACGATTCCGGTCTGAACGTGGGTGTTTATAACTACAGCGGGGCCTTTATTTGGGAGCTTTTGTTTAAAGAGGTTCCACAGGCCAGAGACTGGGTCTTACTCGATAAAGATGGCAAGCCCTTAACGTATGGTACGGCAACATATCGCTACCGCTGGAACCGCAACCACGCCGATGCCCAGACGTTCTACCGGCAGCTCGTTCGATTCGCCGTCAATGACATAAAAGCAAATCTGCTCCACTTCGATAACTATGGGTACGGTCCAGGCCAGGACGCCAACTCCGTACAACGGTTTCGCAATTATCTCGATGACACTTTTACCGACGTGCAGCTTAACAAAATGGGTATTGGTGACCTGAATGCCGTACAGCCTCCTATGACCGGCCCACCGAAAAATATGCTGCGTCGGGCGTGGCTGGACTTCTCCTGCCGGTCGCTTACCGATTCCTATCACGACATGAGCCGGTATGCCCGTACACTTCGTAAGGACATTCTTATCGAATGTAATCCCGGAGGTCCGGGAAGCCGGATTCGACCACCCGTGGACCACGGAAACCTTCTTCAGGGCGGTGAGGCGTTCTGGGACGAGGGCAGGCAGCCCGGCTACCAGAACGGACAGCTAAATACCCGTATCCGCACTTTCAAGGTCGCCCGTCGTATGAATAATATTGCATTTGTCTACACCACTACCGGTCTTGAAATGGCTGAATCTATGGCGTTCAACCGCGATTGCCTTGGATGCATCTGCTGGTTTGAATACGGCAGGTTAGTTGCCAGGCCAGGCTCTAATGAACCAGTTTCCAAAACTCTTGAACCTTTCATTCGCTTCTTTCATAAGCGTCGTGACCTGCTGCGGGAAACCAAAGTCGTTGCCGACGTTGCCGTTCTGCGCAGCTTTCCGTCACAGGTGTTTGCTAATTCGAATTACGCCAGGCTCACTTATCAAGTCGAAGAGGCTCTCATTGAAAACCGCATCTGTTTCCAGATAATCTATGACCACTACCTCAAAGATTTAAAACGCTATCGTGCGCTCGTTCTTGCTGGTTGCATAGCCCTTTCCGATGAGCAGATAGAGCAAATCAGACAATACATCGAATCCGGCGGCAAGGTCTGTATCATCGGCCCAGTCGCAACTCACGATGAGTGGATGCTTCCGCGGGAAAAACCGGCATTGGATAATTTACCGGCCGCCAGCGCAGTGCGCATCGGCGAAAATGACGATATTCTCGGCGCGGTTAGCCGGGCCTGCGCGAATAAACTTTCTTTATCGCTTCAGGCCGAACCAGGACTCTGTTCGGAGCTGACCGAACAACCCGGCAGACGCCTTGTTCATCTGGTCAACTACCGGGCCGATGACCCTGTCAAAAACATCACAACCAGTCTGCGCCTGCCGGCCGAACGTCACGTCAAGGAAATATCAATGGCAAGTCCGGAGCGGGAACACGACATTAAACTGACCTTTAAGGAGCAAGCCGGTGTTGTTAAATTCACTGTGCCGCAGGTAAGCATATACGAAATCGCCGTGGTCACCTTGGAATAATGTCACTGGCTCAGGATTATTACCGCCGAGTAATCTGTTACGCTGCTACATTTCAGCATCATCAATAATTGCTTCTGCGATGTCGTTGATTACCCCGCGGGTGCGAGCGTTGGTGTTGTTTGCGAGAATTGAAAAAATGTAATCGCCCTTTTCGGTTGTGCAAATACCCGAAAATGTTTTTACTTTATTTATATATCCGGTCTTGCCTATGATTTTGCCTTTGTACTTTTCTTCTTTGAAATACCTAGCGATTGTCCCATCTACCCCCCCTACCGCCAGCGAATCCTTATACAGCTCCCAATTCCCGCTATTATAGATATTCAAAAACACTTTTGTTATGGCGTATGCGCTGAGCTCATTTTGTCTGCTCAGGCCGCTGGCGTCGTCGATATAAAACTGGCTTTTATCGATACCAAGTCCCAACAGATATTCAGAAATCAATTCCCTTCCTCTGTCCCAGCTGCCGTTCTTTCCATTCTGATTATTATGAGCGGCAATAGTTTTAAGAAGCGCTTCGGCCGCCAATCCGAGGCTGTTCTTGTTAGAACGTATCAAACAATCAGCTAAGGGAGTGGCGTATTGGGTAAGCAGCTTGAAATCGCTGAGGTCATCGAGCGTTTTTTCTATGAGCTGGCCTCTTGTTTGTATTCCTGCTTTACCAAGATTCTCGTACAGGAGAAATCCAAAAAATGCAGCAGGTCTTTCAATCGCAACGTCAAACGGCCCGACCCTGTCTTTGCATCTGCCGTAAATGACAATCATATTAGGCTCTTTATTACGATAGGTCCCTACGGCACTGGTACCATTTGATATCGGTACGACTTTATTAACGAACCTGAGAAAAGAAGTTTGTGGTTCGATAAAAACGGACACTTTGCCGCCGTTATTCTGTGTGCTTATCCCTACACAATTGTCATTGAAATTCAAGCCGCTTACTTCGCAGGCATACCACTTGTTCAGCTCTTTTTTAGACCAGCTCGGGTGGACGCGATGGTCGTCAAATACGCTGCTATCGACAACAATATCCTTTACGGTAGCTATACCTTTGCGTTTCAATGCTTCTGCTATGTCTTTGAATATCCAGCCTTTCTCTCGGCCATATTTAGCATCCGTTTTTTCGTCCCCCAACAGCGGGTCGCCGCTTCCTATTACTACGAGGGTATCGTCACAAAGACCGACCTTCGTTTTATATTCGTAATCAGAACCCAGGTATTTCAGTGCCGCTGCGGTGGTAATTATTTTCATATTCGAAGCCGGTATCATCAGCTCTCCTGCGTCATGGTTATATACCGTGTCGCCGGAATCGGCCTTTACGATATGAATGGAAAATCGAACTTTCTGCTGCAAAGAACGGCTGATAATACCTTCAACTCGCTTCGCCAAATCCGCTGTCGCAAAGCTGCTGATACAGAGAACAAATACGACCGTAACACATACTTTTTTAATTCGAGCTTTCATTCAGGGACTTATTATTCCAAAAGAAAAGCAGCATATCAATAATTTTTTTCAACAGATTCAAGAGAGAGGTATCTTAATTTTATGATAATCGTACCGTCGGCCTTGTTGCTTTAGAATGAGCCGGCAGTAGAAGAAATTTGCTTTGGCCTTAATTTGCTTGAATCAGCCGGCTGCTGATTGTAAAATTGAGTGCAGATTCGAGTAAAAGTTTTTCAAGTTGTAAGTTATGTTGGAATTTCTATTATATCCTAAGTCTATTGCGGTGATTGGCGCTTCGCGGACACCCGGCAAGGTTGGTTATGAGATATTGGCCAACCTGTTAGATGGTGGTTTTGAGGGACAAATCATACCGGTGAATCCTTCAGCCGACGAGATATTAGGACTGAGCTGCCTGAGCGATTTGAATACGTATACCGGCCCTGTTGACTTGGCAATTATCGCGGTGCCGGCAATGTCGGTCCTAAAAGCTGTGGAAAGTTCGATTAGAGCAGAAGCAAAAGCGATAGCGGTAATCACAGCAGGCTTTAGAGAAACCGGCCCGGAAGGAACTAAAATTCAATCCGAGATCGCGCAGCTTTGTTCGCAGGCCGGCGTTCGTCTGTTAGGGCCTAATTGCCTCGGGCTGATTAACACCGGACATCGGATGAATGCTTCGTTTTCAAAACGTATGCCGAAGGCCGGCGGTATATCAGTCCTGTCTCAATCGGGAGCGGTCTGTACGGCAATGTTAGACTGGGCTATGGCCCGAGGTCTCGGCTTAGCAAAAGTCATCAGCATAGGTAACAAGGCCGACCTGAATGAGACTGACTTCTTATCGGCATTTGAAACAGATGAACAGACAAAAGTCATCGTCGGCTACCTCGAAAACATTACATCAGGCGATAAGTTCATTAAGGCAGCGCGATCAGTGGCTTCGGCCAAGCCATTGGTCCTGTTGAGGGCGGGAGTTACCAAGGCGGGAATGAAGGCGGCATCGGCGCATACAGGTGGTTTGGCTGGGGATGATATTGCCTATGCCGCGGCGTTTAAGCGGGCCGGTGTAATACGAGCTGAAAGCTTTGACTCGCTTTTCGACTACGCTGTGGCGCTGTCTATGCAGCCTCTGCCCAAAGGCAATCGCGTTGCAATCATAACCAACGCCGGAGGGCCGGCTGTTATGGCCGCTGATGCCCTTGAGCAATCAGGGATGAAGGTGGCCACTCTGAACGGCCACAGTGCCGGCGCCCTCAGGGAGAAGCTGCCGCCTGCAGCTATCGTCAGCAATCCAATTGACGTCTTGGGCGATGCCGACCCTGAGCGGTATGCCACTGCAGTCAGTGCCGCGCAAAAAGATGAATCGGTCGATGCTATCATCGTGATTCTAACGCCACACGCAATGACAAGACCGGCGGATACCGTTCGTGCTATTGCCGCCTGCGGTTCTGACGACAAGCCGGTGCTCGCCGTTTTCTTAGGCAGTGCTGATACGATGCCCGAACGCAGGGAATTAGTCGATTGCAATCTGCCCGATTACCCTTCACCGGAGCGGGCTGTCTCAGCATTGCACGCTATGTATGAATACGGTGCCTGGCGCAGCCGTCCGGCACGTGTTGTTACTCGTTTTCCAGTCAACCGGCATAGGGTCGAGCGTATCATTTGGCGACATTTAAAGACAAAACATATCCAGATGGGAGAGGTTGAAGCCAAAGAAATCCTGAGGGCTTACGACTTTAATGTCCCGGACGGTCGTGTGGCCAATACACCTGAAGAAGCAGTGGAAATCGCTGATAGAGTCGGATTCCCTGTGGCTATGAAGATTGTTTCTCCTGATATCGTCCACAAGTCTGATGTGGGTGGTATCAAACTGAATATATCCAGTCCCGATCAGGTGCGCGATACTTTTGACCTTCTGACGCTGCGGGTCAGCCGGCGGGCACCCGAAGCCAGATTGAACGGCGTTTACATAGAGAAGATGTGTGTCCGCGGCCTGGAGGTAATACTTGGTATGACGTCCGACTCGCAGTTTGGACCTATGCTTATATTCGGACTGGGCGGCACCTTTGTAGATGTGCTCAAGGATGTTTCCTGTTACCTGGCCCCTATCACTGCCGATGAGGCAATGGAAATGTTGATGGAGACTCGGTCATACGCCTTACTTAAAGGTGCCCGCGGCCAGGCCGATGTGGACCTGTCGGCAATTACGGGCGGTCTGCAGCGAATAAGTCAATTAGCTACCGACTTCCCGCAGATTAAGGAGCTTAACATCAATCCGTTCATCGTCGGCAGCCTCGGCACCGAAGCGATGGTAGTAGATGCGCAGATAACCCTCTGCCGGGGTCCACAAACACAAGAAGAAGCATTCGGGGGGCCTGCTGAATCTGGTAGCAAATAAATGACCGAACCAAATCCCGGCTACAATAAAGAAATCCACGCGAGCTGGCAGGAAAACTACCCGAGCATGATTGCCTCAGCCGAGGAAGCTATTGCCCGTATACGTCCCGGTCAGCGGGTGTTCATCGGTACCGGTTGTGCCCAGCCCCAGGCATTAGTCAAAGCCTTAGTCAATCGTGCCGCCGAATTAGAGGATATAGAAATTATACATTTGCTGAGCCTTGCTGAGCCGTCTTATGGGCACAAGGAACTGGCCAAACATTTTCATATCCACAGCTTCTTCATAGGAAGTAACATTAACGAGACACAGGAATTAGGGGACTACACGCCGATTTTTCTTTCCGACATACCACGCCTGTTCCGCTCAGGGGAGCTGCCTGTTGATGTCGCTTTAATACAGGTTACACCCCCCACTGAACAGGGAATGTGCTCTCTGGGGGTTTCCGTTGATATCACCAAGAGCGCCGCTGAGAACGCCGGCTTTGTCATCGCCCAGGTAAATCCACAGATGCCGTGGACCATGGGAGACAACCTGCTGTACGTCCACGTCTCGTGCCGGGTGAGGGTCCCATTATCGAAGCGACGCTGCCGGAGCCAACGAAGACGTCCCGCTGCATCGCTGAGTACATAGCAGCCCTGATTCCGGACGGCTCCACAGTGGAGTTGGGAATCAGGCGCATTCCACTGGCAGTAATCGAGTTTCTAAAAGACAAGTGTGACCTTGGAATTCACACGGAAGTTCTCTCTGAGGCCGTCATTGACCTGGTTGAGTCCGGTGTGATAACGGG
>SMTZ1_10012022_pt1 | contig 17891 bp, 18 predicted proteins | sample DeeMarSWOR136_30_FD_25667 | JGI IMG/M metagenome (IMG submission 25667)
AACTTCGCTGTTTAGCACTCCGTAGCCCTCCTTGATGTAGTCGTCAAAAACAGTCACCTCTTCAGGAACAATGGACAGGTCAACGCCAAGAAGCTTTGCTGAGCCGTTAACCAGTTGAACTATAGTTCGGGATGCGTCAGCCTTGCTAGCGAAAACGCTTGCGCCCAGAATCTTTGTTTTAATGTCAAGCAGTTTGGCTCCAAAAATTAGACCAGCTTGGGTTCCGCCGGTTCCGCAAGCGCAGAAAACATAGTCTAAGTTTTCTCCGATTTGGTTGAATTGGTTAACCAGTTCTTCCATGGCAAGGGCGTATCCGGGGACAGTGGATGGAACTGAGGCGCCAGCAGGTATAACGTAAGGATTATGTCCTTTCGCCCTAAACTCGTCAGCTAAACTGTTCATAAAATCTTCAATGTGCGAACCAGAACCATCTATGAAATGAATCTCCGCGGACAGCAGCTTATCCAAAAGCAGATTCCCATCAGGCACATCAGGCTCTTTTCCCACAAGAACCAGCACAGGCTTAATGCCTAGGCGCCTAGCAGCAGAGGCAACCATGCAGGCACAGTTCGACTGAACCGCACCCACAGAGATTACCACGTCAGCGCCTTTGTTTTTGGCGTCGGCGAAAAGAAACTCCAGTTTTCTTGCCTTGTTGCCCCCAAAAGCTAGGTCAGTCATGTCGTCCCGTTTCACGAAGAGTCTTGGACCCCCCAGAACCTTAGACAAGCGGGGCATTCTCCGCACAGGAGTTGGAAAACCCGCGAAACACATCTTCTGTGTACGCATTTTCTCTAAAATAGATAGGTTGCTGGTTTTAACCAAACTTTTCACTCGGCTCTTTAGCTGCTGCACCAACTATTTAGGGTCTACTAGAATCTCTAAGTTTCGGTGAATTATATACCCAAAATAAGTAAATGTAAAACAGAAACAAAAAACAGAAAGTTTTAATAGAGAAACAAATCGTCACCGTTCAGGGAACTGTGACACAATGGCATCAAAGTCCGTCTTAGATTTCGTGGGAAACACTCCTCTCATTCAACTGAACAGCCCAGAAGGCGTATTCAGCACATTCAAAGCAAACCTCTACGCAAAAGTAGAATATGTTAACCCGAGCGGAAGCATCAAAGACAGAATAGCAAAATACATGATTGAAGAAGCCGAAAAACGCGGCGAACTAAAAAAGGGATACACCATCATCGAAGCCACAAGCGGCAACACAGGCATAGCATTCTCAATGGCAGGCGCAGCCACAGGATACAAAGTAGTCATCGTCATGTGCGAAAGCATGACCGAGGAAAGGCGCAATTTTATGCGAGCGTACGGCGCAGAAGTAGTGTCAACGCCAGCAGACGAAGGACTGAAAGGAGCAGTCAAAAAAGCAAAGGAACTGGCTAAACAACCGGGCTGGTGGATGCCAGCGCAGTTCGACAACTACGACAACGTAGAAGCCCACAGGATAATAATGGGCAAAGAAATCATTGAGCAGGTTCCAGACGGATGGGTTGACGCCTTTGTGGCTGGGATAGGCACAGGAGGCACCCTCATGGGAGTGGCTAAAGCCTTGAAGGAAATAAACCCTGACGTAAAGATAGTGGCGGCTCAGCCGGCAGGCTCACAAGAACTTACGGGCGGAAAAGCGGGTAACCATAGAATAGACGGCATCGGCGACGGCTTCATTCCAAGCATCGTGGATCAATCCCTTATTGATGAGGTGATAAACGTTAACGACGAAGACGCAGTGAGTTGGAGCCGGCTGCTGGCAAGAGAGAAGGGACTCTTCGCAGGAATATCCTCAGGCGCCAACGTATACGCAGCTGTGCAACTTGCAAAAAGGATGAAGAAAGGACAAAACGTTGTAACAGTCTTACCTGACAGCCAAGACAGATACGCAAGCCTCGGAATCTTCACAGACAAGAAAGCCGAAGAAATCCACGTCCCAAAAACCTTTGCACCCTAAACCAACTTGCCTACTTCCAGATTTCCAAAGCCACCCGCAATTCTTTGTGAGACTCAGAATAATCTTTCAGGGATACGCCTTTCATTGTTGCATCTACGGCTTGCCTCATAGCCTTGGCACCAGAGACTGTTCCTTCAGCATGTCCGTGAATTCCGCCTCCTGCCTGAATCACAAAATCTTTCCCAAAGAACTTCATTAAAGCGGGAACCAAACCGGGATGTAGACCGCCAGACGCAACAGGCAAAACCTTCTTCAAGCCATACATGTTTGTTTTTAGCGCCTCGCAGTTCTCCGAAACCTCTTCTCGGGTCTCAGACATTTTCCCCACAACCGTGCCCACATGAAGCTGATCCACACCAATAATTCGGGCAACTTTTGCGATAACCCTCATCGAAATTCCATGCTTCGGGTTCTTGGTGAAGGCTGCATGTCCAGCTCTGTGGGCGTGAATCACCAAACCAAAATCCTGCTCCCGCACTGTCTGCAGCGCCGAGAATCCACAGGTGAGAATGTCAATCATCAAGTATCTGCCGCTATGGTCTCTGACAAACTGTGCCCGCTTCAGCATCTCCTCTGTTTCTGACGTGATGTTAATCATGTACACCTTCTTTTCTCCAGTTTCCTCTTCAGCGCGGTCCCGCATCTCAAGAGTCGCCACAACACGGTCATCAAAGGGGTGCGTCATAGGCTACCTTCGCATGATCTTCAGTTTTCAACCCTAGCTTCGGCTTGATGATTGTTCCAACTAAGGGTCTATCCTTGACACCTAACAGTTCACGGACTCCGCCAATACCATACTTGGGTCCCCTGAAGCTTCGGACAAGTTCCATGGGCAAATGGATGTCGTTGAGCCGAAGGTTCTTGAGCGCCCGCAAACCAAAGACGTTTCCAGCCACGCTACTCAAGATGTTTGGCATGTTGCCGTGCTCAAACAGCTCAATTGGGTAAGCTATGCGGATGTTGTTTCCGTCTATGCTGAATACGCGCGCGGCAAGCTTTTCCACGTAAGGCTTTATGGTGGTGAGTTCTGTCCATGTTCCCACAGAACTTTCGGCGGCAACTCCTCCAGCCGCCTCCGTTAAACTGATGCCTTGTGGTTCAACGTAGAAGTCGCAGATTAGATCAGGTGTTTTTGGTTTGTAAGATTGGTCAACAAAATCGACGTATCTCAATTCTGGTCAACAATTCCTTTAGTATCTAGTCAGCTAATATTATAGTTGTGATAAGTTATATGTTAACGGGTTGGATGGGCTATGAAATTAAGGGTTAAGCTTCTGGGGATAAGGGCGGGCGGAAAACAGATAATAGTGATAGATGAGGATTATGCAAGCCGCCTAGGAATGATCACCTACAAGCAACAAAACGTAATCGCCATCGCCAACGTAGCCACAGACTTTCCCAAAAAAACGTTGGGAATCTACGAAGAGGTTCAGCAAAAACTGAAAGCCCAAGAAGGGGAAATGGTGGAAGCTCGACCAGCTGAAAGACCTCAATCACTTGGATACATCCGCGACAAGCTTAGTGGACGAAGACTCAGAGCTCCAGAAATCAAGAAGATAATCATGGATGTAGTTGAAAGGCACCTAAGCGACATAGAATTAGCCTCATTTGTCACCAGCCTCCACATTCGCGGAACCAGCATGGACGAAGTGGAAGCATTAACAAAGGCAATGGTGGAAACAGGACAAACCCTAAACTTCAAAAAGCCTATACTAGACAAACACAGCATAGGCGGAGTACCAGGAGACAAAACCACCCTACTGGTGACTCCAATAGTCTCAGCCGCAGGCTTCACGATTCCAAAAACATCTTCTCGGGCGATAACTTCCCCGGCGGGCACAGCAGACCGAATGGAGGTCTTGTGTCCCGTTGACCTGACCATTGAGGAGATGAGGAGCGTGGTGGAAAAAACTAATGCTTGTCTAGCTTGGGGTGGGGCGCTTGAGCTTGCGCCGGCGGATGACCTTTTCATCCAAGTTGAGTATCCTCTCTCCATTGACCCGCTTCTTTTGCCGTCCATTATGAGTAAGAAGAAGGCGATAGGTGCAGACTACGTGGTGATAGACATACCTACTGGTAGAGGCGCAAAGATCAAGACTATTGGGGAAGCCCATGCTCTTGCACAGGAGTTCATAGAATTGGGCAAAAGATTGGATATGCATATTCAGTGTGGAGTGACTTTTGGTGAGCAGCCCATCGGCTACGCCATAGGACCAGCTCTTGAGGCACGGGAGGCGCTTTCGGCGCTGATGGGCAAAGGTCCAATAGACTTGGTGAATAAGGCGGTTAGTTTGGTGGCGTTACTGTTTGAAATGATGGGAGTCAAAGATGGCACACAAAAAGCAAAGAACATACTCAAATCAGGTGAAGCCGAGAAAAAGTTCAGAGAGATAATTGCTGCTCAAGGCGGCGACCCAGATGTGAAACCTGAGGATATAGAGGTTGGAGACGAAACAGTGGAGATTCGTGCAGAGGAGAAGGGAAGGGTTCAATGGATCAACAACAGGGCTATGGCGCAGATAGCCAGAACGGCTGGGGCACCTAAAACTAAGTCTGCAGGCGTATTACTGAACAAGAAACTTGGAGACAAAGTTGCAGAAGGCGACATATTGTACAAGATTTGCAGCAAAAGCGCACAAAAACTTGAGTCATCGCTTCAGTTAGCTGAGAATCTCAATCCCATAGGTGTAACTGAGAAGTTTGGCGAGAAAATGTTGATTGACCGCATCCCAACCAAGAAGATTTCCCACGAGAAACCTTTCATTCTGGAAAGGTAAACAACCCGGATTCATGAATGGGGTTGGGGATGATTAAAGCAGTCATCTTTGACTGGGACGGAACCCTCGCGGACACTAAGAAGGCGGTGGTGCAGTCTTTCCAGAAGGTCTTGGGGGAGGCTGGTTGCAGGGTTAGCGACGAGTTTATAGAGAGGCGGATGGGCATCGGAACAAAGAAGACAATCATAGAAGCCTTCAGAGAATGCCGCATGAGACTGGATGTTTCGACGCTGGAAAAGTTTGCCGAGGAAAAGATCAGGATTCAGGCAGAACTCACGCAGATTGTAGCTCTCTTTGATGGAGTAGCTGAACTTTTGGATGCGCTGCAGGGGAGAATCAAGATTGCTTTGGCGACGATGAGCAGTAGAAAAGTTGTTGCCAAGTTACTTCCAGAGAAGAAGATCGGAGGCTATTTTGATGTTGTGGTCACGACGGATGAGATTGTCAAGCCGAAACCCGACCCTGAAGTCTTTCTTGTTTCTGCGGCGAGTTTGGGGGTCAAGCCGAAAGATTGTGTGGTCGTGGAGGATTCCGTTTTTGGGGTAAGAGCTGCTAGAGCGGCAGGGATGAAGTGTATCGCGGTGCCTTCGGGAGCCTACAGCCGAGAAGAACTTGCGGAAGAGAAACCCGATTTGATGATTGATTCTCTTGCCGAAAAAGAGAGGGTGCTAAGTTTCATTTTTGGCAGCATATGATACAGGTATTGTGTCGAGTGAATTATGGCTGATATTCTGTTATATTGAAGGCAATATGACATACGTCATTCTTATATACATTGGCGCAGCAACAATATCGTGGTGAAAGAGAAGCATGACTCTCCCCTGCGAAGTTGCAGTTAAATCGGTTATTCCAGCCATCCGGTCAGCCATAGCAAGAGAGCTGACCCACTCTTACGGGCTTAAGCAGGAAGAGGTGGCTCAACTTTTAGGCGTCACCCAAACCGCAGTGAGCAAATACACGAGACACTACAGAGGCGCAATTTTCGAGGTTACAGACGTTGAGGGCGTTCAGCCAATCCTCAAGGAAACAGTTTTTTCGTTGGCTAACGACGAGATGGATAAGTATAGGCTTGCAGAAAAGCTGTGTACCATCTGCGGAATAATCAGGCAGAGCGGACTAATGTGTATACTATGCAGGGTCTCCGACCCAGATATAGACAACAGCAAATGTGTAGTATGTTGCCCAAACGGCAACAGTAAAAGAATCTTCAAACCAAGAAGAAGTGAAGTAGTTTAAATAGGCAACCTTAAGAGGGTTTAGCTGGACCCTTTTGTGGCTTTCTTTCCGCCTTCTTTGTGGTTTTCTTTGCGGGTTTCTTCTCGGCTTTCTTTTCAGCAGCTTTTTTGGCTGGTTTCTTGTCGGTTTTCTTCAAAGCTTTCTTTTTTGGTTTCTTTTTGGCTGCCTTTTCAGGTTCTGTAGCAACTTCAGGTTTCTTGAAGACTTCAACAAACTGGACGCCAGTTAGTTCTGGAAGAAAACGTTGAACATCCATGGTTATGCCGCGCTTTGCCAGCTGCAGCCCTTCAATGTAGAAGGCTTCCTCAGGCACGTTAATGGTAAGGTTTGTCTTCTCTACTGTGAAGGTGAATTTTTCGACGTCAACTGCGGGGATTCGTCGGTGAATAAGTGCAGAGATTTTTTCTTCAGCAGTTTTAAGTTGCTTGTTGACAGTAACCTCGTAGACCAAAGTTTTTCCAGCCAATGGCGGATTAAAGTCAAGTGTCACTCGCCCAGACCCCACGGTTCGTACAGTGGCGAGCCTCTTGTCATACTCAATCTGTGCTCCCAATTTAGGGGTTATTCCGCGGGCTGCCAGCCGCCTAAGGGGAACAAGCTTCACTTTTTCTGGGTCCCGTGGTCCGAAGGCGTTCTCTGGCAGAATTTCAACTGATTCTTTTTTGTTGAGTTTGAAGGTGAGGAGGGCTTCGTCTAGGGCTTTTAGAACCCATCCTTCTCCAACTACCACGAGTCTTGGCTCGTAGATGTCTCCCTCTTTGTAGAGTTTGTTCTCTTTCGCGGTTTCTTCGGAGGTTGTGTCGAAAACCTCTCCTGTCTCCTTTACTTTTCCAGTGTAATCAACAAGAATAAAGTCACTTTTCTGAATTGGCATACATATCCTTCCTTAATTATTAGACTTCTCTGCTGATTTCTAGCCTCCAGCACCATTCATAAAGGTTACGTATCCCCCACACAAACCACACAACAGCAGAAATGAAAAGATTGCCTGAAATTGTTGTATCACTGGTTCAGGTTATGAAATACAAGAAAAAAGGATAAAGAAAGGGTTAGGATTTGGAAAAAAGAACGGATAATTGTTTACATGCCAGTATCATGTGTGTCTTCGATAGTTAACTCTTCGTCGTCTGCAACCTCTTCTTCCATCGGGACTTCTTCTTCAGTTATAGCTTCCTCACTGTCTGCTTCATCCGAGCTCTCTGCAACCGTTTGTTCTTCTGCGATTTCCTCAGAATGCGTCTCTTCTGCCGTCGACACCTCTTCCATCTGCACTTCAGACACGGTTTCAGCCTCGGTTACTTCTTCGGTGGAAGGCATTTCATCAGCCGCTTCTGCAGTCACCTCAACAGCTTCAGAGATTTCAGCCTCCGCTGTTTCGTGAGGTTCTTCGATCGTTGGTTCTTCAAACATGGGTTCAACTTCGATTGTCTCTTCAACAGGCGCTTCAAGAGCAGTTTCAGGGACATCAACAGAAGGAGTGGTTGTCTCCTCAATAGCCTCCTCAACATATTCTTCAACAGGAGTCTCTAGCGTCTCCTCTTCAGTTGCTTCCTCAATAGGAGTTTCCGGAACCTCAACTGGAGCCTCAGCGTACTCGTCAATTGGCGACTCAACATAAGCTTCAACAGGAGCCTCAGGAGCTTCTAATATCTCTTCAGTAGCCTCCTCAATGGATGTCTCCGCTGGAACTTCAGTAGCATCGATGGTCTCTTCAATTGGTTCTTCAATCGGCACTTCAGCCTCTTCAACAATCTCCTCGACAGCTTCTTCAACTGGAGCCTCAATAGGAGCCTCAATAGTCTCCTCAACAGTCTCTTCAACTGGAAGCTCAGGAATCTCAACTGCTTCCTCCACTGCAACCTCAGGAGCTTCAACAGGCACATCAACAGCAGCTTCGACAGCAGCCTCAGCTTGATCCTCAATTGGCGTCTCTACTGGAGCTTCAGGGACCTCTAGCGTCTCCTCTTCAGGGTAAATTTCAGCATAAGGGGCAATCGTCTCTTCAGCTGCTTCCTCAACAGTAGTTTCCGGAACCTCAACGGGAGCCTCAACATACTCGTCAATTGGCGACTCAACATAAGCTTCAACAGGAGCCTCAGCGGTCTCTTCAGCCGGCACTTCGGCAGTCTCTTCAACTGGTTCTTCAATAGGAGCCTTAATCGGCACTTCAGCGGGAGCCTCAACAGCGGCATCCATGGATATTTCAGCAGTTTCCTCAAAGATGCCTTCAGTGATTTGCATCGTCTCAGCTTCTACGGGTGCGGGTGGGGGTGGTGGCGCTGTAACTTCTGGCATGAGGCTGCTTACTGCCTCCTTGAGGGAACCCAACTGTTTTTTCAAGGCGTTTAGACCGTTTGAAAAAGCGGTACTTTCGTTAGTGTGTAATTCTTCGTCAATCTCTCCTGCAACATACTGGATTTCGGAGTTGGCAAGAAACACTTCCAAGGTACTGATCTGCTTTTCGAGGTCGCCTACTTTGGAGGCCAGATTGCTGGCTAACATTTTCTGGCGCATTTCGATATCAGAGATGATGGTGGAAAGTTCGTTGTCAAGAGATTCATACGTAGACGCCGAAATTCTGCCTGAATTGTAAAGATTGTCAAGAGCCTGCTTCTTTTTCCTAGCTAATTCCAAATCCTTGTTTATTTTCTCGAAAGAGTACTTCCATGAGATCAAATTCTAACACCCAGCCCAAAGCTACTATAAAAGAACGAAATAACTGTTGTTAACATGTAGATATATCGTTAGCTGTCAAAATCGGCTTCTTTTCAGTAATTATCCGCGGGACAGGTTTAAATAAGCATAGATACCAATAAGCATGTAACATCAATCATTAACACACTTAACTAAACTTGAAACAGCCTTGAGTTAGCCAGTTTTTGACCCGGAAAAAGGGGAGCGGGCACACAGTTATTGGAACATGTCGAATGCAGGGCTAAAATGTTTAAATATTTGGGAACTAATTCATACAAGTATGTAAATATTAGAAAGTTATATATAGTTAAAACGTTATTAAATATATTCATATCCAATAGGGGGAATAAGCCTTGGAGCCAAAAAATCTAAACAATACGCACAAGAGAGTTGGCGAGGGCTTCACGAACGCACTCACAAGCAGCTACAACACCATCGCTATCGTCCACAGCAAATTCAGCAGTTTAGTCAGCTCAAAAACAGTTTACTACCTTCGATACTCACCTAAAGCGAGGTGCAATAAAAGTAGCAGGCGAGCGAAAAAATGGCTCATCCCCCGATTCTTGGAGGCAACTAGAGCAGAAGCAAACTTTTGGAGGGTTTCATTAATCCAAGCAGAAAATGGAAACGCAGTTTAGAAACGTTTGTCCACTATTTAACACCGATTTGCAGATTCTATTTCATATGCGCAATCTATGGGATTACGCCGGTAGCCTTGGCGAGTTTCTCGGCAGAAGCGTAATCAAGCTTTTTTTCATTCAAAATTGTGTAACGTTCGGGGCGGATGTCAGAGGCTTGCACCAGAGCCTTTATGATGGACTCGGGTTTTACGCCCAGTTCTTCAACTGTTGTGGGAGCACCTGCTTTCTGAAGCGTGTCTTTGATGCCTTTCCAATCCACATTATAGAGGTAAGCCATCATTATTGTTCCCACGCCGCACTGTTCTCCATGCAAGGCTCCATTGGGTTCAATCAAATCAAGAGAATGACTGAACAGATGCTCTGAGCCGCTACAGGGTTTGCTGCTTCCCGCGATGCTCATAGCAACCCCACAGCTTATCAGCCCCTCCAAAACAAGGCGGAGACCCTCCTCTGCTCCGGGCTTGATTGCATCAGCGTTTTTGGCAATCAATCTGGCGCTCATCAGAGCCAAACTTGCCGCGTATTCCCCATAGTATTCATTTTTTACTTTGTAGGCTAGTTCCCAGTCTCGAACAGACGTGAACTTGGACACTAGGTCTCCGCAGCCGCTGGCAGTGAAACGGTAATCCGAGTTAATGATGACGTCTGTGTCTGCCACTATAGCCATGGGAGACTGCGCCATCACTGAGTAGGGCTTACGCAGTCCCTTGACAGCAGCTACAGGGCTTGCAATACCATCGTGGGAGGCGGTTGTTGGCACGCTTATGAAGGCGATTCCTTGACGCGTAGAACTCAGCTTCGCAACATCAATTTTGGTTCCTCCGCCTACGCCGAGAACGACCTGAGGTTTTAATTCCCGAATTTTTTCTTCAACAGCCCGAACTTCCCACATGGTGGAGGAGTTCACAATAAGATAGTCAACAGTCATTTTCTTGTCGGTGAGCAGATCGATAACCCTGCGGCCTGCGATGTTTTTGGTGTCTGGACCGGTCACTACAAGAGCAGATTCGTCAAAGCCTAACCTCTGGCAAATCTCGCTTAACAGAGGTAAAGTTTCGTTTCCAACCACAACTTCCCTTGGAAGCTGCATTCGATGTAACTGCATTTTCAATGCAATCACGGATATGATTAAAGGCTCCCTATTAAGTTTCAGGTTTCCCGCATTTAAGACGTTTGATGCCAGAAACATGTACTCCAGTTTCGAAATCTTTTTAAATATGTCAGGGATGTATATACACCTCTGACTTCTCCCGAGTCATTCTGCTATCAATATATTTTCGGGGGACACAAAAATGCATGAATCTACCGAGAAATTAGCATTGAAAGGAACAACAACCGTTGGCGTCGTTTGCACAGACGGTGTTATCCTCTCTTCAGACACCCGTGTGACAATGGGATACTTCGTAGCCCACAAAAAAGGCAAAAAAATCTACCAGATAGACGACCACATGGCAATGACCATCTCAGGCAGCGTCGCCGATGCGCAACGTGTGGTTGAAATACTCAAGGTGAACGCCAAACTGTACAAACTAAACAACAGCAGACCCATCCCAATACAAGCTGCATCCCGCCTAGTCGCAAACCTGCTCTTTTCCGCCCGTTTAGCGCCGCTAGTCGCGCAGATTCTTGTTGGCGGGGTTGACTCTACAGGACCTCACGTTTTCGCTTTAGATCCCTTCGGCAGCCTAACAGAAGAGAAATGCGTGGCTACAGGCTCAGGCTCCCCCATAGCTTACGGGGTTCTGGAAGACAAATACGAGGAAGGAGCCACAATAGAGGAAGTGTTGCCTGTTGTTGTGCGCGCTGTTGACTCAGCTATGAAGAGAGACATAGCAAGCGGAGACAGCTTTGACATAGCGGTCATAACGAATGAAGGTTACCGTGCACTAGGCACTGAAGAAAAGAAGCAGATTCTAGGGGGCTCCTGAGGAGCGATAATGAAGCGTTGAAACCATCCGAGAAAGACCAAGTGGACATAAGTCAGCATATACTGAAGAACATTCCTCCGCAGGCTGAAGTCACCAGAATAGAGTATGAGGGGCCAGCTCTCGCTGTTTACACCAAAAAACCGGAGGTTCTAGTTGAGCAAAGCTACATAATCGCAGACATAGTCAAGCTGATCAGAAAACGGATTGTTGTGCGTTCCGACCCTTCGATAAGAGCTAAAGAACGGGAGACAGAAAGAATCATAAAAAAGATTGTCTCCGAAGAGGCAGAGATAACGAACATAAACTTTGATCCCAGCCTCGGAGAAGTTATAATAGAAGCGAAAAAACCAGGAGTGGTTATTGGAAAAAACGGGGGAGTCCTGCAGGAAATCATTAAACAGACACATTGGCGACCCCGAATCCTAAGAAGCCCACCCATACCCTCCAAAATCATCGCTCACATGCGACATTTCCTTTACTCAGAAAGCAAGGAACGAGAACGGATACTGCGAACCCAGGGTCCACAAGTCCCACAGTGGCGTTTCCAAGATTGGATATGCCCCAGTTTGATTTGGATGCCTTAGATGCTGTGGTTATAAGCCATGCCCATCTGGATCATTGTGGATTTCTGCCCTTTCTTTTCAAGTATGGTTATGATGGACCAGTCTACTGTTCGGCTCCCACTTCGAGCCTCATGACTCTGCTTCAGTTGGATTACTTGGATGTTGCAAACAAGCAGGGATTCATGCCGCCGTACAGCCAGAAGGAGGTAAGAGACACAGTCATGCACACGATTCCTCTGCGGTACGGCTCTGTAACTGACATCGCTCCAGACATTCGGTTGACTCTGCACAATTCTGGACACATCCTCGGCTCATCATTAATTCATCTCCATATCGGCGAGGGACTACACAATCTGGTTTACACCGGAGACTACAAGTATGGCAAGTCAATGCTTCTTGAGCCTGCCGTTTCCATGTTTCCGAGGGCGGAGACAATAATAACAGAAAGCACGTACGGCGCTCCTGAAGATATTATGCCCACAAGAGCAGAAGCAGAACAGAGCATTACCAAGATAATCAACGAAACCTTGGATAGGGAAGGCAAAGTTTTGATTCCAGTTCCTGCGGTGGGAAGAGCCCAAGAAATCATGCTGGTTATTGACGATTACATGCGACGGGGACTGCTGAAGGAGGCGCCTGTCTTCGTGGAGGGAATGATCTCTGAGGCAACCGCGATCCACACCGCTTATCCGGAGTATCTGGCTAAGGGAGTGAGAAACAGCATCCTCTATGAGGGAATCAATCCTTTCCAGTCGGACTACTTCACCATTGTGGAGCATCCTAGCGCAAGAGAAGAGATTGTGGACGGAGACCAGTGCATAATCTTGGCGACGTCGGGCATGCTGGAGGGGGGACCAGTAATCGATTATTTCAAACGTTTAGCAGGGGACAAGCGGAACACGATAATTTCAAACGTTTAGCAGGGGACAAGCGGAACACGATAATTTTTGTCAGCTATCAGATCGATGGAACCATGGGATCGAGAGTGCAGAAGGGATTAGGGGATGTGCCCATTATAAACAGCACCGGAAAGATGGAAGTTATGAAGGTTGAGATGCAAGTTGAATCCGTGAGTGGATTTTCTGGGCACTCGGACAGAAGGCAGCTTGCCAATTATATTCGCCGGTTAAGACCTAAACCTGAGAGAATAATTGTGCTTCACGGCGAAAAAACAAAGAGCATAAGCATGGCTAACCTCTTCAAGAGAAAATATAAGGTGGACGCGCTTGTGCCAGAAGTTCTGGAAACAATCAAGCTGCGGTAGGCGCCTTTTTAGAGGCAACAGTTTCTGGGCGCCAGATTCTAACGGAATTCGGCACGATAACCACCCGCTCTTCTCCTAAACTGGCGATGTCGCCTCCTATGGATTGAGTGAAAGCAGAAAGTTCGTTCACAGCAACTTTTACATCTTCAACGTTTTTTCTGGCAAGAGGAGTGATTTTAATAATGAGGATGTTTCCCAAGTTGAGTTCATGTTTTATAACCTCTACATCGGCGAGGTCGCGCAGGGGCATAGCCTTAAGGTAGGCTTTCTTTTGAGTTTTTTTGTTCTCCTGTTCTGAGGTTGACAAACGACGTCACTTCCGTAACTAGTTACTGAAGTTTTATTTTAAACATTTCCGCTTGATACAGCCTATAATCTGCAAAAATCCAGATTTAAGATTAGCAGTTTATGATTCTTACGAAGCAAACGTACCGTTTTGCCATGTTTTTCTTGAATCTCCACGAAAATAACAAGAAATTTTCAGTCAAGAAGCCCTCAGATAGTCCCACAGTTTGTCGCCCACGTAGTGGAGGTTTTTAACGATTTTTCCACTATCGCGAGCTCTCATTTCGTCAGAACCGAAGATGGCTACACCTATGGCTAAGGGCTTGCCGTGGCGCTCATCAACTACGAGCAGAAGGGCATTCTCTTCGAATTCGCCTTTGATGGCGCGAACTCCGGGAGCCATCACGTCCGCCCCTTTGCAAACATAGGGAACGGCGCCCATATCAACAACTATTTTGGGGATAACGGCGAAGAGCTCTTCGAAGTATAGAGTGGGAAAAAGCACTCCATTGGACCTTGCTAATAGGGGTCTGCCGTCAAAAAAGAAGATTTCAGCGACCACAGTTTCATTCACCTCGACGCCAGTTTTCGACCCCAGCAACTGTTTAATGTCTGTTCCCAGCGTTTTAGAAACCTCTAGAAGAAACCTCTTAGCTTTTTTCTCTTTCAGTAAATGTCTGCGACGCTTTGGCAATTAAGGCACCACTGTTCATACAATGTTTTCAGTCTTTTAGGTCAAAAACTTTGGGGCGAATCTGGCTCGGCTATTGCAGAGGATGGTTTATCAATGCTTTTCAGATGGTGATGAACAAACCTTGCAGATTTCTGGAGAATCCAAGTGACTCTTGCGCCAATCAGACATCAGGTCTCCGGATCTTAGGGCTTCGCATAACTTGCAGAACTGTAGCATGGCATCGAAGGGAGAAAGCTTTTCGGCGGCGATGCCTTCGGCGACCTCAGCCACTACGGCTCTAATAGCGGAGGAGGCTTCAAGCTGCTTCACCATCTTTTCTCCCCGTTTTGAGTAAAGATAGTGGCTTATGGAGGCTTGGGTTGTTCCCAGTTTTTTTGCCGCAGCCACTTGAGAAAAGTTGAAGTTCTCTATCAGGCTTCTTGCTACCAGAGAACGAAACGCGGGCAGAACTGAGCGGACAATGCTTTCACATGGCGGTCGCAATTGCTTTCACAAGGTTATAACAGCGTTATTGCTTATAAAGGAAACGCGAAAGTAATCCGAAAGATCAAAGATTTAGCTGTATTGTTGCTCTGACTCAGTACGGAGCTGGTTTAGCCAAGGAAGGCTACCTTTTGTAGACGTAGAGTGTGTGAGAGGGGTAACCTAGTTTAGGGTTTTCGCAGAAGTTGTCAACTTTTGAGGGTTTCCATCCCAGAATTTCGTAGTCGTGGGAGACGACCCTGGCTCCAGGTTTGAGTTCTGCCTCCAGTTTTGGTCTAATTTTTTCGTTTGCGCTTGTTGTTAGGTACAGGAAAACAACGTTGGCAGAAGACAGGTTGACAGCAAATATGTCTTTCTGGATGATCTGGGGCTTATCCTCTAAATCGAGTTTCTCGATGCTGCTTAGGGCTCTCTTTGCCAAATCGTCCCTCAATTCAATTCCCACAGATTTTGCTCCGAAGTCCTTGGCAGCCATTATAACCGCTCGACCGTCTCCGGAACCCAAATCATACAGAACCTCTCCCGGCTTGAGTTCAGCCAAAATAAGCATCTGACGCACTACTGGCGTGGGCGTAGCAACAAAAGGTGCAAGAAACACCGTATTCTCCTCTTGGTTTTCTTTTATAGGTAAACGCTTGCTTTTATGGTTTTCGCGCAACTATCAGCATATAAACTCGCTTCTTTCTGTATAAAACAAGATTCAATAACCGACTGTGTTAAATTGATTATATACATAATTTTATTTAATAACCATCAGGGCGCGGTTGGTCAAAATGGCAGACGGGGGCTATAAGGTTGTTCTAACCGCTGACAGAACTTTAATGAGCGAGTACAGAGGAGGAATTTTTCTCGGCTTCAGCGCCTGCGTGCCAAAAGGGCTGATTCCTGACTGGCTTTACTTTTCGATGTTTTGTCCATCTGTTCCAGTGAATGCGGATGGCTCGGTTAAGTATGCGCCATGTGGAACAAGAAAAATTGAATCCGCCCTGCTGGATTACGGTTTCGAAAGGAAAGATGTGATTGTTGCTCACCCGGAACATCTCCACAATGTTGTAGGCTCCAACACAAAAGTCATTGGAATCACTGAAACTGATCCTTTGGGTATAGCTCCAGCCACTTCCACATTCACCCAAGTGTTTAACGGCAGAGCCTACATGAACCTGAAATTCAAGGAACTGCTTAGCCACCCCGCCATCAAGAAACACAGACCACGAATCATTGTTGGAGGTCCCGGAGCATGGCAACTGGAAGATAGAGAGGCTCGAAGAGGTTTAGGAATAGACTGTGTAGTCGTTGGTGAAGGAGAGAAGGCGGCGGGTCCACTTTTCGAGAAGGCTGTTGATGGAGAATCGCTTCCAGAAGTTGTGCATGGAAAGGTGGCTGAAACAGAAGAAATCCCGTTAATTAAGGAAGCAACAATAGATGGGATAGTTGAGATTGCTCGGGGATGTGGGCGCGGTTGCGACTTCTGCGTCCCCACGCTTAAGCGTTACCGTTGCCTCCCAATAAAAGACATTCTAAAGGAGGTTGAAGTCAACCTTAGGGCGGGGAGACGACCGTTACTGCATGCAGAGGATGTGCTCAGGTACAAGGCTAAAGGCTTAGAAGTGAACGGAGAGGCAGTGATAGAGCTTTTTAAAACGGTGAGGAGTCATCCTGGAGTTAACGCGGTTGGCATAAGCCACTTTGCTCTCTCTTCTATTGCGAGTGCACCGGACGTTGTTGAGGAAATCTCGAACATTCTGGGTGCAGGCGAGGGGGAAGGGTGGCTTAGCGGGCAAACAGGCTTAGAAACGGGTAGTCCTCGGCTGATTGAAGCAAACATGAAGGGAAAATGCAAGCCTTTCGAGCCGGAGGACTGGCCACAAGTGGTTGTAGACGCTTTTGAGATTATGGCAAAGAACTGCTGGGTTCCATGTGCCACACTGATTATTGGGCTTCCCGGCGAAACAGAGAAAGACATTGACTTAACCATTGATCTTCTTGAGGAACTGAAGCAGTTCAAGAGTTTGATTGTTCCCCTGTTTCTTGTTTCGATGGGAGGACTGAAAGACAGAACTGAATCATTCACCATCGAGAAGATGACGCCCAAGCAGTCTGAACTTTTCCTGAAGTGCTGGGAGCACAACATAGATTGGGGGCAGAACCTTCTTCAAGAATATTTTCTCACAAAAAGCGGAATCAAGGGGTATGGGCTGAGGTTTCTGTTTTCGTATGGCACCAAACAGGCCAGGAAACTGATTCGCCAATGCAAAGAGGATTACGATTACGACTTGGCAGCCATGATCCAAGGCGAAAGAAGCGGAAAGATAAGTTTGGGTCCCGCGCCCATACGCTTCATCTACCGATACCTACGCGAAAACAGATAACTTCAAAAATATGATGGATACGCTTCTACCAGAATTTGCGTTTCAGAGATTGCTTCTCAGCTTCTGTTATCAACTCGAAGAAGTGGTCTGAAAGCATATTCTCCTTCTCTAGGAGTTCTTCTGCGTCAGAGACTTGTATGTTTCGTCCACAGAGAGAAACAGCAGCGGCTTTGCCGTATTTGGAAAGGAGCCTAGCCGTTTTTGCTGCCTGCCGCTTAATTTTAGCCTCGCTTTTCGTCAACTTTTCTCCTCTCTTATCCACCAGAGACTGAACTCCAGCTTCACTCCTTCCCAGAATGCCTAAAGCGGGAGAGCCACATTTGGGGCAGACAGGCTTTTCCGGCAGATCGTTCATGCGAATCATTTCCTGATAGTCCCAGCATTTGGCGCAGACAAAGGTTCGAACCTCGTTAAGGAGACGCGCTCTAGCCGACTCTATCAGAATAAGTTTCATGCGTTCAGGGGGAATCAAATCGGTTTTCATGCTGACTTTTTCTATTCCAACCCGCGCAACCGGAGAGGCATCCCCCAAAGTCTCCAACTTCCGAATTTCAATAGTGCCGTCCCGAACAGCAGCCAGAACACTGATTGCCTGTTCCAGATCCAAGTCTTTCCTGAAAATCTCCTTCAGAGCCTCATCGTAGATGGCTGTATCCTCGAAACTCTCCAACAGCTTGCGGAGGCTCACCCTGCTCAAGTCAACCCACTTCTGTATGGCGCCGAATCTTCTTGCCACATGGAACATACGCCTCTTGAAAAGCCCAGTTTTGACGGTAGAACGGACCATGATGTCCCGGATTTCCAGTGCGCTCATCATCTTCAGGGCATCTAAAACCTCCATTATGCGGTCGGCGTTGACGGCGCCCATGGTGTTAACGAAGATGCGGTACGGGTCATGCTGAACCACGACGCTGTATCCGGTTTGATCGGACAAAATGTGACCCAGCAGCTGAGCCAAAGCCCTGTTCGTCAAGGAGCCAAAGTTGGCGTGCAGGAT
>SMTZ1_10011923_pt1 | contig 17888 bp, 12 predicted proteins | sample DeeMarSWOR136_30_FD_25667 | JGI IMG/M metagenome (IMG submission 25667)
CGTTGGTATTGCTGCTTGATCAGCCTGTGACTATGGCCAACTACAAATATGAGAGCATAGAGGCGCAGCTGTATGGTTTCGATAAAACCATGGCTCCAATGGGCAAGGGCACTATAAAAGTCGAGCTTCCGGCAAGCTATTCCTACTGGAAACAGCTCTATGACAACGATCGAGAAAGTTACAAACAGGAAAAACAGAAGGTTGCCCAACAAGTGATCGACATTCTGGAAACTCACTTCCGCGGAATAAAAAACCAGGTTGAGGTTATCGACGTTTATACTTTGATGACATGGGAGCGTTACATGGGGGGAACTCAGGGGTGGCTTAATTTTCCGAATAGGAAGCTTGATTTCAGCATGAAAGAAAATCTTTCAGATAAGAAATTCAAAACAACGCTGCCGGGACTATCCGATTTTTACTTCGTGGGAATATGGGCTACCGCGATGGGTTCTCTGGCCCATAATGCCAGCTCAGGAAAGACGATTATCCGGCGCATCTGCAAGAAGGACGGCAAGGAATTTAAAGCACAGCCATAGCCGGCCAGCATTTCTTTCCTGGTTCTCATAAATCATTTCTTTGTTTTGAGGGGATTTTTCCATTTAAGCTTAGGAAAGCGGCTGAAATCCGAATCAGTCGAATACAATATACAGCCGTGTTCAACGGCAAGCGCAGCCAAGTGAGCATCCCCAACCAGGTTTGCTTTCGCCTGGCCTTCAAGGAGCATGGTCTGAAATATCTGCCAATGATTTTCTGTGGGATTGATTAGACGGACGCAAGGCTGGTCAATCCAACTTTGTACCCGAGTGATTGCTTGTTTCATGGTCTCCGGATAACTGTGTATCCCACCACTTCCGGGCATCCTCGTGGAGTGGACTGAGTCTATCTTCAGCATAGAGTAGAATATTGGTATCGACAAGGATCATCGCCTGTCCTCGCCTTCCACTTGAGCCAGCAGTTCCTGAATATTATCGATGCTCAATCCTTCGCGAAGACCCATTGCATGCGGAATAGTCTTGTAGTCCTGGCGTTTTTGAGGCTTTTCGACTTGATCCAGCCCCTTACGCAAAGCTTCATTTAGAACAACTTTAAAAGATTTTTTTAATTTTGCGGCCAATTTTTTTGTCCTTTGCGCCACATCTTCATCAAGAGTCAATGTAGTTCTCATAAAAACATCATATCATAATATAAAAAGATGTCAAGACATCAAATAAATCATTGACTCTCTATCCAATGTGATTTTCTGTTTCATATTAAATGACGGATTAAGATCGATTCTTTCTCATAATTTTCCCTCTCTATATGACACCATTACTCGCTCACGCAGCTTCAACGGTCGAGGAGTCCGGAGTTAGGAAAGTGCTGGGTCTAATAAGTAGGTGTGTGTTTATTTTTTGTCTGGGTAATGGTGGACGATCAAGAATTGAACCTGTGACTTCTATCGTGTGAGTGAATAATCTAAGAATGCAAGGCCTCTAGCACGGCTTTCGGATTCTTGGTTGCTACTTTTAGAAGGGCATTTGCAGGTCCATCTGGCTTTCGGCGCCCCTGTTCCCAATTTTGTAGAGTCCGTGTACTGACGCCAATCATCGTTGCGAATTCTCTCTGGGTTACTTGGAGTTTTTCGCGTACCATTTTGATATCTGGTGGCGTAACCTCGTATTTACGACTAGGCCTTTTTCGACCTGCCTTGATCTCTCCCGCCTCTTCTATACTGGCAACAAGTTTGGAAAAATTTTCTTTCTTCATTTAAGCCTCTCTTTTACCAAGGAACGCAGTCTTCTTAACTGTGATGATGATAAATCATCGGTCTTCGTTTTTGTGTAAGGTAAAAGCATAAAGATTGTGCTTCTCCTATCCCAGTAATAGATCACTCTCAGGCTTCCCCGTTTTCCTTTATGGGGAAGGTTCCAACGGATCTTCCGTAATCCTCCGGTTCCATGAATAAGATCTCCGGCATCAGGCCTCAACATCAGAGCAGTCTGCAATTGTTTCATCATCATCAGGCAGCAAGCGTTTTATCTCCTTGGTGAATATACTCGTTTCGATAAATACCACATTTCTATTATACGCCATTGGCGTATACTGTCAAGAAGGATTTTTTGTTAGGAACGATATTGAACTTTTTTTTAATGAACATAGAACATTTCATATTAAGGGAAGGAATGGTGGCCTGTGATTTCTACCGTGTATAAGAAGCACAAAATTTGGTCAAAGTTTGGTCACATTTTTAGGATTAAGAACTCGAGGCTGAACTGTTTAGGTTGGAATATAAAAACGCGCTGGACTCAAAATCCTGTTCATTTCGTGGTGATTGTGGGTTCGACTCCCTCCTTTAGCATTAAAATTGCCCCTGGGATACTTTGATTATCAACGATTTATGGGTGTTTTATGAAAATTCCCACCAAATCTACCTTTATTCAATTTTTATTGATATTATTCTATTTTAAGTAATAGTATTAGCACTTTCTCGACGCCGGTTCGAATCGAATTCACTTGACAATCTGTTTTAGACCGGAATAAATAAAGACAATAGAGACATATGGTATTTTACAAATGTCCTGACCGGGATTTTATCTGTATAAGAATCAAGGATGCTGTCTTTAATCGGCATTTGTATTGAAGGCACGCCAGGAAAACATGAACAGCAGATTCAACATATGTTTTGTTTTGATTCTCTTTGTTTTTCTGTCGCTTGGCTTTTCAGAGGGCACATTACACATCGATCGGCTGAGCTGCGAATACAGGACTGATCCTTTAGGTATCGATACGTCCAGGCCTCGATTGAGTTGGGCGCTATCTTCTCACATTCGAGGACAATTCCAAACCGCTTACCAGATATTGGTTGCCACGAGCGAAGACAAGCTGAACGAATCTGATGCTGACTTGTGGAACAGCGGTAAGATTATTTCCCGGGAGTCCCTGAATATTGAATATGCCGGCAAGAGACTCGAATCCCGGTTAAGATGCTTCTGGAAAGTCCGCGTCTGGGGAAAGCGAGGGAAGGTCTCCAAGTGGAGTAAAACTGCCTGGTGGGAGATGCCTACTGGATCAATGACGGGAAAGAAAATCCAGTAAACGATGAGGATTTCTGCAAGGATGATCCGGCACCATTGTTCCGGAAGGAATTTGTGGTGGAGAAAACTGTGAAAAAGGCACGTCTTTATATAACGGGATTGGGTTATTATGAAGCCTATTTGAATGGGATTCGCATCGGAGATTCTGTCCTTGAGCCTGCCTGGACGAATTACTCCAAGCGCGTATTCTACTCCGTTTATGATGTTATGCCGCTGCTTCAGGAGGGCGCGAATTGCATCGGAGTTACTCTGGGAAACGGTTGGTATAATCCCCTGCCATTGAGGATGTGGGGAAGGCTGAACCTGAGAGAACATTTAACCATAGGACGGCCCTGTTTCATTATCCAGCTGGAATTGACCTATACCGATGGGACCGGAAAGACTGTGATCAGCGATGAGTCATGGAAGGTCAAAGATGGCCCGATATTACGGAATAACATCTATCTCGGAGAGGTCTATGACGCCAGGCGTGAAGTTAATGATTGGAACCTGTGCGGCATCGATATGCGCAATTGGCGCTCGGCAGCCATGGCCTCTGAGCAAAATAGAAGACTGTTTGTCCGGCCACTCCCGCCCATCCGTGTAACCACCACTCTGCGGCCGGTAAAGATCACTCAACCCTCTCCTGGGATTACTATTATCGATATGGGACAAAATTTTGCCGGATGGGTGAGGTATCGATTCAAAGCCCCCGGGGGCACCCAGATTAGATGCCGCTATGGGGAGCTGTTATACGAGGACGGAACTTTGAATCCGATGACCAGTGTCTGCGGTCAGATCAAGGGAACCCGGAAGAGCCGCGATGGGAAAGAGGCCCGGGTCGGCGGCCCCGGCTCCCCTGAAATCGCCTGGCAGGCGGATACCTACATCGCCAAGGGGAAGGGATGGGAAACATACACTCCACGCTTCACATTCCATGCTTTCCGCTACATCGAGATATCCGGATATCCGGGTGATATAACTCCGGATATGATCTGTTCCTTTTCATGTTCCAATAAAATGTTCAATGACATTCAGACCATGTCTCAATGGACTTTTCTGAGCAACTTATTCAGCGTTCAATCAGACTGTCCTCACCGCGAGCGCTTCGGCTATGGAGGCGACATAGTCAGCACTAATGAGGCATTGATATTCAACTATGACATGGCTGCTTTTTATGCCAAAGCTGTCCAGGATTGGAGTGACAGTGCCCTGGACGAGGGGATGCTTACCGACACGGCACCGTATGTGGGCATTCAATACTGCGGCGTGGGTTGGGCCCTGGTGCACCCGCTGCTGCAGATGAATCTGTATCGATACTACGGGGACCGAAGGACTCTGGAGAGTCAGTACGCCGTTTCCCGGCGGTGGTTGGGTCTGGTTCAAAATCTGTATCCCGGTTTCATCGTGAAAGAGGGCTTGAGCGACCACGAATCACTGAATAAAACTCCTTCCGAGGAGCTGGTGACACCGCTCTATTTTTACAGCGCCCATCTGCTGTCCAAGATGGCGGAAATATTAAAACGGAGCGCTGACAAAAAGGAATATGAAGATCTGAAGACTAAGATCAAATCAGCTTACCTTAATAAATTCTGGGAGCCGGACTCGGGTCGCTTTGCTCCGGGTACACAGACAAGCCAATCATTTGGCCTCTATCTTGGGTTGGCACCGGAGGGGGATCAGGATAATGCGCCTATTTATCTGGAAAAATTGATTGAAGACAATCAAGGCCATCTGACCACAGGGATCTTAGGCACTCCGTTTTTGCTGGATGTCCTTTGCCGCCAGGGTCTTTCTGATATCGCTTGCCGGATCGTGAACAAACGAACCTTTCCGAGCTGGGGGCATATGCTGGAGCAGGGGGCCACCACGTTGTGGGAGCATTGGGAATTCAGCGACAATACCTATTCCCACAACCATCCAATGTTCGGTTCAGTCAGCCAGTGGTTTTACAACTGGCTGGGTGGGATTCAGGCCGCTCCTGATGCTGTAGGATTTGATAAGGTCATTATTCAACCCCAGGTCATCGATGATTTGCAGTGGGTGGAATGCAGCCACAATTCAGTGCGCGGGAAGATAACGAGCAGCTGGCATAAAAAAGAGGGGAGCATCTTCATTGAGATCCAAATCCCTGTAAACGCTGAAGCGACTGTCTATCTTCCGATCCCTATAAACAGACAGATTTATGAGAACGGGAAACTGTTGGTAGATTCTGAGAATATTCAGCTTTTGGAAAAAGGAGATAGGTCACGGGTGTACCGGGTGGAATCGGGGTCATACCTGTTTGAGATCCGTCGAAAATAGGAGACAAGCCCATGAAAACGCAAAAAACAACCAGGCGCGAGTTCTTGAGTTCAGTCGTGTCCGGTTTTGGACTCGTTTCTCTGGGATACGCATTGAATTCTTGTTCCTCCAGAAGGAGAAAACCAAGTATTGTGTTCTTGCTCACAGACGATCAACGTTATGATGCGCTGAGCTGTGCGGGCAATCCCATCATTCGAACACCCAATATGGACTGGCTGGCTCAAAATGGCATAAGGTTTGAGAATGCCTTTGTGACCACGCCGATCTGTGCGGCCAGCCGTGCCACTCTATTTACCGGATTGTACGAACGTAAGCACGGCTATACATTCACCAAGCCTCCCCTTCGTAAAGAATACTGCGATTTGAGTTATCCCTTTCTGTTGAGGAAGGCAGGATACCGGACTGGGTTTGTCGGTAAATTCGGCGTTAAAGTTCCGGATGGTGTGGAAGAAGAATGGTTTGACTATTATCGGCCCAGCGCCTATCCGTATTTCAAAGACATCAACGGCAAAAAGAAACATCTCACAGACATCAACATGGATCGAGCTCTTGATTTCATCCGCGAAACGGGTCCTGAACAATCCTTTTGTCTTTCCTTGAGCACCTGGGCCCCTCATGCCCACGACAGTGAAAAACAGCAGTATTTTTGGCCATCCGCCTGCGATGAACTCTACCGGGATGTTGTGATCCCTCCGCCTGTACTAGGGGAGCCGTCGTTTTTTGGATCGCTTCCTGAGTTCGTGAAAAGATCTATGAATCGTGCGCGCTGGTTTTGGCGATTCGATACACCAGAAAAATATCAGAAGATGGTCAAGGGGTATTACCGGATGGTCAGCGGCGTAGATATGGCCCTTGGCCGGCTCCTGAATGAATTGAAACGTCTGGACAGACATAAGGATACGATCATTATCTTTATGAGTGATAACGGATATTTCCTGGGAGAGCGTGGATTTGCCGGTAAATGGACGATGCACGATTTATCGATCAGAGTCCCGTTGATTATTTATGACCCGAGAATGGCGAAAACACGAAGAGGGATGATCGACTCCAGCTTAGTGCTTAATGTAGATATAGCGCCTACCTTTCTTGACCTGGCGGGACTGTCCATCCCTCAGGACGTTCAGGGGAGATCGTTGATGCCCTTTATAAATGGATCGGTGGCCAGCTTCCGTAAGGAAATCTTAACCGAGCATCTTTGGGATCATCCTGAAATTCCTCAGACAGAGGCGGTCCGAACGAAGCAATGGAAATACATCCGCTATCCCCAGCACCCGGAATTTGAAGAATTGTATGATTTGCAGAATGATTCTATCGAAAAAAATAATCTTGTTTCCGATAAACAGTACTCTGAGATACGGGCAGAACTCAGTAAGGCCTGTGATCAACTCATCCAAAAGGCATCGTAGCCTTAAAACTGTTGGCCTGTGGTGAAGCATCCCCAATGGCCAATCACAGAGTCATCTCCTCCGATGAGATGCTGAAATTGATCAGGGACGCCTATTCAGGGAAAAAAGCCGTCCGCTCCCGTCATAAATCCCTCTAAGCCGGGACCAAGGGAGGGTGTTTTCGAATCCTTCCGCGCTGCCCCCGTTCTTTATTCCGGCAAAATTCGGATCCTGGTGGGGGTGTCGGCTTCAAGCCACAGGAACACGACCAGATCCGTTCCCTCCAGCTTGTGAGTGATCCCGGTCTCGCAGTCCCTGATTTCTCTGCCGTTCACAATCACTCTGGCCCCTTCCGTGTTCCAGTTTTTGATATAAAAAGCGGGATTGACAACAGGGTTATCCCTGCTGCCTTGCAGCGTGAATTCCAGGCTAGCTCGCTTATCCCCTTTCTTTAGCAGCTGATAACACCGTCGGCTTCTGTCAAATCCACTCGATTCAGTCTCCGGGCCCGCCGGGAAAAGCTCCGGCGCATAGGCCCAAGACCTGCCGAAGCGCACGATTCGATGGATGTCCATGTCCTTCATGCCGTACAGGCCGCACCAATAGAACCTGTCGCCATCCTCATGGATCACGGGATCGGAGATGGGGAACCCGGGAGATGGGCGGTCTGCCATCCGTGTCGTTCTCCCATCACAGCGGGCCTGTCCCACGGGGAAGTGGTTGCATCCCCCGGCTTTATCATAGGATTTCAGGCCATTATGCCTGATGAACATTTTATTTCCGGGTTCGAAGCAGATGAAGGGTTTGTGTTCCGATTTAAAATTATACTGCTGGATGGTGTAGGTTTCGGACTTATCCCAACTGAAAGGCCCGTAGGGCGGCTGGTTCGGATTCTCGACAAACATGGCTTTGTCCGTGTTGCCGCTATAATCGGCCACATAGGCGAATTCCTTCTCCAGCAGGCCAGAAATGACTTGACCTGGATGCAGCAAGGCCAGGGATTCCTGGAACTGCCTGGGTTGGCCCAGGGTGCCTTTTTTCCAGGACACCCGGCGGATAGCCGTGGCGTCGGGATAGATGTAGTAGTATTCATCGATCCAGCACTCCCATCCCGTTTTGGGATCGGGACGCCAGGTGTTGTCGTAGGCGCTGACCGGAGCATAACGCCAGTGGACCACTACTCTCGCCGGGGTGTTCTCGATGATGCGGACGTGAGAAAACCGGCAGTGGCGATCTTGCATGTGCTCGAAACAGCCCTCCCTGTCCGCATTACCGTGCTCCCAGGCTTCGACGCTCTGATCCGTCATCCAGTTTTCATTCTCGGAAACCCAGGAGGCGCCATAGCGAATCCCTCTCCAGAAGATGAGTTTGACCGGGGATTTCTCAAAACAGACTACAACATCAGGGTCCTGCTCGACCGGCCAGAGATCATCCCAACCGGGGTAATATTTTAGCTTTGTATAAAAAGCGCCGAATCGCCCGGGATGCTTCTTGATGGTGGGCAGCCGTCTGGGTTCGATGTCCGCTTCTTTGCTGGCGACGGATGAAAAGGAACTGACAATTTCCTTTTCCGAAAGGACTCTGTCAAAGACTTTAATTTCATCCACTATTCCATCGATACCATAATAAGCAGCGACCGTTCCCCAGGTACGGTGAATGTCGGAGGGTTTGCCCGGGCTTGCGACCATCCCTATGCGGCATTCCGAATTCCTCGCGTATTGGATTTTCCCCTGAATGGGATTGGAGGCTATCCGTTCACCGTTCAGATACAAAGCCATGTCTTTATTCGCCCGGTAGATACCAACAATGTGTATCCATCGATAGAGGGGTACAACCTCCTGTCGACTAGTGCAGGATATCCACTGCTCTCCGATGGCGCCCTGCAGGGAAATCTGTCCAAGAGGGCCAAGCAGCAGACGATATCCTTTCACCTCATTGGATTCCGTGGTAAAAATCGGGCACCAGTTCCAGGGATAATTGCCCAGTGCCACCCAGGCTTCTATAGTGAGTTCGTCAGATGGTATCTTTTTATCTTCAGCCTTGCGCCTCACACAGGCTGTAAAGCCGTCCAATCTCAGACCAGTTCCCTTAATTCCCTTTGCTTCCTTACAATTGCCCTCCAAAATATCCGCCGGTCCGCTGATGTCTTCGATGGAGGTTTTAATGTTGGCTTTTTCAAAATCCCAGAACATGATGGGATCTGAATCGCGGCCCTCGGCCCCATCTGTTCTCTGGGCTGCCGCTGGCAGAGTTAAGGCAAAAAGTGTCAAAACTGCAGTCAGCACAGAGAGTTTAGCCAGCCTGAATATACTTTTATGAACAGAAAACAATCCCATGTTGTCTCTCCTATGTATTTTCTTGAAATTGATGCCTAATTTTATCCCATGTCCAGCCTGAGCACAAATCCCATTTTCGCGGCGATTTCCATCAAAAGATATTGAGCGGCTCAGTCGAACTATTGAAATTAAAGCTGTTCCGACAAGATGCAGGTGGATAAAAGCGAAATGCTGTAGTAGAGAGTTCTTTTTTTTCTGTGTGGAAGGAGAAGGAAAAAATTAAAAGAATGACACATGCGCCGATCCCGGCCTCACAGAGGTTGAAGATGCAAAAAGGTGGCTAGCTGGGTTGAGAGAATATCTCTAGGTGCGCCTACACAATGACGAAATGACTTCCTTTCCCCCGATTAAATCAGAAGTCGCTACCGTGTGAAGGTAGCACTCTTCCACTGAGTTAATCGCCCAGCCAACCTATTTTTATTCAATTTGGCCTCCATTGTCAATTTTTCTGTTGACGCTGCAAGCTTCTCAATTTCCGCAAAGATGAAAATACTTGAATAAAAATGCGATTGTGTTCTCTTTTCCAGGCGAAATGAACCCTGATTGACAATAATCGGGTTTCGTTCTATAAATAGGACAATGGCTATTCGAAGGTGCCCCTACTGCAAGTCGATCATCGATGAAGCCTCTGAATACTGCTCAAACTGCGGGACCCAGCTTCTTTTTCCCGAGGACGAATCCATAGAGGAAGAGATCCCGGGAGAAAGGCTGATAGATGATGACATTGAAGCCGAACCTGTCGAGGAAGTAAAAAATCCGGCAAGGGCTAAGCGGGGCTCAAGAAAGAAGAAAAAGAAGCCTGCAGAGCCGAAGAAGAAATCAGCAGAAAAAGTAGAATTGGCTGAAGAAGAAGAGCCTCTGGAGCCAGGAGAAGAAAAAGCGGAAGGAGAGGCAGAGGTCGAAGAAGAAGAAAAGGAATTACCAGAAGTCCAGGCTGAGGAGATAGAAGCAAAAGAGGAATTGCCCCCGGAATTAGAGGAGGAAAGGATAGAGGGACCTGTTTCTCCTGAGCTCCCAGAGAGCGAGGAAGGCCCGGAAAAAGAAGAACTGGCTGCGCCCGCGCCAGAAGAGGCTCCGGAAGGCGAAGAGCCTGAGGAGCCCGGTTTGCCAGAAAGCGAAGAGGAAACTCCGGCCGAAGAAGAGATCCCGGAAGAAGCTCCGGCTCCGGAGAAAAAAGCCCCTTCCAAGAGCGAATCCTTAAAATTCGAGACAGAGGACCTTAATCAGCTTCCTGATGCCCGGACCAGGGACCGGGAGGAGATGGAAAAGATTCTGAAGTCCTTTGGAGGAGAAGAGGAAGGAAAGCCCGAAGATTTTGATGAGGACCGGACACCGCCCGCTGAAGACGAAGAAGAGGCGCCAATCCCTGTTGAGGAACAGGTCTCTGAAGTTCAGCCCGAGGAAAGAGAAAAAGAACCATCGCCTGAGCCAGAGGAAGAAGATGATGAAGTGGAGCTTCCCGAATACATGAAAGCGCCTTCCGGCGAAGAAGAAGCTCCTCCTGATAAAGATACCCGAGAAGAAGAAGAGAGCGCAGAGGGCATTGCCGAAGAAGAAAGGAAAGAGAGAGAGGAGATCGATAGATTCCTCGAATCCGTAAAAAAAGAGCGGGAAGAGAAGGCCCGGGCTTTTAAGAAAAAGGTCATGCCCACTCCCGAAGGAGGATGGGAAGAGCAGGAGACTCCTTACGAAACCACTCCTGAGGGAGAGCTTACTCCAGAGGAGCTCATTGAACTCGAAGATAAGGAAAAAGAGGAAATAGAGCAATTCGTAAAAGCCGTCAAAGAAGAAAGAGGGCGAACAGAGGAATCTTTCCCTCCCGAAGGGGAAATCTCCGGCACTCCTGAAGAAGAGATGCCTGCTGAGCCGGAGGAAGAGGTTCCCTCCGCTCCAGAAAAGGAGGAAACACCACCCTCTGAGGAGGGACCGGAAAAAATTCCGGAAACAGGCGAGGAGCTTCCTCCCTGGGCAGAGAAGTTCAAGGATTCAACGCCTCCTCAGCTTGAGGATACTCAGGAAGAAATCCAGGCCGAAGCACCCCCCGTCTCAGAGGTGACGACTCCTGAAGAGGAGTTCGTAACTCCTACGCCGGAGGAAGAAGCACCTATCCCGGAGATCACAGCCGCCCCCCCCGAAAAGCCTGAAGAGGAACGTCCTGTTCTGGAGAAAAAAGAGGAACCGGAAAGGAAAGTGGTGGTGAAGAGGCCGCCTTCCCGTTTCGTCATGCGCCTCAAATCCAGAGCCTTCGACTTTCTTTCGGTGGCTGTATTCTGGCTTGTTTCCCTCTGGGTGGCCTCTCGTCTGATCGGAGTTTCTTTATTTTCGATAATTTCAGTATCGACCCTGCCTGTTGTGGGCTTTTATCTCATCATACTTCTTGTGTATTTTGTTTTCTTCTTGATTTTCCTGGGAGAGAGCCTGGGCGATTACATATTCTATCAGGAGTAGGGAAACTCTACCTCATCCCCGAGTTTGAAGTTCTTCCCCAGAAATCTTTCTTTAGCCTTCTCGTCTGAGGCCACTTCTTGAGGCGCCCCTTCGATCAGCAGTTCCCCGTTGTCTATGATGTAAGCCCGGTTCGCGATTTTCAATGTGTCCCGCACGTTATGGTCGGAGAGGATGATCCCGATCCCTTTCTTCTTAAGCCTCAGTAGAATTTTTTGAAGCTCGGCAATGGTCAGCGGGTCGATGCCGGTGAATGGTTCATCCAAAAGAAGGAACTTTGGATTGAGGACAAGGAAACGGCAGATTTCCAGCCTTCTTCGCTCTCCTCCGGAGAGGCTGTAGGCGGCCTGATGAGAAAGCTCGGCCAGTCCCAGTTCCTCCAGAAGCTTTCCGGCGATCTCCTCTCGTTGTTTCTTTTTCAGAGGCTGGAGTTCAAGGATGAGCTTGAGATTATTCAAGACCGAAGCCTTGAGGAACACAGAATGTTCCTGAGGGAGATAGTTGATCCCTTCGGCCGCCCGGTCAGGGCTGGAATAGCCGGAGATGTCTTTTTTATCCAGAAAGATCTTTCCCTTATCAGGCTTGATAAGGCCGACGATCATCTGAAAGGTCGTTGTCTTTCCGGCCCCGTTTCTTCCCAGGAGACATATGATTTCTCCGGAGCGGATTTCGATGTTGACATTATTCACCACCCGCCTGTGGTTGTAGCTTTTGGCGAGTTTTTCAGCTTTAAGAACGGACATTGCGGGAACCCGGTTCGTCAGCTAAAATACTAAAGTCATTCCCATCGACTGTCAAGAAGCAATGAAAAAGGTAATCAGTGCCTCACGGAGGACGGATCTGGTCGCATTCTTTCCGGACTGGCTTTCCGAGGCCTTCAGGGAAGAAAAAGCACTGGTTTACGGCCCCTCGGGCCGCACCTACACTGCTGACCTCAGCCCTGAAGCGGTCCATACCGTAGTCCTCTGGTCCAAAAACTTTGCCAACCTCATCGAAAACAGAAACAACCTGCGCGAAGCTCTTCAGAGGCATGAACAGCTATACATGCATTTCACCATAACCGGCCTGGGCGGAGGCTTTATAGAGAGGGGAGCGCCGGCTCCTTCTGAAGCTCTCTGCCAGCTGGATTCGCTGGCAGAGATAGCCGGCTCACCGCTGAGGCTCTCCCTCCGCTTCGACCCTGTGGTTTACTGGCAGGAGGACGGAAAGCTCAAGACCAACCTCACCTATTTCGAGAAGCTGGCTCCTGAGCTTGCTTCGCGCGGGATCAAGGATGTCAGGTTCAGCTTCGCCCAGTGGTACGATAAGGCTGTCAGACGGGCCTTGAAGCATGGATTTCATTATGTCGACCCTCCCCTTGAAGAGAAGAGGAAAACGGGCCGCTTCCTGGTCCAGGTCGCGCAGGAGTGGAAGCTGCATCTTTTCTGCTGCAGCCAGGATTTTCTCACTGAGATTCAGGGAATCCAGCCTTCAGCCTGCATCGACGGAAAACTTCTGAGAGAGCTGCATCCCCGGGGACTGGAGGTTTCGATAGAGAAAGACCGGGGCCAGCGGGCTCAGTGCCGGTGTACCAAGTCGATTGACATCGGAAGCTACACCCAGTCCTGCCCTCACAGCTGTCTTTACTGTTATGCCAACCCGAGGGTTTAAGCGGGTCTCTCTCCCCTCTCCAGGCGGAGCAGATACTCTTTAAAATCGAGCCCCGGACCGAATCCCCCCAGCCCCCCGTCTGAGCGGATTACCCTGTGGCAGGGGATGACGATAAGGAGAGGATTGCGGCCAATGGCCTGGCCTATGCTCCGGTAACCCCTGTGGTTCAGCCTTTGAGCGAGAGATTTGTAGGATGTGGTTTTTCCGTAGGGGATCTTTCTCGCCTCCAGCCAGACTTTTCTCTGGTAAGGGGTTCCCGAGACAAAATCGAGGGGAAGGGAGGTGAAGTCCTCTTTCATTCTTTCGAAGTATTTTTTGAAGAGTCTTTCTTCCAACCGGAATCGGCTGTGGTCAGCCTGGAGAGCGATGCTTTTTCTGATAAAAAACCGTTCAATCTCTTTGAGCTGGCCTTCATTCTTTAAAAACGTGGCCATACTCAGGCCTTTTTCGGTCTTGGCCAGGAAGATTTTTCCTTTAGGTATTTTTAGGATGGTGGAAAACATCAGCCGGTTCAGATTCCCAGAGTGAGCCTTTCCGCCAGAGCAGAAGGCAGACCGGCTTCCAGGATCTTTCGCTGGGCTTCTCGGATTTCGTACTCGAAGCGGTAGAACTTGATTTTTTTCGCGTCGCTATCATAGATAGCGCAGGCGGAGCGGTTATCCCTGTCGCGCGGCTGGCCGACAGAGCCCGGATTGATGAGGTAACGCATGCCTTCCTCGATCTTTATTTCGTTGCTGTCTCCCGTAAGGAATGTCCCGTCCACCATGTGCTCTTTTTCCGTGTAGACAAAAGGGAAATGAGTGTGGCCAAAGAAGCAGAGTGGTGTGGTGATGTGGGCGAAGGCCTCTGCGGCATCGAACTCGCCGAAGATATAATGGTCTTCATCGAACGGAGCGCCGTGGCAGATCATGATATGGTCGTGGAGGATCATCGGCCCCTTTTTCAGCTTGCAAAGGTACTCCAGGTTCTTCTTCTTCATGTTTTTCTTTGTCCAGTGAATGGCCGCGGCCGCGATCGGGTTGAAGGTCTGGATGGAATCATGATCGCAGACCGCTTTATCATGGTTACCCCGGATTATGGAAAGCGGCTTAAGGGCGCGAACTCTCTGAATGATTTCATTGGGGGACGCGCCGTAACCGACCAGGTCACCCAAAAAAATGTAATAGTCGATCCTCTTTTTCTGGGAAAGCTTGAGGAGGGTAAGCAGGGCTTCGAGGTTGCCGTGAATATCGGTGAAGAGAAGATAACGCATTTTAAAAGGCTTTTTCCTTATACGAGTTATACATGCGGTGAGCCATGTAGGAACTTCTCACCAGAGGACCTGACTCGACACCCATGAACCCGAAATCGAGAGCGGTGTCTTTCAGTTCCTTGAATTCGGTCGGGGAATAGTATTTCCTGACAGGTGAATGGGCTCTGGTTGGCTGGAGGTACTGGCCGATCGTCAGAAGCTGGCAGGAAGCATTTCTCAAGTCAGAAAAGGATTGAAGGATTTCTTCCTTTGTTTCTCCGAGCCCCACCATCAGCCCGGATTTGGTGACGGCTCCCTTTTCTCTTGCCATTTTCAGGACCTGTAATGACCGCCTGTAATTCTCAGCCGGCCTTCCGATTCGGGGATAGCTGGGCTCGGTTGTCTCCAGATTGTGGTTCAGTACATCAGGCTGAGCCCGGATAACTGTCTCCAGAGCCTTCTCATCACCCTGAAAATCGGGGATCAGAACTTCCACTTTAATACCGGGTATTCTCTTTTTAAGCGCATCTATCGTCTCGGCAAATAAAAAGGCGCCTCCGTCAGACAGGTCATCTCTTGTGACCGAGGTGACGACCGCATACCGGAGGCCGAGCTGGTCAACGGCCTCTGCCACCTGATAGGATTCATCTAAAGAGGGAGGACGCGGATTCCCCTTTTTCACTGCGCAGAAAGCGCAGCCCCGGGTGCAGATATCGCCGAGGATCAAGAAAGTAGCGGTCCTCTTCGACCAGCACTCCGAAATATTAGGGCATTTTGCACTCTGGCAGATGGTGTGGAGCCCTTCCTTCTTCAGGATGTGAGAAACGCGGAAGAAATTTGACTCGGAGGGAAACTTCACTCTCAGCCAGGAGGGTTTCTTTACTGTCTGAATTTCCTCAAGGTTCAAAACTATTCCTGCTTGTGAAAGAAATAATTGCTTAAATTTAAGATGGTTTTTTGATAGAAGTCAAGGAAAAATCTTAATATTCCAGGTCTCTCTCTCTCTTCATCCGCCTCCGCATTCTCTTGCGTGCCTGCGCTGCTTTCATCCTTTTTCTCTCTCCAGGCTTGTAGTAGATCGAGTGTTTTTTGATTTCTTTGATGATCGCTTGTTGCTGGACTTTTCTCTTGAAGCGTCTGAGCGCGCTTTCGATCGATTCTCCTTCTTCAACAACGATAAAAGCCAAAAATATTCACCTCCTTGTCGGCGTGTAAAAGATTTTATATCTGAATCTTGCCTGATTGTCAAGGCAAATGCGGAAAAGATTGGTTGAGAATCGCTGTTTTAAGCCGATGCGTTGAGGCTGCCCGGGAATCAGGGAGATCTCATAATCTGGAGAGAAGCAAACGTGTCGCCTTTTCTTTAAATGTGCTGAGCAGTAGAGTGAAAACAGCCCCCATGAGCTGATTATGATAACAGAAGTTCAGATAATCTTTATCTCGACTTTTTTTTCTGTTTCCTGTTTTGTCTGAGGATCAAGCAATTTGATGATGAGGGTATGGTTTCCCCTTGAAGAGCCGCTGAAATCTAGGCTGAACACGGCATTCCAGATTTTTGCCTTATTATTCCATGATTCGTCGCTGATCTCAGTCCGCAAGCGCGCTTTTTCTTCACCATTCTGTAAAAGAAAAAACCCGGGCTCAAAAGCAGCCTTTTTCTGGGGAGAATACACCTGCAGGAACAGGGCGATGTCTTTTCTTGGTTTGAACTGGTTGAGACCCATGGGATAGAACGCGCCTTTCCCCAGTTGAAGAGTGCCGTTCTTCTGGGATATTGAGAATAAGGGCTCTCCTTCCCTTGGGCCCTCCACCTTATTACCGAAAACGACATTGGCGATCAGGGAGCCCTCATCCTTGTCCATAATCGGGATTTTTACCATTTCTTCGACCGTTCCTATCTGTCCCCGGATTTCATCAAAAAGGGCCAGGATAAGCAGGTATTCGCTTTTTTTCAGCTCCAGGGGCTGGGAACAGGTGTTAAACCCGAAATATCTCGCTCTCTCCAGGCTTTTCCGGAAGGAAGGTGTGAGAATGATGGGAATATCGACCTGGGAAGCCACACCTCTTTCCTTGGCCAGGTCATCGATGGTAATGCTGAGCTTCATCTTTTTTAATCTCAGCCCTTCGCTTTCTTCATGGAGTATGCTTTTCACCGGCAGAGCCATGTTGACCCACAGGATGAATCTATTCTTGCCCTGGATAAAAGGGACAACCTGGGCCTCAAACGAGATCTGCTTGAAGAGGGAGGGATTGTAGGAGGCGGAGGCGAAGAGCAGCGATTCGCTCTGTTCATCGGTGTAGTCCACGTATCCTTTTCGGGCCAGGATCTTGATTCCTGGCTGTCTGACCTTGACCTCGATTTTATGGTATTTCCCGTCCGCTTTTTTCCTGCTCGGATAGAAGCTTAACTCGTAACAGTAGGACAGGTCTCTGGTGATGACCTTCTGGAAGTTATTGAATTTTTTCGCTCCCATAAAAGCATCACCGCCTGTATCTTCAGCCAGAGCATTCAAGTTGGCCAATTCACCCCTTTTGAGCTCCTTGATTTCATCAGCGCTGAACTGGCTGATGTCTTTGCCGCTTCTTGGAAAATTCTCGTAGGCCATATCCTCCATCACGTAACTTAAATAATTATCCGGATCCAGCGCGTAAAAGGTGATGTTGTGGCTGTTGGCGAAGCGAATAAAGTCATTCAGTATGTCTTCGCCTCTCCGTGTGCCCGGCTTCTTGAGGATATTGAACGGGTCATTCATCTTGGCGGTTGCTGCTTCGGAAAGGGCGACGTTATCACCAAAGAGTTTCTTGATCCCGAAGCTGGCAAAGGCCGTGAGAGAGGGGATTCCTCCGCTGATCAATAGAATGGGTTTGCGTCCTGGGTAATCCTTGATGACATTCATCACAGCCAGCAGGCCGTTGATCGTTTTTTCAAATCTTTGGCGGGCAAAATAATGGTAAATTTCTCTGTTGGACATCTTGAAGGATTCGACATCAAAGCCAGATCCTCCTTGTGCCCTTGGGGCGCTTTCTCTGGCTGCTTGACCCAGTATGGACGGCGTAGTCAGATGGTCCGCTTCTCTTTCCAGCCATATATTGCCCGCTGCTTTGTTAACCGCCTGGGCGATAAGGGTCCTGTCTTTAGAAAGAGGTTGGAGGAGCTGCATTCCCTCCTTTTCGCTAAGTTCGCAGACCATGATCTCTTTCTCTATGCTCAGCAAAGAATTTAGCCTGTCAACGATCTTCGGCTTGTTCTTCTCCAGCACTCTTTTTATCGTGTTTATGGAATCGAAGATGACAAATAGTTGGCCTTCGCGGACAGGTGCCAGCCGCATTTCTGTTTCCTCGATTTCTTCCCTGAGAAAGCTGATCAGCTCGAAGGAGTTGATAGGCACTTTTTTTCCGTCTTCGTAGAGCTCAAAATCATTCTTAGTCAGATTGGTGATGAAGTTCCCTTTATTGTCCGAAACGACCGCATCGACCAGAACCA
>SMTZ1_10005021_pt1 | contig 17883 bp, 18 predicted proteins | sample DeeMarSWOR136_30_FD_25667 | JGI IMG/M metagenome (IMG submission 25667)
TTTGCGAGGAAAAAGGAATAGGAAAAAATACTCATTTTCAAATTAACATTTACAATACATTAGTTCAATCTTTAGTAGAAAAAAATAAAAAAATTGATATTTTAATTAAATTTCCTAACAAGAAGCATAAGCCAGTACTATTAGAAAAATCTCCGACTATTGAAGTCATTAATGGCGATTTTGATCATATTACTATAATTTGTCCATCTTTAGTCGCCATTAATGAAGAATTTAACATTTTACTTAGAATTGAAGATCAATTTAAAAATCTTGTAAAGAATTTTAACGATAAGATCCAATTGTATGAAGCTATGACTCCTAATAAAAGAAATTTATTGCGTGAGGTTGAATTCAATGAAGAGAATAAAGGAATAATTACTTTAAGTGAATTAAATTTTTCAAAATCCGGAGTTTTTTATTTCGAGGCGTTATACAATAATAAATATTTTAAATCAAATCCAATTATTTGTAAAGAAAAACCTTTGGAGAGCCGATTATATTGGGGATATATCCACGGTCATTCACTCAAGAGTGATGGCATTAGGGACTTGAATGAATATTTTGACAATATGTTGAATTCTGGGTTAGATTTTGGGACAGTTACCGAGCATGATCATTTATGGGAAACCTCTGATGAAGATTTTGAAGAAATAAAAGAAACAGTCAAAAGTTATCATAATGACCATAAATTTGTATCTTTTTTCGGATATGAATACGGAACTTGGTATAGTGGGGGGCATGGAGACATCTGTATATATAATTATGATGACAACATTCCAGTTTTTAGATCCGAGATTAATAAATACAATTCTACCAGGAAATTAATAAAATATTCCAAACCATTTAACGGAAAAACTTTAATGATTGCCCATCATACGGCTCTAAGACCAGGATATCGAAACTGGAATTATTTTGACAATTCTGTTGAAAAATTAGTAGAAATCTATTCAACTTGGGGTAATCAAGAATATCCCTCTATAAATGGTAATCCATTACCCCCTAGGTATAAGTTTTTTGGCTACGGAAAATATGCCAGAAAAAGGGGAGCTATTTTAGAGAAAAGAGGTTCCTTTGTTTCAAATGCTCTTGAAAGAGGATATAAATTAGGTTTTGTTGCCGGAGGGGATGATCATTTCGGGATTTACCCCTCGGGTTCAATCGATCCCGACAATGGGATTTATCCTTCAGGAATTATGGCAATATGGGCTAAAAGCCTCACTAAAGAATCTTTATGGAAGGCTCTTAACGATCGAAAGTGCTATGGGACAACGGGTCCCCGTGTAATTATTGAATTCTTCATAGATAACTATTTTATGGGAGATATCATAAATATTGAAAAGGAGCCTCATCTCAATTCAGAAAGAATTATGAAACTATCATTATATAGCCCTATTCCTATTAAAAAAATCGAAATAATCAGAAATAATTCTGTAATTGATTTTAAAACATTAAACCAAAATGAAATAACCCATGAATCAGTTGATTCTGATTTATTTTGTGATATCGCTCTAAAACATGTCCAGAAAGAAGAATTTTTTATTTTTTATTACATTCGAGTGTTTCTTTCCAGCCATAATATGGCTTGGGCAAGTCCTATATGGTTAATAAAGAATTTATAGAAATTTCAGCTAATCTTTAAAAATGGAATGTTATTCACGCGACAAAGTAGGATATAAATTATAAATGTAAATCATTAATAATAACTTATACATAATTATATATAGAAGTTCAATCTCAAATTAAAAAAAAAGATAAGACTTTAAAAAAATGCGAACGGCGACTTTCAAAATCTGCATTTTTGGGGATGGTGGTGTCGGAAAGACCACTCTCGTTCAAAGATATGTCTCAGGCCAGTTTAGCCAGAGTACAAGAATGACGATAGGAGTTGATATCGTCACAAAACATGTACAAATAGAAGATTGGTATGTCACACTCCAGATATGGGACTTTGGAGGTGAAGAACGTTTCAGGTTTTTCTTACCCGCATATGCCCGAGGATCCTTTGGCGGAGTTTATATGTATGATATCACCCGGTATAGCTCTATAATGGATTTAGATGAGTGGTTATCAGTATTCAAAAAAGGATGTGGATATGATCTTAAACCAATTCCTATATTAATGGTTGGCGGAAAGCTAGATCTCGCGGAAAATCGAGCAATTACTCATGATCAAGCGTTTGCATTTGCCCAATCCCGCCACCTATATAAAGTTCTTGAATGTTCAGCCAAAACGGGTCAAAATGTAGAGTCAATTTTTACAGAAATAACTCATAGAATAATGCTAAATATGGCCCTTTTACAATAAATCTAATTTACCGTCATATAGAGATTTAAAATTCTTACTTTTTGTATAACAATTTGGGCTATATGTGAGGTTTTATAATAAATTATAAGTAAATTATAAATAAATTATAAATCATAATTTACTTAAAATTATTGATAATAATTTATCTAATGATTGGCAATAGTTGAGGAATTAGTAAAGTGCGAACCGCAACATTCAAAATATGTCTTTTTGGTGATGGAGGGGTCGGAAAAACAACTCTAACACAAAGGTACGTGAGCGGTCATTTTAATAAGAGCACAAAAATGACAATCGGGGTTGACATCGCTACTAAAATAATAGAGATTAAGGATTGGACTGTGACCCTCCAAATATGGGATTTTGGAGGTGAAGAACGTTTTAGGTTTTTCTTACCGGCATATGCTAGAGGTTCGTTCGCAGGGGTTTTTATGTATGATATTACTAGATATAGTACTTTAATGGATTTTGACACATGGATGGATGTTTTTCAAAAAGGGATTGATTTCAAATCAAATCCTATTCCAATTATTATGGTAGGGGGAAAAATAGATCTAGACCACAAAAGGGGAGTTTTTTATGAGGAGGCATTTAATTTCGCTCTTTCAAGAAATATTTTTACTCTGATAGAATGTTCCTCTAAAACTGGCGAAAATGTAGAATTAATCTTTAAATTAATAACCCATATAATTATGAAAAAAATGGATTATATTTAGATAAAATTAAAATTCATTCTATTGGAATTCTTAATCAGTTAATTTAACCTTTTCATAAATATAAGCATTAATATTTCCATGTTCAATTATATTTAATGTTAAGGGCATTTTTTTTGTGTAATCTCTGGGATCTACCGCGTCCGCATGAGAAGGAAAGGTTTTTCGAATCTCTTCGATTCCCTCTGGAGTAAATTCGAAGATTACTATTATTCCATCTTGTTTAATTACTCTAATAAATTCTTTTAAAGCAGAGTTTTTATCAGAAATGTGATGAAAGGAACCGTATACAAAAATCGCATCAAATTCCTCGTGCGAAAATGGCAATTTTTCCGCGTTGAGATATCTAAATTTGATAAATTCCTCAATTCCTACTTTTTTCGCTGAAGTACGCCAATCTGCCCAATCATGACCTTCTGGTTCCCCTGTGATAACATGGTACCCTTTCAAAGCAAGTACAATTGCCATTGTTCCTCGACCGGTTCCAATATCTAGAATTTTCACATTCTTTTTTAAATTGAGAGTATCTATAACTTCACTAATAAAATCAGCATTACGGCTTATTTCTTCACCTAATATTTCTAAAGCTTCTTTTATATCCGTTTTTTCTCACCTTAGTAAGGATAATAATTATTAATTTCATAAAAAACTACTTTGATTTTCTTATAGAACATCAATGGTAGATTTTACCCAAGAGATATAAATTAACATTAGATTCTTTTGTATGTTTATGAAAAAAATTTAAATTACTAGAACACCTAACATACTTTAGAAAAAAAGGACAAAATACTACTAGGTTATGGTAAACTTTATATCAAGTGGAGATAATACACTCGATGAATTAATAGGCGGAGGATTTCAGAAAGATTTAATATATTTACTATTCGGAGATAAAAGGTTAACATCAAATATTCTGTTAAAAACTGCTGTGAACGCTCAGATATCGGTGGGTTGTAGCAATCCTAGCGGGAAAACTAAAGTTGTGTTTATTGATGGGAATAATCGGTTTAATCCCCACAATGTAAGCAAATATGCTGTCACCCAAAAGCTGTCCCCAACAAAAGTCTTAGTAAACATCATTATCGCCCGGGTGGTCACATATGATCAAATGATCGAGCTGTTTGAGAATCGATTTCCCAAGCTTAAAAATTTGAAAATAGAGGGACTCAATGAAATATTGATCGAATCAGCTCCGATTTTTATATTAACATATCCTTTAAGAAAACATACTACTTTTAACATAGAAAGCGATAAAGTTCCTTATTCGTCCAAATTTGTCTTAGTACTGATAAATGATGGGGAACCATATGTTGAGTATATCCTTATTAAACATCCTGATTTGCCAGAAGATAGGCGATTACGTTGGAAACCCAGGAATTCTAAAAGAATAATGTTAAAGCGTACCAAAAACGCTACAATAGATTGCTGGTTAAATTTAGATGATGAAGACCAATAAGAATAGTCAAATTATTAAATACGCTTTTAATATTTGGGAGAAATGATGATAAGGATATAGAATTTATTCGTTTAGATTTTACCCAAGTACTATTGATTGGTCTGTTAATGTGTGCGATTGTGCCCATTTTCAATAAATTGGTAGTAGTAGTATCACGAAGTAGGGTGGTTAGCTGAAAATGCCAATTAATCCTAATTTTTTCTTATCTTTTTTTAAATTTTTCACTTCACTAATAGAATTAGCATTGCAACTTATTTCTTCACCTAAAATATCTAGTACTTTCTCCAAATACATTAGTAATTACCTTTCACGATAAAACATCTAACTTTATGCTAAGGATAATATTCGAAAAAACTTTCGTTTATGAATTAAGAAATAACCAAGTTTAAATATAAGATCGATCATATTATCTTTAGTAGTATTTCATACTAAACATATGATCAAAAATATGTTTTTAATCAGAATAAAAATATTGAAAAAAAAACAAAGGTTGATGGATTATTTGTTATTTTGAGGTGTATAGGAAGAAAGAATCATTCTCTTCTAAAGAGGAATTGCCAATAGAAGAGATTCCTGTGGAAGAGGTAATACAGGAAGCTGAAAATGTAAATTAATATTTATTTTTTCTTACTTTTTTTATTTTTTTAAAAGTTGAAGATATCCGAAAACATCCAATTGGTTAAACTTCAAGTGAAATATGTTTTGCATGAAACAGAGAGGGACAACAATAACGAAATCCTCCGATTGGATCAGAACTGGTTATTTTAAAATAGAACGAGTTGAATGAGAAATTTTAGCAAAATATTGCTAATTTAATTAATTATCATTAATAAAAGAATAAAAAACATTTTTATATCCAGAGAATGAATTAATTTATAAAAAAATCTTATTCTTAGGATTTTAGAAATATCAAAAAAAGAAATAGGAGAATAATCAAATTGCTTTCCACAATAGGCTGGATTAATGGCACTACAGCTATGGTAGTGTTGATTAGTGGTTGTTTATTTGGAGTTTTTTGTATCTATCAAGCAAAAATAAAAGATGCAAAACTTCTTTTATATTTAGGATTTGCTGGCATCTGTTCTGGTCTTGGATTTTTAGGTCCATGTTGCGATTTTATACACATTCTAATTACAGGTAAAAATATTGATAATAGCTATGGACAAATTCCTAAATTAAGTTTTGTCTGGTTACCTTTTACCATCTTCTTCGGGATGTATTTAGGAGCTAAACTTTTATTGCATAAGAAGGAAAAGATAATATTGATAATTTACAGTGGTTTAGGAGTTTTATTTGAGTTATTCATCTTCTTAGATCCCAATTCTTTCTCATATATTTATCCTGAAAATTCTGGTGAAGATTTAATTGATGATAGTATCAATATAACTTCGCCCGCAGGTATTTTAATGTTGATCTTTGTCCTTTCCGCATTAATATTTCTCGCATTTGGGTTTTTAATTCAAGCAATTAAAACAAGCGGAGCAACCAGAAAAAAACTATTACTTCTATCACTTGGAATGTTTTTATATATCATATTTGGAGGATTAGATGGTTTAACCACACCCGGTATTGCATTAATATTTGTTAGGATTCCTGAAATTGTCGGCTTTTGGGTAATGTATTTCGGATTAAGGGAAAAATAATAATAATTTATAATTTTTTTTTTACTTATTTAATTTCAAGATAATTACTTTAATGATGTTGATTTAATGGCTAAAAATAAATAAATTTCTCTTTGAAAATAACATTTCGGATAAATTGGCGGAATATATTTATGAATATAAAGATTAATTTAACAGATCTTTTATTCAAACAAACATTTATATAAACGGATTCTCTTTATTTTTATATCTAAAAGGTATAAAAATAGTAATATTTGATTTTTTATTAACAAATTTATTTCACGGGAGTTAAAACATCATGGCTTCACCAAGAACAGCAAAGACTCAGACGAAATCAGTTATGGAAATCTGTCAAAAGTGCGGCAGTATGATGCGTGAAAGTATGCTTGCCATAAGAAATTCGAAAGCTTTTATTAAAATTCTTCAATGCAAAGTATGTAGACATTGGGTAAAATTCGAATGACTCTAGATTGTTTTTGATTTTTAAATAATTATCTATATATTTTCCTGTCAACAATCTTTATATAATTAAATGTTTTAGTTTATACAATTTACTCAATCCAATCTAAAAATTCTCAAAATTCTAAAAAAAATTATATAATTTAAAAAGGATTGATTTAAAGCCCTTAAAGAAAAAATAATCTAATGATCCAAAATCCCATCATTTTTCTAATAATTTAAAAATAATGTTTTTATGTTGAATAAGATTATTTACTTAAGAACTAACAAAAGGCGTGAAGATCAAACTCATCTTCGCAGAATATGTGAAAATCAATGGTATCTTCCTTTGTTTTGCTTGAGGGAATCATCACAATTGGAAATTATGCCCTAGGGGTTATTACGGGGACATATGCTCTATATAAAGCTACAAAAACGGAAGCAAAAATTTTATATTATTTTGGCATAACAATTTTATTTTTAAGTCAACTTTATTTTGCTACTATATTGGATTTCTTGACCATAATCATAACAGGAAGTAATATGGATAATTCTTTCGGATTATTCTCACTTCTAACTTATATTTGGATTGGTCCTGCTATTATCTTAGGTATGTATATTATTTTTGAAGTTACAATTCCCGAGAAAAAATGGTTCATTTTACCTATGTATTATGTTTTAGGCGTAGTTTTTGAAATTTTACTCTTTTTAGATCCTATAAATTCGTTTAAAATATCATATACTACTCCAGATGGGGGAATTATTCATTCTAGTTTAGTTTTTGGGACCCCTCTGTTTATAATTCTTAGTTTTATATTCGTATCAGCCTTTATACTTTTTGGAGTAGGATTTTTTGTTATTGGAATCCAAACAACAGGAATACTTAGAGAGAAATTTCATTAGATATTTTAATTTTAATTTTTTTACCTGGTATAACCCTAATTGTCTTTAGATATATTATGATTAGCGGAGGTATTTTATTTTATTTAAGTATTAAAGAAGAGCGTGTTGATCTAAATGAGAAACAGTTTGAAGAGCAAAAACCGTTTGAAGGACCGAAAATTTCATTAGTTACTACGCTTTCATACTCAGGACCTGAGGATCTCTCGAAAGAGGATATACAATATTATAGGAACCAAACACTTTGTATAGTATGTAAAACCCTTCAAATTGGCTTTTGTAGCATATATGTTTGCCCGGCATGTAAATCACTTTATTGTAAAAAATGTGCAGATGAGTTAATAGAATTAGATAATATGTGTTGGGGTTGTATGGGGGCATTGGATGATTCCAAGGCTATTAAACCAGCTGGAGATATAGATAAGGATATCATTATTGACGTTTCTCAAGAGCCACCTAAAAAGCCGAAAAAGAAATAGTTTTAAGTTATCATCAAAATTAATATATATGTTGGCATTATTTATTAATTAATAGAATCAGAATCAATAATTATTGTGTCAAATTAAGATAAGCAAAAAAAATATTATCAAGGGTGGAAACCATGAAAATAAGTGTAGAGGATTCTCGTACTGGTAAATTAATCAAATTGGACGTGAAAGAGCACCATATAATAGAAAAAATAGTAGACATTATCATAAAACATATGGGCATAATCAGCGTTGAACAACGCTCTTATACTTTAGTTCTGAATGGTCAAGAATTGCCAACAAATATTACAGTTAAGGACGCAATACACAAATTCGGCTTAAAAGAGAATGATAAACTAGCATTATGGGCAAGAGTAGTAGGAGGGTAATACCATCCCCCTTTTTTCTTATTTTTACAATATTTTAAGTAAGTTTAAAGCTAAATTCTTTTTTAATCATCAATAATAATTATATCATCAGATTCTTCGGCAGCTTTTTTTTCATCTTCTCCTTCTTTAATGTTGTATTGTGTTCTAAGCTCATCCATTGTATTTTGTCTGAAAAATTCGGCGGCCTCCGCACATATGGGATAATTTAGAGGATCCTCAGGATTAGGGTTCTCCACTAGCAATTTTAATGCTTTCACCGTCGTTTCTAAATCAGATAATCGAGACCATTTCTTTAACACATTTAAGCAGATGTATCCTGTTCCAGGTTTATCGGAAGATGACAACTCTACGGGATGAATATTGGGATGAAAGATATCAGAATACCAAGCGAAATCAATTCCTCCAGGATAGGGGAATGAACGATTTATCTTTAAAAATACACGATGATTCCATTTCGGAACTAAATCTATCCCTTCACTATCTTTTACATATTCAAAACCTAAAGCCTTAATGTTTATCATTATTTCGATGCTATTTTCTTCCCTTATAATTGAATTTTCTTCAATAACAGCTAAGCTTTTCAATCCCTTTATCTCGTTTTCTAATCTGTCCTTCCAAATTTCTTGAGGTAGCTCTGGACTCATAAGTTTACCCTCTTTAAATCCTAACCCATTTTTTTACAATTAATGATAATTTATATTAAAAGATATTTTTTTTTCGTATATAATAATAACTTTATATATTTTTGATTTTGGTCTATTTTGTAAAAAAGTTGCTCACTTTTTATAAGAACACACCCAACATTCATCATTTTTTATCTTGGTAATAATTTCAAATGAATTTGTTAGTCCATTATAATTTAATTGTTTACCAATTAATGGCTCTCCTATATTAGGGTTCCATTTGCCGACTTTTTTGAACGAATCTAAACCTAATAAGAATTTTATTACTTGTTGAGATTGTATACCTCCTATTATAGCAGTAGTGGTGATAATAGTAGCCATTTTTCCTATAGTTTCCCCATTTGCGGATTCGATTTCTTGACCAGTACATGAATACTTTTTCCACATAAGATCCAAATCCATACCTGAGACACCACATTGCATACACGCAGCATCCTTAACTTTTGAATAGACTGCCTGAATTGTTCCGTAAAATTCATCTATCCCGGAATCTATAAAAGGAATTCCATAATAATATGCATAATTATTAGATTGCAGTCGGGCTTCGATATTATCGACGCAAGAACAGATAACATCTGAATTTTGATACATTTTTTTGTCGATATCGTTTAAATCTTCCTTTATAGCGATTATTTCTGTTTCTCCTAAATTTTTAACTGCTCTTTTTACCACATCTACTTTATATTCTTGCTTCTTCGCACTTTTTTTATCAAATAATACACAGCGATTAAGATTAGAAATATTTATAGTATCATAATCAATTAAAATTAGTTTTCCAATGCCAGCTAATACTAAATTCTTTATAAGTTCATTACCTGTTGCTCCAGCTCCAATAACCATTACTGTAGCATTAGAAATTTTGCTTTGATCCCATCCCGTTATTCGTTTTTGTCGATCGTATTTATCTTCATCAATAGATTCTTCACTTAAGACTTCATAGTCCTCTTCATTTTTATTTTCGGATAATTTCATAGGGAATCACGTTCTAATTAAATTAAATTGTAAATTATAAATTCAAAATTATGGTTTAATAATCGCATAACTTAAATTTTTATATTTTTTATTTGAATTATTGTCTAAAGTAAAAAATTCAAGTTCTTTCTTTATAGGATCAACGACCAACGCTACTTGATATGATTCAGGAAAGAAAAACTCTTGGGTATGGATGTCAGTAGAGGAAAGAAATGGTCCAAAACCTGGATGGCTATGCCACCATCCAACAATTCGTAGTTCTTCATTATTTTTTTTACGTTTTAATTTCTGAAATTTTTTCTCATATTTTCCAGCTGCTCCTTCTATTTGGGACGTTGAATATTTATCGCTATGGATAGCTCCTATGATAAAAAGTTGGTCCTCAATAACAATATAATTTTTTTCATTCCATTTATAGATGTTTCCGATTAAATATCCGAAAACCTCTAATTCCTCTTTCTTACAAACTTTTTTAATTTCATCTAATACATCTTCATAAATATAAACAGGGAATACAAAATTTTCTTCAATACTCATGCTTATAGTTTTAATTCTTAAAATTTAATTAAATATAAATAAACAAACTCATCCCATTAAAAAGCTTGCATTTGTTTCATTTCAATCTTTTCGACTACAGATTTTTGTAAGATTTCTTTCAATAATGAAATAAATTTATTCTTCGCATCGTCTTGCGTAGCAGAATATCCATATGTTTTTATTCCCTCGAACATTTCTTCGATTTTTTGTGGCTCAAAAGCATATTCTTTTAAATCTTGGAAATTTGCAATGATATAAAAATCAGTATTTTTGACCAACGGTTTTAGCCGGGAAAATAAATTTTTTGTTCTAGATAGATTGCTTGCCGCTGAGTTAGATACTATACAAATCGCATCCACGGAATTTAACAACGGTCGGTAGAGTTTAGATTTATCAACTAATTCGCTTAAGTCTAATTCTCTTAATAGGATTTGTTTAATATTTCTTACATCTTGAATATCTATAGGTTTTTGAATAATTTCGTTTAAGTCTTCATCTAATTCTAATATTGTTTCACCAGGAAATAAGTTCATTATTGTCGTTTTTCCAACCCCTGGCTCGCCAACTAATAATACTTTTGGAGGTATAAATATGTTTTCTTCTACAAACTCATCAAACTCGTCAAAAACTGAAATACATCCACTAAATGTTCTAATATTTTCTCGATATCTTCCCATAAACTCATTTTTCATTAGTTCTAGCTTTGTTCTAGCTTCTTCTTCTGAATCATCTATATCTATTACTAATACGAACATACAACCAAATTCTTCATCATACGAATAAATAAAATTGAAATTTCTAAAATTAAGCGAATCTATTGCCCCACCTTGTATCTCTTTTGCAAAACTACTTATTGCATTGAGAAAACCACCAACTAGATCTTCTTCAATTACATTTTCATCCTTTTGAATCTTTCCAATAAAATTTTTTGAATAACACAAGACTCCACCAGGCGCCATTATTAAAATACGTGAGATAATTTTCAAAAACCTCCATTTATAGATTCCTTTTTTTTTTCTTATTTATTTATATGTTTTAATTTAAATTTGAATTTAACTTTATAATAATCATCATTAAAAATATATTAATAAAAGAATCTCTATTTTAATCATATAATTCGTTGTGGGGACCTAATTTGGGCGAGAGAAATTCAGAAAAACCTCATCCGAAGATAATTTCAATGGAAGAGAAAGAAATCAAAAATAAAAAACCGCCCAATGATAAAATTATTGAGTTCAATATTGTTGAAAGCAAATCCAAGAAAAGTGAATAATTTTTTCTCATAACGATTTATCCAATTAGTATTCTAACAAGATAGAGTTCCAATTGTAATAATTAATTCAAAAAGTATACAAATATTAAGCGATAAGTATATTTTAATGAATTTATATAGATATCTTAGGATTAATAATGACTAAAATAGGGATCGTAGGAGCAGGTTCTGCTGGGTTATTTGCTGCTAATGAATTAGGAAAAGGGGATTTAATAAATACGGAAATTTATCTTTTTGAGCAGGGCCCCGAAATCGATAACAGACACTGCCTTATTAACGATGAAGGACTGGCATGTGCTTTATGTGATCCATGCAGACTTATGAGTGGTGTTGGTGGAGCAGGTTGCTTTTCTTCAGGAATTTTGAATTTGAATAAAAATATTGGGGGTCACCTTGATGAATTATGTAATAATGCCGGCTTTAATGCAGATGAAGTAATACAACAAATTGATGAATTTTTCATAAAAAACGGGGCTCCTGATAAGATTTTTGACCCTTTTGAAAAATCCAAAAAAGAAGATTTAAAGGAATTAAGGCGTAAATGTGCTTCGGTTGATATTAGGTTTGTTCCGGTTAAACAAAGACTTCTCGGATCCCGAAAAACGGCTGAAGTTATAAAGTCAATTCAAAAATTTCTTGAATCGAATTATAATATTACAATTATTCCTAATACAAAAGTGACTGGGTTTGATGAGCAGAGAAATCTATATTTTAATGGTGAAAAAAAAGAAAATTTCGATTACTTACTTCTTGCTCCGGGTCGCTGGGGGATGGTCTGGCTTGCAGAACAATGTGAGAAGCTGGGAATTAAAACATATTATGAGCCCTTAGATATAGGCGTGAGAGTTGAGGTTCCTGCGATAATTATGGAGGATGTGTGTCGCATTCAAAGAGACCCAAAATTTCATATAATAACGCAAACTTATAATGATTTTGTTCGCACTTTCTGTGTTAATCATAAAGGATATGTAGTTAAAGAAACATACGAACATAAAATTGCAGGAGTAAATGGACATCAACTTGCAACCGAGGGTAAATCCGAAAACAGTAATTTCGCGTTTCTTATCCGACAACAACTGACATCCCCACTTGAAGATACTACAGAATATGGAATTTCAATTGCGAAACAAACATCTATTCTTGGAGGATATAAGCCTTTAATACAAACTCTTGGAGATCTTCGTAGAGGTCACCGTTCGCGCAAAATCCTTATCGATAGGAATCCAGTCCATCCAACGTTAAAGGATACAACTCCAGGAGATATTGCCATGGCTTATCCTTATCGCTTTGTAAAAGATATTCTTGAGGGGCTTGAGATTCTTGACAAAGTAATTCCCGGAGTTAATAACAACAGCACCCTAATATATGCTCCGGAATTTAAACGAAGTGCAAAAAGAATTGATGTGAATTCATTTTTGGAGTCAAATCAAATTAAAAAGATATTTTTTGCTGGGGATGGGGCTGGAATATCAAGAGGGATTATTGGAGCTGCAGTTACTGGAATTATCGCTGCCCATGGAATAATAAATAAAATAAAAAATAAATAACCATAAATATGTCAAATACTATTTCATTAATTTGTGAGAAAAAAAGTGAAGGGTAGCGAAAATCAGGCTTAAAATGTAAAGAATTAGGGAGAGATTTAAACTCTAATGAGTTTAATAGAGGGCGAAATCCAATGTTTTGCCTGATAATCGTTTATAATTTCCCTTCCTTGATAACATATACGTATTCTAATATAAAAAGATGTAATTATTATTTCATTTTGTGTTCTTATAGTACTCACATTTAAAAAATCAATAGGAAGGAGAGATCTTTAAATTTCCTCATGGAACATCCTAAAGTGGTCCTTAAAGGCGATTTTATAAAGAAATTAGAATTTAAAAATGTGAGTAATTTGAATTTTAAATTTAGTTTTCCAATAAATCAGAAATCCTAATCTTTAGTCCATCCTGAGCTGCGATGATATTTCTTATATTAGTTTTTCCTTTAAGCTTTTTAACTTGGCTAGGGACATGATTTCTTTCAGATCGTGGTCCATCCATAAATGAACCAAAATGAGTAATTATTAATCCATCAAGAGAGGGCACGATTTTGTTTAAATAAGGAATTACCTCATCTGTGCATAGATGTCTGCGACATGTAATAGAATCTGGTCGTAAAAGATTCAAGATTAAGATATCTACGCCAAAAAATTGTTCTGAAAATCCTTTAAATACCATCGTGTCGCTGGAAAAAGCAATAGAGTAATCTTTTAAATTAAATCTAATGCCAAATCCATCTACGTTAGGAGAATGAACTACTTTAGTGCCAATTATTTCCGCACCATTATAATTGAATTTATCTCCTGCTTTAAATGGAATAACTTTTTCCAGCATATTTAAATGATAATCTGAAATATATTGAAGAGTATCACCTGTCGTAATTAATATTCCTTTTTTGAAATAATTATAATTCTTATCATGCAGATTTTCCCTGGAAGCTTCAATAACCGCGCTAATATCATTAAAATGGTCAATATGCACATGAGTTACAATAAATAATTCAGTATTAATAGGATCTTCGTTATATTGATTCATCCGAACGGTAGCACCCGGACCTGGGTCTATATGTGCTTGCATTCCGTTAAATTTGTACAATATGCCCCCTGTAGCTCTATGCTGAGTTCTGATATGATGTCTTCCCCCACCAGAACCAAGTATAATTATTTTGTCTTCCATAGAGTGGAATTTTTAGTTTTTTTTTATATATTTAAATTGAATGGTTTTAAAAAGATAATTTTTATTATTTTAAATCATAGAATAAAACTTAAATAAACAGGGGTTTGTTAGTTTTTAACGTCTATTAGTCTTTCAGCCATTATCTTAAATACTTTCTCAACATTATGGCCGGTTTTAGAGGAGGTTTTCACATAATCGATCATATGAAATGTGTGCTTGATATTTAGAGCTGTTTCATCATCAATTGCAATGAAATCCTCGAGATCCAACTTGGTTCCAACAAGGATTATTGGAAGATCGATATCGTGCATTCTTATTATATTTACCCATTCGAGCACATTTTTTATTTCCGGCATTCGGGTTAAATCTATTAAAAGCAGTCCTCCCCTCGCTCCCATAACATAACTAGACATTAGATGCCTAAACTGTTCTTGGCCTCCTAAATCCCAGAGTTGAAGCGCACATGTTACGCCATTGAAGTTCATTTGTTTTATGAAAAAATCAACACCAACCGTCATAATAGTACTCTCATCAAACATGCCATCTACGAATCGGCGCAATAACGTTGTTTTTCCTACACTAGCATCTCCACCAATAAGAATTTTAAAAAGAAAATATTTTTGCATTAATAGAATTCCCTGTTATGATGAGTATTCATTTAAGTAATAATGATTTAATTTTATTAATTTTGGTGTTTTTCTGGTTTATTTCTGAAATAGCCTCCTAAAAAGATTTTTTAATGGAACTCGGATTTCAAAATCTCATCTATTTGTTTTAATAGAGGCTTTAACTGTTTATTAAGAATTTTTTGAAGTTTAATTTTTGAATAATTATGAGGATCCTTTCTCAACGACTCTTTAGTTGTTTTTTCAGCGAGATAATGACATTCCCTTCCAATTTTTGCCAATAAATTATGATTTTGATCATTTACATTAAATTTTTTAATGGGTATCTCAAATGGAATTTTAAAAATATGTCTGGAGCTCTTTTTAATTCTAACCTGCTTCGACATTAAACTTGAGTTTAATATTGATGATAAATAATAAGCTTCATCCAGATTGTCAGTATCATAAAAAGATAAATCACCAGTTATTAAAAACTCCCCTACTACCACCGCTGAATTTAATAAAGAACCAGAATTATTATAAACAACTTTTATTCTAGATTTTTGACGCAGATTTATTAACTTTGACCAACGATTAAGATTATCCATAAGAGATGAATGTTTGGTAGTATCTTTTTTGTTTTTCAAATAAATCTGATTGATTTTGTTATAAAAATTCTTAGCATTAACAGTTAATTTATTGTAATTAAAGCTTAGATCATTCTTAGAAAGAGGTAAAAAAACATGGTAATAATCAATCACATGAAATTTCACTAACTCTGTACTTTTTATAACATTGAAAATATATTTTTTTTCTATAATTTCATCGCAAAATTCTTTAACATTCCATGGAGCTTTCGCCCTCTTGAATATTCTCATATCTGGATTTATTTTAATTAAATTCTCATTCACTTCTTCATAATTCACGAATATTAGATTTCTTGGATTTAAGTCGGCTCCTTTATGGAATAAATCTTTATAGTAACTCTTTATAGTTGGCAGTAATTCCTCCTTTAATTCTTTATATATTAATTTTTTCGTGAATTTTTTTTTTCCTTTTATTTCAACATTATAAGGTATTAAAATAGATTTCGATTCTAACAATAATTCATCAAGACTAAAATAATTAACGTTATTTCCCTTATTTTTTATGATGTAATGATTTACAGGTATTTCTAAATCTAAATTACTTCGATCCTTACCATTACTTTGAGCAAATAAACATATAAAATCAATATTAAATATTTTCTCAATTTTCTTATCAAAAGTCCAAATTTCTATGTTTTTAAAACCATTAAAATTGCGAAATCTTGCAGCATGAGACCCATTTATTACTCCTTTCGTTAAAACAAAGAAGATTTTACCATTTTTTTTTAAATAAAGTTCTTTTGCTTGATAAAAAAACAGGGTAGATATCTCAATGTTTAAAATATTTTTAGGTAAGGGTTTAATACCTAAATTTTCTGCTAAAATTTTTATTTGATTTTGATATTCTATTGATTCAATATCCCTAAAAGTGTACCAAGGAGGATTTCCGATAATTAAATCAAACGCATTAAAATTTTTTTCAAAATAATCACAATTTTTAAATTTAAACTTATTTGCAAATAAAGAATCGATGACATGAAGATTTAAATTACTATTTGAGAAATTCTTACTTAATAGAATTAAGAAATTGATTTTTGTAATAAAAATTGAAACAGGATTAATATCATAACCATGAATATTATTAATTGCCAATTGCTTTTGTTCATCAGATTTGTTTGATGATAAAATTCTTTTAATTATTTCAATTAAAAAATTTCCGGAGCCACAACATGGATCAAGAACTCTTTCGCCAAACATATATGTATCATCTACCATCTTTTTTACTAAAAACGGCATAGTATAAAACATTCCACTCTTATGTCTAATGATAGACGAAATTACCGTTTGAATCAAAAAATCAAACTTATAAGCGGGTTCAATATCTAATTTAAAAAGATAGTCAGTTAAGGAATTAATTATTGATGGAAAAAAACTTATTTTATTACTTTCAAGTAAGGAAAATATCGGATTGAAATATTCAAAATCAAAAAGATCAACAACTTTAAGCTCAGTTTTGATATTATCTTGTACCTTTTTAATGTTTGTTATGAAATTCTTGTCATTATGAACCAATTCAGTAGTTTTAAAAACATATTTTGATATAAGGGAATGGCCGATGAAATATAATAAAGCAATGGTTATATAAAGTCGAATTTTTGTATTTTTCGAGCCATAGATTAATTTAAAATCATTTTGCCATTTTTTAAACTCTATCACTTCCTCAATTTTATTTTCAAAAATTTCTCTAACTTCCTTATCTCATTTTCTATAATTGGAAAATCAAACCTAGTTTTGTGAGAAGAATCTATTTTATACTTCAAAAATCACACTCCTAATTCATTAAAAGCTAAATTAATCAATCTCTTAATATTGAAATATAATTTTTCTTTTTTCCTAATAATATCTAATATTATCGAGAAATTAGTTTTAGTTAAAGTTTAATAAGCAATTGTTTTTTATATTATTCAAATCTTATTTAATAAGTGGACTCAATGACTACATCTGATATTAAAATTTCAAAAGAGTTTCACAAAGGCATATACTTTTCTTGCGAGATGTGTGGGGCGTGTTGTCGAGGTTTTGATGAAGGGGAGGTATATGTATATGAAGAAGATATAATTAGGCTTGCCAAGTTTTTAAATTTACAGAATAAATTAAGCCTTAGAAAATTTGCCAGAAGATATCTTAAATTAGTAGATAATACATTCTTTTGGAGAGAAC
>SMTZ1_10002789_pt1 | contig 17881 bp, 15 predicted proteins | sample DeeMarSWOR136_30_FD_25667 | JGI IMG/M metagenome (IMG submission 25667)
GTGAAAAGCAATGAATTATTGCGAGAAGAACTTAAATTAATGTTAAAATTTCAAGTTAAAACCAGAATTGAATTGATTTCTTCCGCAAGGTTTAAAGATTTTGTCAAATATATCATAGAAAAAATTGAAAAAATCAATTTAATTGAATTTTAAAATTTTTACTCTCATTAATCAAATAATTTTTTAATATTACAAAATCCTACTTTATCATCTCTCAGAAATAGACTAAATGGAAGTTTCAGATCCTTATAAGATTTCAACAAATTAACTAACATTTCGTGTTCTGGTGTTGAAAAAACTTTTTTGTATTCCTCTCCAACACCTTCAAGAAATTGGTATTGTTGAAGTACAAAATTACCATTAAATCCTACATTTTTGAGCCAAGTAATAATTTCATTAATATCATTAGAATCTAATAAATTTCTAACATAAGTAGTACGTATTTCAAAATCAATTTCTTTCTGTCCTTTTATAAAATTAATTGTATCTAAGATTTTATCCTGATTGACTTTAACTCCTGTGATTATTTCAAGTTTTCTCGGGTTTGGTGGACCTTTTAAATCCATAGCAATTCTGTTAATGAATGGAGCGACATTTTTTATAATCTCTGGATTTGAACCATTAGTATCAATGCTGAGATATTTATCTGTTTTTTGAACTTGTTCACATAAATCAAGTAAATCTTTTTGCAGTGTTGGTTCCCCACCAGTAATACTGACTCCACTTACTAATAAGTTAGTAGAAATCTTTTCAATTAATTCATTTATATCGTATTCTCTCCCAACATTCGGTTGTAAAAGATATTTATTATGACAAAATTCACACTTAAAATTACAACCTACTGTAAAAAGGACCATGCTAGATCTTCCCGGAATGTCCTTCGTTGATATATCAATTATTCCTCCTATCCTCATATTTAACCTAATATTTTTCTTTAATTAGACTCTCAACTTGATATAATGGTAAATTAAATGGTCCTGGCAATTCTAATTTAAGGGAGGTAAGAGCTGCAGCAAATTTCAAGGAATCTTCTGGCTCTTTACTTATCCTCGAACCTAAATAACTTATAAAAGCAGTATCTCCTCTTCCTGTCCTTCCTACTGAACTTTTATTTTTCCAAGGGAAAGTGAATATATTATTGGAGGTGTATACAGAAATCCCCTTTTCATGAGTGACTAGAATTTCATTAGGTCCAAATTTAGCTAATTCTTTAACGGCTTGATTAATATTTTGATGTTCTGTCAAAATTTCTGCTTCTGTTTGATCTAATTTTAAAACGCACACATTTGAAATAATTTCTTTCTTTTCCTTTTTTGTAAGGGCAGAATAAAATACTTTTCCATTATTTTTCATTCGAATAAATCCTTGTATATCAAGACAAATATTATTAAACTTAAGTTTAATATATTCTAATAATTCTAAATCAATCTCTCCCGCGATTATATTGCCAATTATGAAAAATTTTGGAGGAGAATTAAACTCTGGAATTTCCTCCTTTTTAAATAACCCCGCAAATCCAAGAAGCTGATATTTTCTAAATTCCATATTTTTTGAAGTATAAATATTTTTTAGACCTGATGTCTCTTCAGAAGGATATGCGAAACATTTTATGCCATTTTTTTTAAAAACTTCTAAAAGTGAAAAATCATCTTCTTTTAACCGTGTAATAATTACAATCTTTAATCCCATATGAGAACCAGCAATTCCTCCATAATAAACAGCCCCTCCTAAACTTGTATAGCTCAATCCATCTATTTCAATAATGTCTTTGGCTAAATGACCTATAATTACTAAATCTGTTAATTCTGTTCTCATAGATATGATATTAAGTAAGATAAGTATTAAGAAAATTATTGTTTAAAAATATATAAAATTATTAATTAAAAAAAAAGTTGGATTTATTATGGCTTATTAATTTTTTTATTTTGATTTATTCCATCAATGAAGCTTTCTAAAATTCTTTCCTTTATTTTCAAGTGATTTAAAGAAGGAATCTTATTCACTTGCTTATTACTTCTTTCAATACTTTTAACAATATCCGAACTAACCTTCTTTAACATTTTTGTTTACTTTTTTTAACTTTCCTCTAAATTTTTTTTAATATAAAACCTTATTTTTATTATATTGTATTATTATATCGTGTTGTTCCTATTTAAACCTTTCCCACTCCTTTCCCACTATCAACTGAAAGCTCTTTAGACATAGGAAGACGTCAAATTAGCTATTGAACAATGTTCAATATATTCGAGATATTGAATACAATATCTGATTTATAATCTCAAATTTATTCTTTCTAGTGAATAATTTCTAATCAAAAGGTTTTTTAATGGCTTTTAATTTCCCATTACAAATTAGTACAATATTATAAACAATTTAATTAGGTATAGGAGCTATTATGATATTTGAAGATTTAATTGGTTTGCTTAAAAAGAAGGGTTTTAAAGACACGCTAAATGTCTTAGTCAATCAAAAAGATTATAAAGCGGATAAACATACGTTTTATAATGAACTAAATAAATTCTCATACTATAATTCGTTTTTTAGAGTTAAAGAGGATTTAATCAAGAAAGGCTTAATTGAGATTGAGAACACAAATAAAGTGAAGTATATTAAACTTACTGAAAAAGGATTAGATGTTTATAACAAATTGAAAGATATAAACAATATGTTAAAAAAATAATCCTTTTTTTTTTTGATCTCTAATTCTATAAGACGTGTTGGATCTTTGATATTGAAAAGATTAATTGTGGGTCCTCTGGGTACTAATTCCTACATTTTTGGTTCAAATAAAACAATGGAAGTAGTCATTATTGATATTGGGGGGGAACCTGATGTTATTATTAATGTTATCGAAGAGTTGAACGTAAATCCTATTGGATTATTATTAACACATGGGCACTATGATCATACTTTAAAACTTGGTAAAATTTTGAAATTTTTTAATATTCCATTAATGTACAACAGAAAAGAGTTCGAATTTGGGATTTATAGTCATAAAGAAGCTGATCGTTGGCTTTCTGAAGGAGACACTATTAAAATTGGAGAATTGACTCTTATTGCATTAGAGACTCCCGGACATTCTCCAGGCGCACTATTATATTATTCAAAAGACCCAAAGGAATTTGAAGGTAAGATAATTGATGGAGTTATTTTCACTGGTGATCTAATCTTTCGAGGAAGCATTGGGAGGTCTGATCTTAGAGGGGGGGATTCACGCCTTCTTTTCTCAAGTATTAGAAATCAAATAATGTATAATCCAGAAATAACTGATAATTTCTTAATTTTACCAGGACACATGGGTATTAGTTCTGTTGGAGAAGAAAGAATGCACAATATGTTTCGAAATTTTTTTTTAAACGAAAATGATATTTAGAAAGTGTTATCTAATCTATACTGAAATTATATGAAAACTAAAAATATTAATAAAATTTATTTATTGAGATGTTTATATAAATTTTTAAAAACCTTAAATCTATTATAATTACACTATAAAAAAATTTTTGAATATATTCTTTAAAGGTGTAATATATCATTATCAATCGTCAAGAAGTAAAGGCAATCATCCGGCGTTTCGAAGAAAGAGAAGGGATTCGTGGAGTCATAATTTGTGATTCTAGTGGTTTGCCAATTGATTCGAATTTGGATATAGAGCTTAGTGAATCGGTTGCCGCTTATGTTACTTCACTTATTGGGAAAGGTCGACAGGTAGTTGACGCACTAAAAGAGGGTGATCTTAATTTCATAAGATTAGAAACATCGAAAGGAGAGACCATGGTTGCTTTAGAAGAAAATCTGATTTTGATTATTTTGAAATAATTAGTGATTTTTTCTAAAATTCCTTTTTTATATATTTGATAAATTTAAATTGCTTAAACTCTATATTTAATCTATATATTTATTTAAGATAATATTTTAACCCGTTTTAGAAATGAAATTAACTTGAATTAATTTGTTAGGACAGTATCATGGTTGATAAAAAAGTTTTAGAAAAGAAATTGGCAGAACTTATGGATATAGTACCTGAAACAGAAGGGCTTATCGCTGCTGATATAAATGGAAAGGTAGTAATTGGCCAAACATTAACAGAGATGGATCATGGAAAAATAGCGAAAGCTTGCGCTGCAATTATTAAGGATTCAAATAATCTGGGGAAAGACATTGGGAAAGGGGGTTTGAAAACAACTACTATAGAATTAGAAAAAGGATTTGCAGTTTTAGTAGGTTCTGAGAAGACTGTTTTAATAGCATTAGCTGGAGTAGATGGAAGGAGTTCTCTAGCATTGTTAAAAAGGAACCTAATTTCAATATCCAATTTATAATTATATATTCTCTTTTTTTTAAGTCCTTAAAAGAAGTATAAAAAAAGAATTTAATTACCAGATTTCTTGTTATTATCAGCTAGGCCTCTTTCTTCCAAAAGTGAGTCTAAATCGGTTTTTTCTTCTTCAATAGGTTCTTCTTTCTTTTTTATAACTTTTTTGACTGCTTTTGGCTTTTTTAACTCAGCTACCGACACATATCCTTTTCGTGGTTTCTTTACAGGTTTTTCTTCTATGGGAGTTTCAATTAACTTTTTAATATGTCTTGTATATAGTAAAGTTAGAATCCAAACTAAAGCAATAAAACCTATAATTACACCAGTGAAATATTGAATAAAATAATCAGAAATAGAAATTTGAAAAGTGTTATAGGTAACTTCTTTTGATACGATTACACTTTGATTTGTGAGAATGTTTTGTGCAGTTATTGATATTGAAAATATAACGCTCTTAACATCTTTAACTGAAACTTCCACAATTATTAGAGAAGTTTCTCCTACTGAAAGCCAACTTATTGTAATATAATCTATTTGGACAATGGAATATAATTGATCTTGATTTAACTCAATACTGATATTTGTGATTCTTAGATTTGAATTTCCAATATTTTGAAGTCTAATGTTAAAAGTGGTTTTTCTTTCTCGGATTATAATTACATCACTAGGATTAATTGAAATTGATAGATTATTTTGTTCAAAGATGATATTAACTGTGATATTTTTTGTAATTCCATTTACAGTATCACCTTCCCAATGTAATCTAAGTAATAAATCATTTTGAAAATCGATTGTCTGAGTATCTATAATAAATATCGTGATCCCATTGAGATCTGTAATATCAAAGCCTATATCATACCAAATATCATTACTAAAATATTGACAGGATACATTTTTTCCTGGTAACACATCTCCAAATTCAGTGGCTAATATAGAAGATAAATTAAATGATTTACCTTGGGTAGGTTTTATAGGATTTGTAGTAATATTTATAAATTTACTGTTAAGATTTAAGGAAAACTCATTTGTAAACTGTTCATAACTACTTATATAATTTTGGTCAATTATGTTTACTAAAATCTTTGAAACATTAGGATAATAAATACATTCATCTCTATTAAAATCATATATGATAGATCTACTTGTTGCTTCTTCCGCTACCCTCATTCCAAGAATATATCCATCAAAATTATCTGAAGTTTCATTACTCATCAATGAGTAATCTGTACTTTCATATACTCCCATAGGGATTGGATCATCTATGTATATGTTTACTATAGTTTTCGCTCCTCCTAATCTAACTGGTGCATTAACACCAGGCCATATTTTACTAACTATATCTAAACTAGGAATTGTGAGATTCATACTAAATTCAAAAGAATCATCAGGATGCCCTGAAAAATATAAAAGAACAGAATCAGAGGTATTTTGTGCGATAATAAATTCTTTATTTATGAATGATACTAATTTTACTTCAACCATTACATTTATAGGCAGAAATGAATGTAAATTTTGAAGAGTTAACTTCACGTTAATAGTTTCACCTGGATTTAAAATATTTTCACTCTGAAGGAAAGAAGTTAACATAACCTGTAAATTTTGTCCACCAACTTCATAAGAAAACAGTTCATTTAAATCGCTATTATTAACTGGATAAAAATTTGGCATAGAAGCTCCTGTAGTTTCATTTATAGAGGCAACTAACATTGTGTAATTTTGGGACACAGAATATTTGAAGATTTCCCCATCAAGAATATTTGCTTTTATTAATGAATCATATTCAAGATTGTATAATTCAATATCATATACATCAATGTATAATGGTATCTTTTTACATCCTATCGCGGAACCATTAAACCAAAAAAAACCTAAATAGTATGTTCCAAAAGTTGGAATTTCTTTTGTTATGTTTAGAATAGTTTGATTATTAAAATCATAAAATAGTATAGAATCATCAATAAAACCATTTGAAGAATTTAGTTCAATATATTGGGAATTATTAGGATAATAAAGAATTACATTTAAATCACCAGTTTTAGGCGCATTATTTTTATGATCTTGTATATCAGCACGAAGTGATATATTATCTCCAATCATAAATCCCTGTGATTCCCATAATTTTCCATTGTAATTAATGTATGTATGCATATTATTGATAAAATTATATGATGTTAAATTGAGAGTATATAATCCGCTTTGAGTGATAACATTATTTGGAACGATTATTTTATTCTTACTTGGATTTTCTATTAAAATACTTTGTTTCACTCCAGGAGGAAGGATAGGTTCATTACTAGGATTAGTAACATTATAAGCAGTAAAACAATCATAAAAAATATACCACAATTCAAGGAAATTCCAATGAGTAAAAGATGGATCATTTTTATCAAAATTTAATTTAAACAACCATTCAGGATCGTTATTATAAGAAGCCATATATGTGCTTGAAGCAGTTTCAATCCAATAAGCATTTATTGAGTATGTTATATTGAATTTAAATCCTTTAGTAATAGATTTATTCCAATTAAGATATACTCTAAAAAAATTAGAAGGGTCTTCCTCAATGACAGTTGGAAGGTCATTTCTCCATTCAGCTATACCCCATTCTAAGTATGAACTTTCGTTATATGGATATGTGTCAATTACTAAATTTTCTAAAGGAATATCTTGAATTCTTAAAGTTTTATTACCATTTATAATGAAATCTGATGGCATATATCCTCTTGATACATTTAACTTAAATGAACTAGCGTCTAACTGACCCGTAATATAAGCTATTGAAGTGGTTGGAATTGTTTTTTTAGCGTTACTCCAATTGTTTCCGTCATCTAAAGTAATTTTTAATTGATGCTCAGTAGTGCTATCCCCAAAATGGAAATGGGGTAATGTTACTAGACTATAAACTTCATTAGAGTTATTTGATTTAATTATAATAAAATAATTTGAAACATTCAAGTTCCCCGTTTTATTTCTATTAAATTTAAAATGTGCTATGCCATCCTCATTATATCCTTTCACTATCACAGAATCTATCGTCTCATTATAATCTGGTTTTAATATTATATTTCGCAAATTAGTCGGAGTTCGTACTACAGTTCTATTTGCTCGATAGAGAGAAATATTTAATTCTGTGTTAGCGGCTTCTACAAGATCCAAGGTTCTTATCCAAGCATAAAATCCATTCACAGTTGATTGTTCTCCTTTGAGGTCAAATTCCAATGCGACATATTTTTGATCAGATATAGGAAGATCAATAGCATAAGTAGATTTCATAGAAAATCCATTTATCCTTGCAAAGAATTGGGATTGATCAGATCTTTCAAAAAGAAACTGGATATGGCAAGTATCTGTAAGATCGATGAGATTCAAATTTTCATTAATGATATGCTCTTCTATTTTTTGTCTACCAAGACTACTGTTTATAAATAGTGTAGATATCACATCTACCCATATAGATTGTGAATAATCATATATCCTTACTGTTAGATTTGCATCTTTATAGACTCTAAAGACTAACGAAGTGATAAACCCTAAAATATTTAGCCGATTAAACAAAACTCTACCGTTAATGACTCCCGAAGTAAATGATGTATCTGTAAAATTAGCTGAAATGGTTAAATTTAGTAAACCATTGGCATCAAAATTCATATATGTAGAATTATCATTATCTATTATCGAACCCCAACCTCCACTAATTAAGGTAGCATTGGTGTAAGTATAGCTAGAGTAGCCTGTGTCATAATTAAACGCGATAAAATCATCTGCATATAGAGCATCATCATCCTCAATAATATAATCAGTGGTGAAATTATTTTGAAGTGCAAAAGTAAAATTCCCTGATACAAGAGACATTTCTTCAGAAGCAAGCGAAGGAATATCAAAGAATTCTTCATTATTCTGTAAATTTTCTGAGTTGTTTGTTGTATAAATTCTGACATCTTGATCGACCCCAGAATTATTAAATAAATCATTTATATTACGGTTAGAACTTTGCAGGTTCTTTTCTAAGAAACTATCCTTAAAATTAGTATTATTCTTTTCATTTTGTAATCCGTCAAAATTACTTAAGATCTGCACATTAGACAAACAAATTGTAATAATGAATAGTGCAGCAAAGAATATTCGTTTTATCTCTGTTTTTCGTCGAATCAACAAAATTACCGTAATATCTAATTTTTGTTTATAAAATAATTTAAAAGTATTAAAATTTCCTAAATTTTAATATTTGTTGGTTAGATTTTCAATATAACAAAATATTAAAAAGTTTCAAATTTATCTTGAATTGAACTTTCATTTAATTTAAAAGAGGTAATTATTTTGAGTGAAGAATTAATTATTAATGAAATTGAGAATAATAAGGATGAATATATAGAATTTCTTAAAATTTTAGTTCAAACTGAGTCATATAACCCTCCCGGAAATGAGAAAAATGTAGCCTTAAAAATTGAGAATTATTTAAAGAAAGTGGGAATCCAATGTGAAATCTTTTCATTTGGGGAGAATCGAGCTAATTTAGTTGCAACTTTGAATGATAATTTTGAAGGAAAAAATCTATTATATAATGGACATATGGATGTTGTTCCACCTGGCTCCCTACAAGAATGGAAGTATCCTCCTCTATCTGGAACTATTAAAAGAAAAAAAATTTTTGGAAGGGGAACGGCTGACATGAAAGGGGGAACAGCAGCTATGGTTATTTCTTTAAAAATACTAAAAAAATTAGGTTTAAAGACTTCTGGCAATTTAATCATAAATGCTGTAGCAGATGAAGAAACAGGTGGTATGTTAGGAACAGAATGGTGTATAGATAAGGTATTAAAATCGAGGAAGATAGATTTTGCTGTGATAGGAGAACCAACAGAGCTTAATCCTTTACCTCACGCAATAGTCATAGGAGAGAAAGGACGCTTTGTTATAAAAGTAATTACAAATGGAATTTCTGGACATGCTTCAGTCCCTTCTTTAGGAGTAAATGCAATTTGTATGATGAATGATATAATTTACAATTTAGATAAACTTGATGAATATATACCAAAAATCAAACCTCCACTAACTATGAATGAACTAAAAGAATTAATAAGCATTCTCTTTCCAAGCGAAGATATTTTTCAGAAAATTTTGGAGGAACAACCTATACTGCAAGAGGCTCTAAAAGCTAACACAGAATTTACGAAAATTGTTACATTAATTAAAGGTGGAATAAAAGATAATGTTATACCTGATCAATGTGAAGCTGTGATTGATTTTAGATTGTTACCAGGACAAACAACTGATATGCTTTTAAAAGGTTTAAAGGAGTTAATAAAAGCTTTAGGATATCAAATAAAAGATGAACCGACAGGCTCTCCCGAGGACGTTTTTGTATATTTAGATGTAATCTACGAAGGTAAAGCATCTTATTGGAAAGATTGGAGAGATTCACTCATATTAAAAGAATTTTATAATGTTGTTGATCAAATTTATAAGAAGAAACCTTTTTATTTTCTATTTCCTGCGAGTTCTGATGCTAAATACTATAGAAACTCTAACTTTTGTCCATCAACAATAATATTTGGCCCGGGAAATTCAAGGATTGCACATGTTACTGATGAATATTTAGAAATCCAAGATTTTATCGATGTGATTAAAGTCTACACACTTTTTGCTTATAATTTTTTAAAATAAAAAATAAAATATTAAAACGCTCGTAGAAATTTATAAGATTCAGTTACTATTAATTAATTAATTTTCAATTAATAAGATAATTTTGGGATAATTTGCATAAACAAAAAATTGAAGATACTGTTATTCTTTTAGATGTATCAAGGTCGATGCTAAGAAAAGATTTTAAACCGAGTAGATTAATTGTTGAATTACAAGCAACAAAGAATTTTATTCACTCAAAATTGTCTATTGATATGAAAGACCGAATATCAATAATTACATTTGGGAATGTAACAAAAAAATTAATTAACTTTGCTTTTGAAGAAGAAAAGTTAATTAAAGCTTTAAAAAAGGTTCAAATTTCTGGTAAAGGATTGTTACAAGAAGGTATTGCTTTTGCTCTTCAGATTCTTGTTGAAGAGATGCGTAAAATAGGAGGCAAAATCGCTCGGATATTTATCATTACTGATAATAAGCTAGACAAGGATGTTAGTAAATTAAAAAAGATTGTTAAGATAGCCAAAGGTCTAGGTGTATTTATTGATGCATGTCAATTAGGAGGGGTAGAAGACCAAGGTGAAAGCTCACTAAAAAGTATAACTCAGTTAACTGGAGGAGATTTCGAATACTTTAATAATTCTAAGGCATTTATTAATGAGGTAAATGGATTTGCTTCCAAAAAAGATGCGAGAGGAACCATAGATTATTTTTCCCCAAATAAAAATAAGAAGACGGCTCCATTAATTAGTGAGATTGCACTTCCACTACGAAGACCTTCCTTGTCTGACATTAGAATAATGATGAAAGGAAGAATTAGTGACCAGGAGAAATGTCAAATTTGTCATTCTTTTAAAGCTGCAGTCACAGAGTCTGATTTCTTAAGCGAAGGATGCTATTGTCCCAGTTGTGATCGAGCAATGCATCTATCTTGCGCTGCAATGTGGGCTAAAAAAACAGAATACAAAGAAAATGTATTTCGATGCCCATTTTGCTTCTTCTTATTAGAATTGCCGACAGCTGCCTTAAAATTAGTAAAACAGAAACCAGAGAATTTTCCAAAAATAAAGCTTATTGAAGAAGACCAAATTCTTGAGACAGAAATGTCATTAGTACCAGATGACATAATTGATCAAATTGATGCCTCTTGCTCTTATTGTCATAGCATTTTCTTAGGTGATTTTAAAGTTTACAAATGTGAAAATTGTAGTGCCTATTATCATGAACCTTGTTTTCAAAAGATATACAAGGAACTTAAAGCTTGCCGTTATTGTGGAGCAAAAATAATCTTATAATAACCAATTATTTATACTAAATTTGTTTAAATTATTTAAGCATAGAATTCTTTTTATTAATAAATTTAAGAATTGAGGTCGATAAAATTAGCTAATACAAAGAAAAATAAATGGGTAGTAACATCAGCATGGCCTTATGTGAATGCTATTCCCCATTTAGGGAATTTAATTGGAAGTACGCTCTCAGCTGATGTATTTGCAAGATTTTTGAGAATGAAAGGAGAAGAAGTAGTGTTTGTTTCTGGTTCAGATTCTCATGGAACACCTGTTTCGGTAGAAGCGAAGAAAGCAAATATACCTGCTGAAGAACTAGCATTTAAATATCATAATCTTATTAAAGATTTACATAAAAAATGGCAAATTTCATTTGATAATTATACAATCACTCATAATCCTACCCATATCGAATTTGTAAAGAAATTATATCTAGATATACAGAAAAATGGGTACATCTTAGAAAAAGAGATTGAAACACTATTTTGTAAGAAGGATGATTTGTTTTTACCTGATAGATTTGTAGAAGGGATATGTCCTCATTGTGATTTTGAAGATGCACGGGGAGATCAATGTGATAAATGCCAGAAATTATTAACTCCTTTAGAACTTATTAAACCTAGATGTGTTGTGTGTGGAACTACTCCAATAATTAAAACAACAAAACATTGGTATTTAGATCTGCCAAAATTACAAAAAAGATTAAAAAATTTAATTGAAAAAAATGAAATAATACCCACTAATGCTCGACAACTGTGTTTAAATAGTATAGATGAAGGTTTACCGGAACGAGCAATTACTCGAGATTTAGAATGGGGAATTCCAGCACCATTTAAGAATGCCGAAAATAAAACCATATATGTCTGGTTTGAAGCCGTATTGGGATATATTACTGCTGTAAAAGAATGGGCTGAAAAAATAATTAATGATCCAGAAAAATTTGATTATTTTTGGAAAGATCCAAACACTAAAACAGTATTTTTCATTGGAAAAGATAATATCATTTTTCATTTAATTGTATTTCCTGGATTATTATTGGCTTATAATGAAAATAAAGGAGAAGGGGAAAAACTTGTATTACCTTATAATGTCTCATCAACAGAATGGTTAATGTATGAAAATCAGAAATTTTCAAAATCAAGAAGAATTGGTATTTGGATTGATGAAGCCTTAAAAATAGCTCCTCTTGATTATTGGCGCTTTAATTTATTATATAATAGACCCGAAACAAGTGATACTTCTTTTTTATGGTCTGAGTTTGAAAATAATATGAAAGCCCTCAATGATAATATTGGAAATTTTATACATAGAACACTCACTTTTGTGAATAGACAATTCGGAGGAGTTGTACCCAAGAAAATTACCTTAGTTCCAGACGCTTCTGTTGAACCTAAGGAAGCTTTAACAAACAAAACTGATAATGAATTTAAAGAAGAAATAAAAATGATAACTGAAAAAATTGATAAATTATTAAATCAATTCGAATTACGGAAAGCAATTAGAGAAATTGTAAATTTTGCTAAAAAATGTAATGTGTATTTAAATGAGAAAGAACCATGGCATTTAATAAAAGATGGGAAGAAGAATTTAGCGGGGCACGTATTTAATCTTTGTATACAAGCAGTTTATGCGTTAGCTATCACATTAGGACCTTTTATACCAAATACTTCAAATAAAATATTATTATATCTAAATCAACCTAAATTAGTAAATTTACATTGGGATAGTGTAAATGAAAATTCTATTAAGGATGGTACAAAATTAAGAAAACCAGAACCGCTTTTTCAGAAGATTGATGTGGAAGATATGAAAGAAAAATTAGAAAAATTAAAAGAAAATAAACAAAAAATAGGTGAGGAAGAATTGGTATCATATGAAGATTTTAAAAAATTAGATATCAGAATTGGTTTAGTTGAAAATATTGAAAAAGTTCCAAAAGCAGACAAACTTTACAAAATCTCTATTAATTTAGGAAGTGAAAAACGAACTTTGGTAGCAGGTTTAGCTGAACATTACAAAGCTGATAACTTATTGGGGAAAAAAATTGTGGTTTTAACAAATCTGGAGCCACGAAAATTAAGAGGAATACTAAGTCAAGGAATGCTTTTGGCGGCTGTTGAGGGTGATAATGTATCAATTTTAGTACCCGATAAGGACATTTCCCCCGGAGCAAGAATAGAATAATCTATAGTTTTAAAGAAAACAGAGGATTTAATCGAGCTATAATTTCACCAAGATCTAATTGAAGTGTTTTGAGAATAATGTCTCTTCCTCGATATTCAAATTGCACTTCACTTACATCTCTAATTATTTTTAATCGACTCACATTTGATCTCAAAGATGTAACAAAGTATCTTTGGTCTTTATATTCTAATATATCTAATACGTCTTCCGTATCAGTAAAGGTATAACCTCCACCATGTGGAAGTAAATTAGCATTTAATAAAAAGTCTAAAAGTTCTAACTTTTCTCCCCTTTCGAAGAAATTTTGGTTTTTGAGAGTCCTTTCAGACAAATTTTTCTTCCCTTTAAATAAATAAGCTGCAATATCTGCTCTAAGGGTTGTTGGAAAGATATTTGAATTAATCAGTTCACAATTAATATCTGTACAATTACTTCCTAAATACATGGTATTATAATCTTTTAGAAATTGGTGTGGTTGATTGCAGATAACTACATATCCATAATCAAAAAGATTATTAGCAATAATCTCTCTTTTTACATTTGAAAACTTTAAAGCTTTTTTACTTAATTCAAGATAATCTTTAGCATCAGAATCCAATAAAATATATTGTGTACCAAATTTACTTATTTCTTCAATCGCGATTTCCCTTAGTTTGTTTGACTTGTCAATATAAAGACCAAAACTATCATTAATATCATCTCTTAATTCAGGTGCTGAACCGTGGATAAAGAACATATAGGGAGGGAGATCTAAATCAGATAAATTTTTAGTTTCAAAACAATTTACAAAATGATTAGATATTCCATAATCCCAATCAATTCTGGTCTGATTATAGTATAACTGTTCTGATTTAATTTTATCGACTTTTTTAATCAAATCGTAAGGATCTGGTAATTCCTCTAACCCACCAACTAGAATACCACAACAGTTTGGTTTTAGGTTAAGAAAAATTAATTTATCATTTCCATCCCCCCAAATTAATTTTCCACCATATCCTAAACCTGAATTCCATCTAAATTTATTTCTTGAAATCGTTTCATCCGGAGAAGAAATAAATGTTGCGCAAGGTTCAAACCCATACTTCTCTTGAATTAGATGAATCATCGCTAAACCATATTTCATGTTTGCCTTACATAATTTTGAGGTTCCATCATTCAAACCAGTTGAAAAGATAAACTGATTTGCTCTGTCTAATAATTCTGACTTAGATAACTCGGATACTTTTTCAGAAAGGATAGAAGAACCCATTTTTTACTATCTACCATTATCTATTGTATATTCTACCAAAAAATATATGGAACGTATTTATATATAAGATTAATGATATAATGTTGAAATAATTAGATTAAAAAAGTGCTAATAACGAAGAAAAAATAATTACCATGACAAATTCACCTAATTTTATCCTATATGATTCTTTAAGAAATATACAAACTAATGGAAAATTTACTGGTGCAATTATATCAAAATGGCAGGATAAAATAATATTTTCTGACAATATATTTGTGTCAGAATTAGAAGGAATTAGTATATCTGAAGGTTTAATGGTAGGTTTTGAAAAAATCGAAAAGAAATTCACCCCGTTTTCAAGAACCAATAATTTCAAATGGAATTCAAATGAAATTCCATTGGAATATTCTGTTTTAATACCAGAAAATACTATGGAACAATATGATCAAGGCCAATTTTCGAACGACTTTCCTTTTACATTGAATTTATTACACACTGCTGGCTTATATATTAATGATTTGAAGTGTGGTATTAATCACCTAGACTTTTTTAAAGGTGAAATATTAAAAAATCCTATTTCAATGATTCGGAATGGGATTATTGTTGCTGACAGGGTAGTTATTGATGATAATGGCGATCCAGTTTTTTATGATTGCTTGATTGTAGGAAGGGATAAAAGTGACGAACTTAAAATAAGTTATGAACCAATCATAAACGTGGATGATAAAGTGGTTGAATATATTATAATTTTAGGTATTGAAGAGTTAAAAATATAGGCATAAAGGATTGAAAAATGCTTCTTTTTGAAAATAAACAGCAAAAATTGCTTAATCTCTTAAAATTCACGGGTTCTCCTTTTAGAAAATTTGTTTCTACTGGGGAAATTGAAGAGGACATTGGATTGGTTCAATCTAGATATGATTTATTAAACTCTATAGTAAATATAATTGAAAAAGATGAAAATTTTATTTTACCAATAATAGGAGATGTGGGAACTGGAAAAACGCATTTATTTTGGGCTTTAAAACATGAATTGTACTACTATAATATGGTCTATATTTCTCTAGAGAAAGTAATTAAGAAGTTTTATTATTATATATACTCAGAATTTATTGAAAATATGGGTATTGAAGTATTAAGAAGTATTGCGAGAAGATTATGTGATAATTGGGGTGCTTTGGAAAGAAAATTTGGTTTTTTTCATTTAGCAGATATTGAGAAGGTCAGAAAAGTTGCTTTTGATACTTGGGCACCAAACTTTGAAAATAAAACTGCAATAAAAGATATAATTTACGCACTAACAGCTCATCAACTTGATCCATATAAAAAAATAGAGGTGGAGAGATGGTTGCTAGGGGAAATTATCGATATTCGCGAACTTTCAAGATTAAATTTAAGTCATGATTTAAGAGGGAGAAACCACTCCTATACAATGATGAAAGTGTTAGTTGAAAATTCAATAGTAAATAGTGTATTATTTATCGATGATTTCGAAAAAATTATTTCTATGATGAAACCTATAACAATAGAAGAAGAAAAGGAAGAAGTTTTTGATCGAAGCTGGCTCTATGGGAGTAGGGAATCTCCAGAAAAGCGTACAGCGGAGAAATTATTAGATAAAGTTCTTAATTTAAATAAAATAAAGGGCTTAAGAATAATTATTACTCTGAAATCAAAGGATTATTATAAAAAAATTCAAGATCAATTTGAAAATAAAAATAGCGGGCTCTTAAATGTATTAAGGGAGCCTATAATTTTAACAAATTTTGTAGAAAAAGACTTAGCTACATTTTATAAGAAAAACTTAGAATTTTTTTTTGGAAACATTAATTATTTTGATTATTTTAAGGATTTTTCCGATTCTTATTATCCAATTGATGAAAACGTTCTAAAATATATCTATAATTATACAAAAGGTAATCCTAGAGAAATAATTAAATTATTAAATAAAATTTTTAATGAAATAATTTTATCTAATCAAGATTTGAATGAAATTCTCAAAAGATATCAATAACTTAACTTTTTTTATATATTTTTTATTATAATTTTTTCATAAGTATCAATCTCTCTTAGAAATCTCTCTTTAAACTCAATTTTCCAGTTTAAGGATGAAATTATTTTCCGAAATGATTCCAAATTAAATGGAGATTTAAAATATATTAATAATAAAGTCCTAATTGCTTTTGGTTTTAAGACTAAATAATTATCTGAATAATTTAATAAGTTGATTAATTCATTAAAATCTGGAAGGAATTTTTCGAAAATATTTATACATAATCTTTCTAATTCTAGTTCTTTTGAATTTAGTGCTAGAAAAAGATTTCTCATTATAGACAGAGGAATATCATCTAAATTTAATAAAACCTTAAGTGCATTAACTCTAATTGGTAAATATTCATCATTTATAGCATATCCAATTAATTTAATGACTTCATCTATTAATTTAGTATTTATTGTAATCTTTTTTATTGCTTGTACTGTTTCATTTCTAACCCATCTATCTGAATTGTAATATGTGTTTACTAAAAATTTTAGATATTTCTGTTCTAAAGGTATTAGATTGCCAATTTCGCCAATTAAATATATTAAATTAAATTTAATTTTTTCAAAAATATCAATATCTAAATCTTTAATAAAGAACTCTAGAAATTTTAAATATTCTTTTTGCGGTTTTTTGCTTATTTCAACTAAAAAATCATTTATCTCTGCTGGGTTTTTAGAAGATTTAACACTATTAAAAGATTTTTCAATGGACATTATTAAAAAACCTTGTCAGGCTAGATTTCCTTTAAATTAAAAATAGTATGTTTTTACTTTAATTATTAATGGATCTTTAGAAAAAATCTTCCAGTTTTTTCCATATACTCTAAATATTTATACAAAAAATATTAAATGATAAATAAATTGGATGTCTTACCCGCCCATAAATTCCTGAAGTAACAAGTTCTTTTTGCTTTTTCTTTCCATCAATAGGATACGACCAATGAATACCTAACTTTCTATATGCTAATAATAAAACTATATTTCCTCCTATTATTAAAGTAAAACCTACAATTTGGAGAACATCACTTATAATGAATACATCTATTTTTGGAAATATCTGCTTCCAATAGTCGTAAATAAAAATGTTTAAACAGCATATAAAAATAAATATGTTAATTAAATGTATTCCAATCTTGGCAAAAGTTCTCGTGTCTTTCAATTTATTATTAATATCATTAT
>SMTZ1_10007016_pt1 | contig 17879 bp, 13 predicted proteins | sample DeeMarSWOR136_30_FD_25667 | JGI IMG/M metagenome (IMG submission 25667)
AGGAAAATCAGCACGACAAATGCCACAAAGTGGCCCAAAAATGACATTAACGTCATGCGGATCATTTCTTCTCAGGCTCTGTCAGAATGCCGACGCTCTCGATACCCACATCTTTCACGATCGCAAAGACCTTCAGGAGCGCCTCGCATGGAACCAGTCGGTCGGCCTCGATCAGAATATCGAGATTGGGGGCATGGAGGCCGTACAACTTCTCGAGCTCGCTGCGCAACTCGGCGAAACTCACGCGCCTGTTCTCCAGATAGATCCAAAACGGATTTTCCGCTTCGTCTATCTTTCTGAGAGAAACGGTGACACTCTTGCGCGGCGTAAGGGGCTTGGACTCCTCCACTTTCGGCAGGTCAATGGAAAGGCCCGTCTTCAGCGTTGGCGCGACAATCATGAACGCCAGCAGCAAGACAAATGTCACATCAAGCAGCGACGTAAGGTTAATTGATGCAAGGGGCTGGACTGTTGGGCGGCGGCGAAAGATTGGCACGACTCAACGTCCTCGCTGGAGAATACGTTTCTGAATAACGTTCGATAGCTCCAAAGCGAACGAATCCATCCGCGTAATTAGTATCTGGACCTTATTGGTTAAGTAGTTATAGCTGACAACCGCCGGGATCGCCGCAACCAGACCGGCCACGGTCGTCCCCAACGCCGTTGATATGGGCGCCGCAAGTGCCTGAATCGCCGCAGCTCCCTGAATGGCAAGTATCTGAAAACCCCCCAAAACACCCCAAACGGTTCCAAACAACCCAATAAAGGGGCAAACGGCGGCAGTTGTTGCAAGAAAAATCAAGTAGCTTTCGAGGTGTCGCACCTCATTTGCGCTGGTCCGTTGCAAAATGCGCTCGATCCCCACCTTGGCCAGCTCGAGGCGATAGGAAAAACTCAGCTGGCCAGCCTCGCGGTACCAACTCTCGACCTGCAGCTCGAGGTAGGTCTCGCGCAGAATCTGGGCCAGCGGGCTATCGGGATACTCCCCGGCGTGCTTGTAAGCCTCGTCCAAACTGCCACTGCCCGACATGCACAGGTCCACGAACTGGTTGGTCTGGCGATTGGCATGATAGATGTGCAGCAACTTGTAGCCGATCACGGCCCACGAAAGCACCGAAAAAAACGCCAAAACCACGTAGCAGATCTTCCCGATCAGGTCCGACTGGCGAACCGCCTGGATAACGTCAACACTCAGCAGAGCGCGCGGCGACTGCACAGCAAAGTCGCCCAGCGAGAACTGATCACCCCAGATGGCGGTGAGCAGCGAGAGCATGTCGGCCATAATGTGCTGTCCTTCCTCTGCAATAGCGAACAATTGGCGCAAAAGCGGGCGCTCTACATGCCCGACGAAGCCCCAGAGCTACCAGCGCCAAGGAGTTGCTCCAGAATCCTGTCCAGGTCATCCAGACCGTAGTAATGAATTTCGATTCGCCCGCGCTTCTTGCCTCTCGCCCTGATGGCGACTTTTGTCCCGAGCCGCTCGGTCAGGCGCTCGGCCAGACTCTGCAATTGAGGATCGGCCTCGGTCTTCCTTCGACCGCCCGCCGCCTTGGCCTTGCTGAGCCGATTGGCCAGAAGTTCGGCCTGGCGGACGGACAGATTGCGCTTCAGGATCAGCTCGCGAAGAAGACGCTGCTTAGTCGAATCAGCAACAGACAGGACCGCCCTGCCGTGTCCTGCAGTCAGGGCGCCCTCGGCAATATCACGCTGGATTTCGGGAGGTAACTTCAGTAATCTCAATGAATTAGCCACCGACGAACGCTTCTTCCCGACGCGATGGGCTATCTCCTCCTGAGAAAGACCAAACTCCTGGACCAAGGTTTGGTATGCACGCGCCTCTTCGAGAGCATTCAAATCCTCGCGCTGCACGTTTTCCAGGAGAGCCCAGCCAAGCATCTCCTGCTCCGTTGGCTCGACCACAATCGCCGGGATTTGGCCCATTTCCGCCAGCTTGGCCGCCCGCCACCGCCGCTCGCCGGCCACGATCTGGAACTTGTGGTCGATCCGACGCACCAGGATCGGCTGGATGACGCCCTGGGAACGAATAGACTCGACCAGCTCGCCGAGCGAAGCATCCTCGATGCTCACACGCGGCTGGTAAGGGTTTGGAACGATCGAATCGATCTCTATCTCCGCAACCACCTTGGCCGCGGGCGCGGCCGGCGCAGGTGCGACAGAGGGCAGAAGGGCGTCAAGCCCCCGCCCCAGGGCCTTGCGCTTCGCAGGCATCGGTAACCTCCTGGCTCAACTGAATATAGGCCGCTGCTCCCGCCGAGCGGAAATCGTAGAGAATAATGGGCAGTCCATAGCTCGGCGCTTCACTAAGGCGAACCGAGCGGCCGATTAGTGTGCGAAACATCCGATCGCCGAAATGCCGGCGGACTTCCTCGACGACCTGGCGCGAAAGATTCGTCCTCCCATCGTGCATGGTCATCAGCACTCCCAAAACCTCCAGGCGCGGGTTTAGCAACGCTTTCACCCGCCCGATGGTCTCCATAAGCTGCGTCAAGCCTTCGAGAGCGTAGTACTCGCACTGGACTGGTATTATCAGTTTCTCGGCCGCCGTCAGCACGTTGATTGTCATGAAATCCAGCGCCGGCGGCGAATCCATCAGAACATAGTCGAACGAAGCGCGGACCGGCTCAAGCGCTCGTCCCAGCCGACGTTCCTTGTCGGGATACTCGAGCAACTCGATATCGGCGCCGAAAAGCTGGGACGTCGAAGGGACCACGATGAGGTTATCGACTGCGCAAGCCTGGAAGGCGCGATTGATCGGGACATCGTCGAGAAGAACGTTGTAAATCGAGGTTTTGATGGAGGACTTGTCGACACCAAGGCCGCTGGTTGCATTGCCCTGGGGATCCATGTCCACCAGGAGAGTGCGCCGCCCAGCGGCCGCAAGACAGGCCGCAAGATTCACAGCGGTGGTCGTCTTGCCCACACCGCCTTTTTGGTTGGCTATGCCGATGATCTGGGCCATGAGAGCTACTCGCACGTTGCCGCGACAGGATCTCCCGGGAAGAACCGACAGCGGCAAGCAACCCGACAGATAGCGGCAGCGGCGACAGTGCGTCCGGCTGGGGCGTCCAGCAAAACGGCCGGCCGACATCGTTTCACGTGAAACACAGCAGCCGCCTCTTTGGTTTGCCGTTCTCTTCCGGGCCCCGGCCGGCCTATGCCTCGTCTGCTCTGGTGATCTATCACTCGCTCATACCCGTTGCAAGCGAATAGTGAACCCAGGGCACAAAACAGGAACGCGCGGATATGCCGCTGCTTTTATTCCCAAAACGTTGAGTTCTTTGAGGTTAGAACGAACACCGCCCTCCCGCCGTAGGCACCCGAGAAAGATGAAACACCTCCCAAGCCGATTCTCTTGACACGGCTCACCCTTTGAGGCCTAATCACGCGAGCATAGCGTAGGACTCGACCACGCATGGCCCCTTTTGGCGTAATCTTCGACGCGGATGGTGTTCTTCTTGACAGCGAACGCCAGAGTCTCGTCGCGCTCCGCCTGGCCGTCGAGTCGGTCACGGCCGGCAAGGTGTCGCTTCCTCCCGACCGTTTTGCCTTCTTCTGCGGCCGCGACGATAGTTCAATCCTCGAGCTGCTCGCCGCAGAGCACGGCCTTGCTGTGGATCCCGGGGAATTCCTCGCGTGCAAGATAGAATGCTACCGACAGGCGATCGCTGCCGACCCTATTGCTGTTGCACCCGGCGCGCTCGAACTCCTCGACCGGCTCGACACTGCCGGCATTCCGTATGGGATCGCCACCGCGGCCAGCCGGGCTAAGATCAATCTGTCTCTCGCCGCCGTCGGCCTGAGCGACCGTTTCAGCATAACCACGACCGCCGATGAAATCCACGCCGGCAAGCCCGAGCCAGAGGTTTTCCAGTTAACTGCTGGGCGGCTCGACCTGCCTCCAGGCCAGCTCGTGGTCTTCGAGGACTCGATCAACGGCGTCGAGGCCGCCAATCGAGCCGGTATGGTCTCGGTGGCCGTCATTGGCAGTTTCTCGCGGGAACAGCTGTCGCATGCCTGTCATGTGATCGACAATCTCAGCCAGGTCACTGTCGCCCTATTGCGCCGCTGGGTTGAAGAGCAGCGCGGATCTTGCGGCGACAGGGGAGGCCCATAGTGCGCACACGTGTGATTTTCGCCTGCCTTGCTGCGTTTTTCGCCGAGACAGCGTTTCAGACACCAGTTGCCGCCCAGAGCGAACAGCCGGATGAGCGCTTCTGGGCCTCACCTGTCCGCGCCTTGTTGGAGGAAAGTGATTACGAAAGTGCTCGCCGTTGGCTCAAGAATCCCCTCAGGGAGTCGGCCGACCCGGATGCCGCATATGCCTATCTCTATTGCCTTTACAAGAGCGAAGCCTACCGGCGACTACTGACTGTAGCGCGAACGAAACGGTTTAGGGTCGCGGTCTCGCAGCGACGGGGCCGAATTCTTGTCGGCCTGACGCTGTGGCGAGTCGGCGACATCCCTGGGGCGCTTCAAGCCTGGGCAGCCATCTTGGCGGCGGATCCACGCGACGATTTGGCGTGGGACTGCGTTCGCGTCGCCGTTGCCTCGGCGCCTCGCAGTCAGCGGACCGATCTGGTGCTTGGCGTCCAACGTGCCCTGGGCAGCTCGCGTTTCGCTACAACCTTCCTCCTGGGGTTAGTCGAGTCGCTTCGTGGCCGGACCGCCCAGGCGGAAAAGAGCCTTCGCGAGGCACGTCTCTTGTTCCCTGAGAGCAAGACCGTTGCCCTTGCCCTTCGCGACCTCTACCGCCACAGTGGGAATAGGGAGGCGTCTCAAGAACTCGAGGCGTGGCTGACCTCCAGTCGCGGCGCCGAAGAGCGAATGGGCGGCCGCCGGGCTTCTGATAAGTTCAATAATATCAGTATTCTACAGCCTCGCTTCGTGGGCGCTGCGGCGTCCTCTGTCCCCTATCGGTTGCCGTGGCCCGACGGCCAGGCAGTCTTCTGCGGTTCCCACCGCGACCGGCTCGAAACACCCCACCGCAACCGCGGCGAGCACGCTCTTGACTTTCTCTTGCCACAAGGGATGCCTGTCGTGGCGGCACGCGGGGGCATCGTCGAAGATCTCTGCGACCGCCAGAAGGCTTTCGCCAACCGAGAGTTCGTGACCTTCATCCTAATCAACCATGACGACGGGACCTGGGGTCGGTACTACCACCTTCGCGGCGGCTCGCTTCGCGTCCGCAAAGGCCAGCGGGTACCGCGGGGTGCCGTCCTCGCCCAGTCCGGCCGCACCGGGCGGTGCCAGTCGCGCCACCTTCACTTCGAAGTTCTGCGCAAGGCCCGCTGGCGGCCATCCGGACCGCGCATCTACAGCCGCTGGCAGACCATTCCCGTAGATTTCGAAGAAACGCGCCAGCTGTCGCTCGACGAGATCACCGGTCGCTGGCTCGTCTCGCGCAACAAAAGCCCGATTTCGCGATAGAAGCCCGCAATGGAGAACGCGATGTCAAGTTGTTGTGCTTGTCAGGGCGAGTTGGCAATTGTGCGCCGCGTGCACGTCACGGCTGAACAGACAACGTTGTGCCATCATCGCCCGCCGAGGGGGAGAGCCGAGTGTCCTCGCGCTGCAGGAACTGACCGGCGGGCAGATCGTACTTGCGGCGAAGCTGCTCGAGCAAGCCCGTGCGCACCTGCTCGTAATAGGTATTCTCGACATCAAGACGGGCCTCTTCCGTGGTCTTTCGCCGCGCCGGCTGTTCCGCGACAACCTGAAAGATGTGGAAACCATAGGGTGATCGAGCCACATCGCTGATCTTGCCCGCCTTCAGGGCATACTCAGGTTGGCTGCCCGCTCTGACTTTCTTGAGCTGGAAGGCCAGATTATAGACGAGAAGGCGATGAAGGTCAGGCGCATCAGGATTGCCAACATTGATGTGATCGCCAAGGGTCAGCCATCCCAGATCGCGAACGTAGAGACCCAAATCAGCGTATTCTTGCGTGCTGTAGTCCTCAAACTTGCCACCAAACCAGACCAGGCGCCGTCGGATTCTGTTCATCTTACGCTTCATGGCGCGGATCTGGCGCGGTGTCTCGCCACCACGGAACTGATAGATGATTTGCCGGACGTGACGTTTCGGGGGCGACCAGAAGATCAAGGGGTAGCGGGCGTAAGCGTCGCGGATCATCGCATCGGTGACTTTTTCGCGAATCGTCTGGCGGATCAGCTTTTCGCCGAGGACGGCCTCGGTGACGGCATCGCGAAGCTTCTCCTCGCTCAGACCCAATGCACGCAGGCGGTCGGCTAGCGAGATTCTCATGCCCCTGTCTTGAGCAGTCCCCTCGATGTAGCGATCCACTTCCTCGCGCGAGGCGGCCAACTGTCGTGCTCGCGCCTCGATCGCAAACAGCTTCGTCTCAACCCAATCATTGAGTATTTGCTCGCGATACGCACGGCGAAGTCGCTCGACCTCTTCGGTGCGACCGCCAAAAGTCCGGCCCCGCCTCAGCAGTGCAAGCTGGTCCTCAAGCTCTTTGAGGGTCATTTGCTCGCTACCGACCCTGGCGACGACCACCTTCGTGGGATCTTGCTCCTCGGTCACGCGAAGTCCGGGCGACGTGGGTTGGCGAGCAGGGAGCGCCGGTGTGATCATCGGCGAGGTGGGTTTCGCATCCCGTCGCGGCAGCTTCAGGCGAATCGTGCGGGGCGTCGGGCGCGGGGCCTGTACATTGCGCCCGCTTCCCAGCCGTTCGGACTGTGTACCACGAACCGGCTCTTGTGCCAAAGCGACCCCAAAGCAGACAAGAACCAGCAACAAAACCATCGGCAGACGATCTCGCATGGAAAAACGCAACCTCCGGGACAAGGCTCTCCACCTCGGCGGTCAGGAACGCAGACATTGCTCCTTCGGCGCGAATCTCTGAAATCTTTATCTCTATACAGCGGCACACGCAACCAATTTCGCATCCGCCGCCGGCTCACAATGATCTCATAACGCCCTGCACAGAATACGGGGGCGCGGGGAATCATATCCCCGCGCCCCCATGGTTTCACCACAGCCAATGCCCGCTGTTCTGGCGACTACTTCGCCATGGCCGGTGCCGATGCCTCCTGCTCCCTTTCTGCCGCGGGTGCAACCTCGAGTTTGGCCAGCTGGGCGTAAAGGTGCCAGCGCGAGACCGCGTCCTCCTGGGCCAGCTCGAGCAGCCGCTGGGCCTCGACCGGCTTGCTGCGCGTGAGCATCTTGAAGCGCGTTTGCATATAGGCGTAGTCTTTATAGGAGATCTTTGGCTCCTTCGAATCAAGCTGAAGTGGGTTCTTGCCTTGCGCGATCAAGTCGGGAATAAAGCGGTACAAGGGCCAGTGTCCCGACTGGACGGCCGCCTTCTCGCTGTCCATACCCGTGCGCATATTGATGCCGTGCGCGATGCAGTGGGAGTAGGCGATGATCAACGACGGACCATCGTAGGCTTCCGCCTCGACGAAGGCGCGGACCGTCTGGCCGTCGTTGGCCCCCATGGCGACCCCGGCAACGTAAACCGTGCGATAGGCCATGGCGAGCAGACCGAGGTCCTTCTTCGCGAGAGGCTTGCCACCGGCGGCGAACTTGGCGACTGCGGCGCGCGGCGTGGCTTTGGACATTTGCCCGCCCGTATTCGAATAGACCTCGGTGTCGAGCACCAGGGCGTTGACGTTGCGGCCGGAGGCGAGAACATGGTCGAGCCCGCCGTAGCCGATGTCGTACGCCCACCCGTCGCCGCCGAGGATCCAAACGCTCTTCTTGACGAGAGCGTCGGCGACGCTGAGCAGGTTTTTCGCATCGGCCGAATCCATCGCCCCGAGCTTCACCCTCAAAGCCGCGACGCGCTCGCGTTGCTGCTGGATGCCGGCCTCGGTCGATTGCTCGGCCTTGAGCAAGCCATCGACCAGTTCGCTGCCGATCACGTCAGCCATCTTTACGATCAGTTCGCGTGCGTATTCGCTATGCTTGTCGAGAGTGAGCCGGAAGCCGTAGCCAAACTCGGCATTGTCCTCAAAGAGCGAGTTGGACCAGGTGGGGCCGCGCCCATCGCGATTTTGCGCGTAGGGTGTGGTCGGCAGATTCCCACCGTAAATGGAGGAGCACCCCGTGGCATTGGCAATGATAGCGCGATCGCCAAACAGCTGCGTGAGCAGCTTGACGTAGGGTGTCTCGCCGCAGCCGCTGCAAGCACCCGAGTATTCGAAAAGCGGCCGGAGCAACTGTGAGCCTTTCACGGTGTGAACCTTCAGCTTGCCGCGGTCGTAGTCCGGCAGCGCGAGGAAGAACTTGTAGTTTTCGCGCTCGCTCTCGCGCAGCGTCTCCTGACGGGCGGGGTTTATTGCCTTGCGCGTGGGATCGCTCTTGTCATTGGCCGGACAGATGTGCATGCATGTACCACAGCCGGTGCAATCCTCGGGCGCGACCTGGACGGTGCACTTGTTGCCCGCGAATTCTTTACCCCGCGCATCGGCCGATTTGAAAGCCGCCGGCGCGTTGGCCAGAAGTGCCGGATCGTACATCTTCATCCGGATCGCCGCGTGGGGACAAACGATCGAACACTTGCCGCACTGAATGCAGATGTCGGGTTCCCAAACGGGGATCTCCAGGGCGATGTTGCGCTTCTCCCATTGGGTTGTTCCAGTCGGAAATGTTCCATCAACCGGAAAGGCGCTGACCGGCAGCTCGTCGCCCTCGCCGGCAATAATGCGCGCCGTGACTTTCTGGACAAATTCGGGTGCCTCGGCTGAAACAACCGGCGGCATTTCAATCGAACTGGTTGCCTGCTCGGGCACCTTGATCTCGTGCAAGTTGGCGACGCTCTGATCCACCGCGTTGAAGTTCTTCTGCACGATTTCGTCGCCCTTGGCACCATAGGTCTTCTTGATCGCATCCTTGATAGCCGCAATGGCCTCGTCGCGCGGCAAGACGCCCGAGATGGCGAAGAAGCACGTCTGCATGATCGTATTGATGCGCTCGTACATGCCCGTTTCTTTCGCCACCTTGTAAGCGTTGATGACGTAGAACTTCAGCTTCTTATCGATGATCTGCTGCTGCACCTTGCGCGGCATCTTGTCCCAAACTTCCTCGGCTTCGTAGCGAGTGTTCAGCAAAAACGTCGCGCCGGGAACCGCATACTTCAACATGTCGTAACGTTCGAGGAAGATGTCCTGGTGGCACGCGACGAAGTTGGCCGCGCTGACCAGATAGGTCGAGCGAATTGGCCGCGGGCCGAACCGAAGGTGGGAAACCGTGACCGACCCGGCCTTGCGCGAGTCGTAAACGAAATAGCCCTGCGCGTAGAAGTCGGTCCCTTCGCCGATGATCTTGATCGAATTCTTGTTCGCGCCAACGGTGCCGTCAGCACCCAAGCCGTAGAAAACTCCCCGGACGACATCGTCGGGCTCGGTGCTGAACGACGGATCGTAGTCAATGCTCGTGTGTGTGACATCGTCAACAATCCCGACGGTGAAGCGGCTCTTGGGCCTGTCCTTGGCCAGCTCGTCGAAGGCGCCCTTGATCATGGCAGGTGTGAACTCTTTGGACGACAGGCCGTAGCGACCGCCGATGATCTTGGGGGTATTCTCGAACGGAGCCTCGCCGGCCGCCATCGCCTCGCTGATCGCCGTGACGACATCCTTGTAAAGCGGCTCGCCCGCCGCGCCCGGCTCCTTGGTGCGGTCGAGAACCGCAATGGCCTTTGTTGTCGGCGGGAGAGTTTTGACAAAGTCGGCCACTGAGAACGGCCGATAGAGATGCACCTTGACCACGCCGACTTTCTCGCCGCGCCCGGCCAGGTATTCGGCAGTTTCATGGGAGGCTTCGGCACCCGAAGCCATCAGAACGATCAGCCGCTCGGCGTCGGGCGCACCGGCATAGTCGAACAAGTGATACTGCCGGCCCGTCACCTTTGCGAACTTGTCCATGACCTTCTGGACAATTCCCGCGCACGCATCGTAGTAAGGATTGACGGTCTCGCGACACTGGAAAAAGACATCGGGGTTCTGGGCCGAGCCGCGCAGCACAGGATGCTCGGGAGACATGGCGCGGGCGCGATGGGCACGCACCAGGTCCTCATCCATCATGGCGCGGAAATCGTCCTCCGCGAGCTGCTCGATCTTATTGACCTCGTGCGACGAGCGGAAACCATCGAAGAAATGGACGAACGGGACGCGCGATTCGAGCGAGGCTGCGTGGGCAATCAACCCCATGTCCATAACCTCCTGGATCGAGCCCGAAGCCAAAAGCCCAAACCCGGTTGAGCGGACGGCCATGACATCGCTGTGGTCGCCAAAGATCGAAAGCGCGTGGGTGGCCACGGTCCGCGCCGAAACGTGCAAGACTGTTGGCGTCAGTTCCCCGGCGATCTTGAACATGTTCGGGATCATCAAGAGCAGGCCCTGCGAGGCGGTGAAGCTGGCCGTGAGCGCGCCGGTTTGCGCCGCGCCGTGGACCGAGCCCGACGCACCGCCCTCGCTCTGCATCTCGATCACGTGCGGGACGGTGCCCCAAATGTTGGTTTTGCCTCGCGCCGACCACTCGTCGGCCCACTCGCCCATGTTCGACGAGGGGGTAATCGGGTAGATCGCGCACACCTCGCTGACGTTATGGGCGACGAAAGCAGCGGCCTCATTGCCGTCAATAGTCACCATCCGTCGTGCCATTTTCGACCTCCAAAGCTATTCGTTCCTGCCGCCGCATCCAGAAGCGAATCGTCTCTCGCCAGGTCATGGAGACGCGGCGACTGAGTGCTCAGCAGGCTGGCGTGTCTGTTGCGTGGGATACGGATCGTGACCGATTCATCCCGGCCAGGCAACTTCAGCCCATCTCACCCACTGTCAGTGAGAGTGAATCGGTCGCGCGAAAGCTTGTCAAACGCAAAAAAATCCAAAAAGCAATTGATTAGCGTCCCCCGGCTGGGTAACCTTCCCAACGGATGCACCATGTGATCTGTCGGACGCGGCGGCCGGGGGTACTGACTCCAAGAACGAGGCGTTGCGCGATTCGGTCCGGCGAGAACATCGTCGTGCCCATTTTGAATAAAAATGGGATGCGCGGGTTTTCCCAATAGTGGAGACCCAGCAGCGGTGCTCCAAAATCTCTCCCTAAAAGGAGGCAACGGAATGAGAACCGAACGAAGTGTGGGACGCTTGCGCACTGCTGCACTCTGTGCGCTCGTGGCGGTGGCCCTTGCCTGCGGCGAGCGGGCGCCCGCTCCACGCAAGCCGGCCAAACCTGCGGGTCCGCAAAGAACCGTCACGATTCCCAACCCGCAAGCCGTGGCCGTTCCCGACCTCGCCGTCGCGGTGCGGATCAACCGGCTCGACCAGCTGCTACCCAAGATCGCCGACCTTGTCAGGCTTGGATCAGACGCGCGCGGCCCTGTTGTGCGTATTCGACCCGGCTGAGGGTGCCGGCCCGGCGGTCGCTGCGTTGATCCCCGTGACCTCAGACCAATACACAACGACTCTCCAGATGTGGGGTCTGCTCAGTTACCAGAAAGAAGGCGGCAAGACGTTGCTTGTCTCTCGGAGCGAGGCCGCGCAGTTTGCAGGTCGCCAGGCTTTCGACCAGCTCGAGGCGCTGCTCAGCCAGCCGATGCCCTCCGATCTCAGCGCCTATGTCAACCTCGAGATGCTCATGGTTCGCCACGGCGATGATATCGAAGCCACCGTCGAGCAAATGGTCCAGACTGTCGAGCAAATGCAGGAAATGACGGGCCAGTCACCCGGCGCCGCTCAGATTTTGGGCTTGGAAGTCCAGGGCGCTCTCAGTGTAGCCAAAGAGATCAAAGACCTCCAAGTTGACGTTTCCCTGGGTAATGACGGTGCCGTGCTGGGCGTGATCCTCCGGGCGAAGCCCAATACCTTGCTGGCCAAGGCGCTCGAGCAGAAAGCCATTCCCGATACATCGCTTGTGGGCTATGTCGCCGGTACAGGCGGCATCGTTGGTTGCATCGGCGGCGATTCCGACACGTTGGCCGAATTCCTGGGAGCTAAGGTAGAGGAGGTGTTGGCTGCTACGGCGCCCGCGGGTGAGAGCCCACTCAAGCCCGCCGAGCTCAAAGCGTATCTCGAGCGCTCGCTCGGTCTCACGTCAGCCGTTGCCTTCGACTATCTCACCACGGACACCGAAAGCACCTTCAACGGCGTGATGGTCCTCCACGTAACCGATCCGGAAGCCTACGAGACGATGCTGCGGAATGGGCAGAAGAACCTCGACGCCACGGGACTGACCGATCTCTACACGAGTATGGGCATGAGCCTGACGATGACGTTCAAAGAGAAGGTGCGCGAGCATGATGGCGTGGCGATTCACCAGCTGATTCAGGACATGAAGGCCGAACAGATCACGCAGATGGAGGAGATGTTTCCGCCCATGGCGGCCTTGATGAAGAACTTCACGCACATGGAATACGAGGTTGCTTTTGTGGGCGACTATGTCGTCTACGACCTGGGCAGCCAGAGAATGGATGCCACTATCGACGCGCTCAAGGCGCGCAAGCCGCTCGCAACCACGCCGCTGACCGCCCAGCAGATCTTCCCCAAGGAAGGCATCTTCTACATGGACCTGCACCCGGGACGTTTGGCAACCTGGGGTGTCACGGTGGCCGAGAGTGTCATGGGCGAAATGCTCGCAGCCATGGGACCTCAAGTCGGGCAGATTACCGCGTCGCTGAAGACGCTCGAAACCAAGCCGATCTCGGCATTCGCCACGGCCTATCAAGGCAAGTTGCAAGCCCAGCTGTTTCTGCCGGTGGATCCTATTGTCAAGATCAAGGATGTCCTGACCGGTCAGGCACTGGCGCCGCAGCCCGCCACACCGTAGACGGTCGAGCCGTCTGCTTGGTCGCTTCCAGAGCGGCAAGGGAAGTCATCGGCTTCCCCTGCCGCTCTTCTTTTTTGGCGCAGATGGTTCGGGTGACAGGGAGATTGGTGGCAGCACAGCCACGCTTCAGCGGTAGGAGTTCCAGCTATTGCGCGTGGCAGTCGGCGCCGTGTTGACCGTGGATGACTGAATGACGCGCACGTCGTCTATATACCAACCTTCATAATCGTTGGCGCGCGAGTCCCAGGTGTCGAGATAGAAGCCGACGCGGACAGTCTGGCCAGCGAAGGCCGAGAGGTCTATGCGGCGCGTCTCCCAGGCGCTGGTGTTGTGGAAAGCAAAGCCAATCTGGTGAAACTCGTCGGTCCCCGCCACGCGGACGTAGACAATGCCAGGGTCGAAGTAAAAAGGTGCGTTGTTCCAGTCAACCCCGTCCTCCGCCGAGCGCCAATGCTTAAACTCCAGGAGACAGCCGGCGCCTGACGGCAGAGCAATCGGGGGGGATTCGAGCGTGCTCCACTCGCGAAAGTTCGTATCGTAGTCCCACGACTGCTCGCGACCGAAATACCACGATGTGGCCAAGCTGGCAGAGCGGTGGCTTGTCGGGTGGAAGGCTACGCCCGCACCCGAAGAATGATACGCCACGGTCCACCCGCTCAGATCGCCCTCCATGTCGTCTGCAAAGACGACTGTTCCTGTCGAGAAAGAGCCGCCGAAAGCCGGTGGCCAATCAAAGGCCTGGAACACCAGCGCCGCCTTGGGCCCGACCTCGGCCTCGGCCGAGCAGCCCATGCCGCGCTGCGCAAATGCGCGCCAAATCTGCCCGTGGTGGATGCCCTGAAACTTCACCGTGTCGGCCACGAGGATCGCATCGCGCCCGTCGAGCATTGTTGGGCTTGGCGGCGTGTAGCGAAGCGCTTCAACCACGAGAGACTCGGCTAATCTTGCGTAGCCAAGCGCGTCACGGAGCGCCCAGAGCGCGGCTGCCCAAATCTCGCCGTCATTGTGTTCTTCGGGCAGGAAGACCGTTGCGAACGGCCCGCCCGACGGCAGGGCGGGCTCCGTGACCGCAAAAGTGTTACCCACGGCGCCGAACAGCCAGGGATGGTCATCGTACGCAAAATGCCGGACACCGCGCTCCGTGTTGCCGGTGACATACTCTGCCACCACTGGATCGTCAAAAATCGAGCACGGGAAAAAATCGCTCCAGCCTTCGGCCATCGCGACGGATTGCAGTGCCCTGAGCGCCAGGACGTTGGAGGGTCCGCCGACCATCCGTGTCGTCAACCCGTGCGTGTATTCGTGCAGGACAACATCGCCATCCAGAGCGCCATCGCGGTAGATCGGGAAGAGAGGCGGGCTGGGTTTGAAAAGGAACATCTGAATACGCGAATGGCCAGAGGGGCCAGGGGGGTCACCATCGACAAGCGTCAGGAAATTGGAATTGTTGAAGCCGCTGCCGTCCATCGCGTCTGCGTGGACACGATCGCCACCGTTCCCACCCCGGCCGAAATTCTCCAACTGGAAATTGCCCGACGCCTCGTCGAATCCCAGATCATAGAGGTAATCGTGGTACCAGTTGACGAAGTAGAACAGATTGGTGACCGCCGCGTTAACGTCGGGAGCGGTCGTTTGGTAATCGGCCCAACTGTTGGTGAAAGAGTAGAGGAACTGACAGTCGGCACTGAACGGTTGGATGCCGAGAACGTCCTCGTTGTTGGCATCGGCGTCCTCGCGGGCAACCACATTGTTGCCCTGCGTCGTAGTTGTCGCGTGACACCAACCCAGCGGCGACGCGACTGCATCGCCAGTAAAAGGCACAACCTGCTGGGGTCCGGCGTCGGGATGCTCGGTGAAGACCAACCCCGACGGAACAGCGAACTGGTAGAGGTTGGCCCGGTAGAGAAGCGAGCCATCGCGTGCGTCCACGACTACGTGATAGCATTCCGTCGGGCTGATGTGGAGCGTCATCTCCCATGCCGGAATGCCCTTGCCGCCCAGCGGCATGACAACGAGATGCGCCGCGACCGGATCGCGAAACGGTCCACGCGCAAAGACCACTTCCCCGTTGACGCCCGTTTCGGGCGAAACGACCGCGAGGCGCAATGTTCTGTCGCGGCCGACTTCCCCGCCGCGTGGCCGCGTCCGATCGCAGTGAGCGGCGGCCCACTGCACGGCCTCGAGCGGCGACAATCGAACCTTCCCCACCACTTGCAGTCCGGGATAGTAGTCGCCGGCAACGTGGATCACCCGCCCTTGCGCATCGAAGGCAAACTGAACTCGCGCCTGGAAAACGTCCAGCCCCGAGCAGCGCTGCTGGAGAACGAGGTGTTGGGTCTTACCGTCCGGGTGGCGGTAGAGATCGCCAACCGCCGCTTCGGCGATCTCGCTCACCGAAAGACCAAACAGGTGGCCGTGATCCGAAAGAAATGCCTTTGCAATCTCAATGGGCGACTGGGCCGATGGACCTGTCAGCCACCCTTCGAGAGTAAACAGATGCCGTGGCCGGCCCGTCGCGGGATGTAAGCGGATCTGGACAGTGGCGGTCGTCACGCTGCAAAAGGCGGCCACTCCTGCGCGCACTTCGTCGCGGACGCCAGATGTGGACCGCTCGGGCAACCGTGTGCGAACGTCGAAAAAGCCCAACGGTGCCTTGCGCGAGTGCGGTTGACGAAAGGCACGGACAGTCGCCGGGCAGCAGAGCACCAGCAACAGACAAATCGCCCTCGACTTCATTCCAGTCAAACTCTCGGTCTCCTCCCCCATCACTGTGTGAGGCGAAGAGTGAGACGCGGATCAGGTTGCGAACTCTGCGCACCAACCCCTATAACTGGATGCACAAAACTCTCCGGAAGTCAAGCACTCTGCACTCGTGGATGAAGTCGACGAAAGCAAGGAGTCGGCGTTTCGTACTTGTTCCGCGGGGACGACGGCCGACGCCGCCGGGCTGCCACTGTTCCTTCTCGCAAACCTCCGGTCGGAAGGCGGACCACTTGGCATCGCATCAGGCGAGGCGCCAAACACGCCCACATCAAAAAGTGATGAAAAAGACCTTGACCTGGGCAAGGTCGAACGCTAAAGAAACCATACTTGGCTGTAAAGCGCTTTCATTTGACACCCTTTTGCGACGAGGCGAATCGTGTCTACCCGAGAGAGGGGAAAAGAGCGGCTCGAACATGTGGTGAGAGTCGGACGTTTGTTCGAGCTCTACGGTGCGCTCCTGACCGAGCGCCAAAGGGAAGTTGTGCGACTCCATTGCAACGAGGACCTGTCATTCGGGGAAATCGCCCGCGAATTCGGTGTCAGCCGCCAGGCTGTCCACGACGCGGTTCGCCAGGCCGAAGCGGCCATGGAGCATTACGAGACCCATCTGGGACTGCTTGGCAGTTCAGCCAGCGGTCGCGCCCGTGTCGGCGAGCCGGCCGGGACACAGAAGACATTTCCTATCGGGAAGATCGAGCCCATCCTTACGGAACTGGAACTCCTGCGTCAACGGCTGGCGACACAGGGGATCATCTATGATTCAACAGAGCATGTGCGGGCTATCGACGAGGCGCTCGAACGCCTGAGAGGCCTGGCAAGCGGCTGAATCAGGCAAAAAAGGGAACCGACGGACGATGTTCGAGAATTTGGGGCGGCGACTGGACGGCATTTTCCGCAAGCTTCGCGGGATGGGGACGATGAGTGAATCCAATGTCCGCGACGCGGTGCGCGATGTCCGCCTAGCGCTTCTCGAGGCCGATGTCAATTTCAAGGTCGTCAAGCACTTCACCCGACAAGTGACTGAAAAGGCCGTTGGACGCGAAGTTCTGGCGAGCGTCACTCCAGGACAGCAATTCGTCAAGATCATCCACGATGCGCTGGTCGAGGCGATGGGCGGCCGAGCCCAACCACCGGAGTTCGACCCGAACAAGCTGAACATCGTCCTGTTGCTGGGATTGCAGGGATCGGGCAAGACGACGTTCGCTGGGAAACTTGCGCGGCGGCTGGCCAAACAGGGTTTCAAGCCCATGCTCGTGGCCTGTGACGTCTATCGAGCGGCGGCAGTGCGCCAGATCGAGGTCGTCGGGCGACAGGTAGGCGTGCCTGTTTACTCGCTGCCCGACTCAAAAGTGCCTCCCACGATCGCGAGGAAAGCGATTCAGGAAGCTGAACGTCAGGGACTTGGCCTTGTCATAGTCGACACGGCGGGCCGACTCCACGTTGATGAAGTCAAGATGGAAGAGCTGACAGCCATCAAGGCGGCTGTCCACCCGACGCATGTCTTCCTTGTCGCCGATGCGATGACCGGCCAGGACGCTGTCAACAGTGCGACACGGTTCCACGAGGCCATCGGCATTGACGGCGTCTGCCTGACCAAACTGGACGGCGACGCACGCGGTGGTGCGGCGCTTTCGATCCGCCACGTCACAGGCAAGCCGATCGTGTTTGTGGGGGTCGGCGAGAAACCCGACGACTTGGAGGTTTTCCATCCGGATCGCATGGCGCAACGCATCCTCGGCATGGGCGACGTTCTGACGCTGGTCGAAAAGGCGCAAGAAACGTTCGACGCCGAACAGGCCGCCGAGATGCAGAGAAAGCTGCGCAAGCAGACTTTCACGCTCGGGGACTTTCTCAACCAGTTGCGCCAGGTCAAGAAGATGGGCCCGCTCTCGGATTTACTCAAATACATTCCCGGGTTGGGCAGCCAGATCCCCGAAGGTGCGGTAGATGAGAAGGACCTTGCGCATATCGAGGCTGTAATCTCCTCGATGACACAGCTTGAGCGCGAGATGCCACATTTGATGGACGCCAGCCGCAAACGACGCGTTGCGGCGGGCAGCGGGACGACCGTTGCCGACGTCAACAGCCTGCTCAAACAGTTCGAGGAGACGAAGAAAGTGCTTCGGCGGTTCATGGGCGCGGGCGGCCTGGCCGGCGGTCTGCCCGCCATGGGCGGCGCCAGACGGGCGGGTCACGGCTCGGGCAAGCGCAAGAAGAAAAAGAAGCGCCGGTGAGAGAGAGTTTCGCGACCGAGCCATGGCGGTTGGCCGTAGCCGGCTCGCTTGACAGGACTAAGAGCACAGAT
>SMTZ1_10002681_pt1 | contig 17871 bp, 14 predicted proteins | sample DeeMarSWOR136_30_FD_25667 | JGI IMG/M metagenome (IMG submission 25667)
ATGTTTGGGATAGAATCATTCATTCCGATCATTAACCCGCCCGAATGTGCAATACTTGCACTTGGGGCTATTACTCGTGAACCAGTTGTAATTGATGAAAGCGATACCGTGGCGGTTCGACCGATGCTGCAGATGAGCCTCGTATTCGATCATCGGATTGTGGATGGCGCACCCGCAGCACGATTTCTTAATGGGATAAAGGAACTCGTTGAAAATGGGGATAATCTATGAGCACTTCTCGCATTAAAACTCATGATATCTCTAGCATCGCGGGAGGAGATATGGAACAACTCTTTCGTTTGGAGGGCAAGACAGCTCTGATAACCGGAGCAGGGTCAGGTCTGGGGAGGGCTATCGCTGAGGGGTATGCGACATATGGTGCGAAGGTTGCGATCATCGATATTGAGGAGGAAAAAGCCAGGGCTGTGGCACAGGGCATTCGGGAAAAAGGAGGCACCGCAATTTCTCTCTTCTGTGACGTTGCAAATGTAGATGATGTAAAAAGGGTTGTGGCACGGGTTATTGAGAGTTTTTCTGAAATTCATATACTCATGAACAATGCAGGAATCGGAATGAGATCAAAAGCAGAAGAGATGACTGATGAGATGTGGGAGAGGGTTCTCGACATCAATCTCAAAGGGACGTTTCTGTTCTGCAGAGAAGTTGGAAAGCATATGATAGCACGAAACAAGGGAGGCCGCATCATTAATATGGCCTCCATCGGCGGGCTTGTTGGTGTGGAAACAGGGAATGCAAACTACTGTGCGAGTAAAGGTGGGATAATTGCTATGACTCGGACACTCGCGATCGAGTGGGCAAAGCACAATATTCTAGTAAACGCGATTGCTCCGAGCCATACCAGAACCCCATTGATTGAAAAACTTATGCAGGAAAAGCCAGAGGTAAAACAATACTTTATCAATAACATTCCGCTCGGAAGGGTTGCAGAACCTGTCCACATTGTCGGCCCTGCGATCTTTCTTGCTTCCGATGCAGCATCTTTTATTACAGGTCATGTTCTCGTTGTGGATGGTGGCCATACGGCAAAGTAGGAATGCTCTTATGCTTGGTTGGTGTGGGATCTGAAGGAGTGTAATAATTTTATGGAGGAATCATAGGAATGACACTACATTTAAGTGCAGACGAGATTCTGGAGATAGCCCAGCGAATTGAGCAGAACGGTGCGCGTTTTTACCGGCGTGCTGCAGAACTGCAGAAAGATGAAAATAAATCCAAGTTTCTTCTGCAGCTCGCGAGGATGGAAGATGAACACGAGCGAATTTTTCTTAAGATACAGGATGATCTCACAGAAGAAGAGCGTTCCCAAAAAGCAGCAGATCCTTTCGGTGAAATGAAGATGTACCTCAGCGCAATGGCAGATACAAGCGGTGGAGAAGGAAGCCCTGCTGCTGTTGAAGCGCTCACGGGACAAGAATCCATTGGAGAGATACTCAAAAAGGCAATAGAGCTCGAGAAGGAATCGATCCTCTACTACATTGGATTAAAGGATGTAGTTCCTGGGCAGTTGTCCAAAAAGAATATAGAAAAAATTATCGAAGAAGAGAAAAGCCATATCATCCTACTGAAGAAGGAGCTTGATGCGTTATAGCTCCCAATTAATTTCGGAAAAAGAACTTCACTTTAAATATATATGTGAACGGGGATAAGCAGTGAGATTGATGAGATATTCGTTGTTTCAACTCATGTCGGTACTTATAAAGATGTGCTGCAGATGGGTTTGGATCATTCATATTTAATGTATCATTGGGTAAAAAAATCACTGGCAGTTACCTCATCGTTATATGATCTGCTCATAAACGTGAAAAAACATGAAATACTTCCAGCACTCCTTTACACAACCTTATTCCGTAAAACACCGATATGCTCTATTTCAACTTCCACAAGGTCGCCTTTGCGCAGGAAAACAGGGGGGGTTCTTTTGAACCCGACTCCCGACGGAGTACCTGTGAGGATAACCGTACCGGGGAAGAGGGTCATGCAATGGGACAAGAAACTGACCAATTTCCCGCACGGAAAAATCAAATCTGAGGTGTTTGAATCCTGCATTATTTTACCGTTGAGACGCAGTTGTATACCCGCATTATCCTGGTGCATTTCAGTCTGTATGCAGGGACCTATCGGACAGAACGTATCAAAGGATTTAGCCCTGTTCCATTGAAGATCCCGCTTGAACTGGCAATCACGTGCACTGACATCATTGGCGCATGTGTATCCGAACACATATTCGAGTGCATCCCTCTCTGAGACCTCTCTGGCCATTTTCCCTATTACAATCGCAAGTTCCGCCTCGTAATCGACTTCATCCGGTGCGATCCTGGGAAGAACAATCTCATCTTCAGGTCCAATGAGCGCATTTGTTGTTTTTGTGAGAATTATAGGCTCTTTTGGAAATTCAGAGCGCAATTCCTGAGCGTGAGATTTGTAATTCAATCCAATTACAATTATATTTGGTGGTATTACCGGGGGGAGGAGTCTCACTGTATTCAGGGGGAAAACATCCCCTGTATCTTCAAATGAGGTGAATATATCACCGAAAAGGCGGGCAACTTCTCTATCTCGGAGAATCCCATAATCAGACTTAAAACTTTCAGCATTAAAGCGCACGATTTTCACCTTTACACCTCACGTATAAAATTTTTTTATCACGATCGGGATTTATGTAATAAAATGCTTTTAGACGTGAAAACAAATGGATTTTTTAAGACTAAATTGGTACGAACGTGAAATGCTCCATGTTTCAACGATTACCGCTTGTACCCGAACTTTCGGAGGAGCTCCTTTCTCTTCTGTATGTCTTCATCGGTCTCCACACCCTTGGGAGGGGATCCGTCCACCACACCCAGGATTCCCCGCCCCTGCTCGGTGATTCCCACGATTACCTCCAGAGGGTTGGCGGTGGCGCAGAATATGTTCACCACCTCCCTGGTCTCCCGTATCGATGGCAGGATGTTGATGGGAAACCCCTGCTGTAAATAGATGACGAATACGTGCCCTGCACCGATGGAGAGCGCAGCACTCACCGCATGCTGGATGAGCTCCTCGTTGTTGCCGTCTATTCGGACGAGGCATGGACCTGAGGCTTCATTGAAGGCGATGCCGAACTGTATGCTCGGAGAACTGTTTACGATGGCTTCGTACAGGTCCTCCACACTCTTGATGAAGTGAGTCTGACCGATGATGACGTTCGTCCCTTCGGGCACTTCAATCTTCACACTGGTTGTCTCCATTGCATCCTCCAGAAAGGATTTTATTATCAAGTATTATAAGTGGAACGTGGAAAAGTTGCAATCTGTGAAATTTTCCTTTCTGGGAGCGATTTTACTCCCAGGGAACGGAAAAAAAGCAGTAGTTTAGTACCAAAATGGGCTCTTTGAAAGATTGCTAAAAAATCATTGAGAAATACTCATTAATTGCTTGACTGTGTCAGGCGAATGACAAGTTTATACGAGATGACCGGTCCATTTTCATAATCTGTGAGTGCTTTCTAAAACAGCAGAGTCGCCTAATAAAAAATCCGGGGGTAGAGTGTGATTGTAGTTACCGGCGGTGGAACGGGTGGACACATTTTTCCTTGTATTGCGGTCATCGCTGAATTACGGCAAAGGGGTTACAGAGACTTTGCTTGGATTGGTGAGAGAAGAGGAAAGGAGAGGGAGTGGGCCCAGAAAATCGGGGTACCTTTCCACGGAATCAGAACTGGCAAGCTGCGGCGCTATTTTTCACTGAAGAACGCTTCGGATGCGGTGATCGTGCTCATCGGGCTCCTCCAGTCTTTCTTTCTCCTGCTCAGGCTGAAGCCCGAAGTGCTCTTCTCCAAGGGTGGATTCGTATCTGTTCCTCCCGTGCTTGCCGGATGGATACTACGGATCCCGGTGGTAACGCACGAAAGCGATATCATTCCCGGGCTTGCAACCCGGATCATCAGTCGATTCGCATCGGCGGTCTGTGTCTCCTTTGAAAGGACGCTTCAACACTTTCCCAGCCGGAGGGCCTTTTTCACCGGAAACCCTGTGCGTGAGATAATCAAGAAGGGGAGTAAAAGATCTGGTTATGAGTTTCTCCACCACGATGATGGACCTCCGGTGGTGTTCGTCGTGGGGGGGAGTTCCGGGGCTGCAACTATAAATACCGCAGTGTGGAGGATGAAGGAAAGGTGTATGCACCTCTTTTTTCTCGTACACCAGTGTGGCCAAGGGAACCTTCGGAGCGATCTCCCACAGGAATTGCGCTACCGGCAGTACGGGTTTATAGGAGCGGAAATAGGGAATGTGATCGCGGCATCCGACCTTGTTGTCTCCCGGGCAGGGGGAGGTGCGTTGTACGAGCTCGGCTTTCTAAAGAAACCTTCGATTCTTATCCCCCTTCCAAGATCTGCGAGCAGAGGAGAGCAGATCGCCAACGCGCGATACTTCGAAGAAAATGGAGCCGCCCGGGTTATCAGAAACGAGGATTTAAACGAACAGGTTCTCTACGACGCCATCGATCTGCTCCTTTCGGACCCTGAGCAACTGAAGAGAATGGGGCAGAGGGCTCACTCCCTCTGTAAAAAGGATGCGGAGAAAGAGATCTCCGATGTCATCGAGTCAGTGCGTACATGTAAAAGGGAACTTGATCGAAGTCGGAATACCTGAACACCTCTTGTAAACTTATCCTTTAACAATCGCTCTTACATCGCTCTCCACATCCGTAGTGCCCTTGAGGTTGAACTTTTCAATGAGGAGCTGCTTCACATTCTCAGAAAGGAAGGCGGGCAGCGTCGGCCCGATCCGGATTCCCGTGAAGCCCAGGGCGAGCAGTGCCAGGAGCACACAGACCGCCTTCTGTTCGTACCAGGCGATGTCAAAGTCCACGGGAAGTTCGTTTATGTCCTCAAGATCGAAGGCTTCCTTGAGCTTCTGGGAAATCACGGCAATGGAGTAGGAGTCGTTACACTGGCCTGCGTCAAGAACGCGGGGAATCCCGTCTATATCACCGAGGTGGAGCTTGTTATACCGATACTTTGCGCACCCTGCAGTCAGAATCACGGTGTCTCCCGGAAGAGCCTTTGCGACCTCAGTGAAGTACTCACGCGATTTCATTCGTCCGTCGCACCCACCCATTACGACAAACTTCCTTATTCTGCCTGATTTGACAGCCTGGACGATCTTTTCTGCAAGCTGTTCGACCTGATGGTGTGCGAAACCACCTGTTATTTCATCGGTTTCGATTGGGTCCATCTCGCTTCGCTCGATTGGTCCGGGGGGAGCGCAATTTTTAGCGAGCGCAATTATCGGAGAAAAGTCCTTCGGTCTACCGTCCTTTATATGGGATACGCCGGGGTAACCTGCCATTCCAGTCGTAAAGATACGGTCTCTGTAGGCTTCCTTTACCGGTGTGATACAGTTTGTAGTCATGAGAATCGGCCCATTGAAGGAGGCAAACTCTCTGTCCTGTCGCCACCATGATCCTCCGTAGTTTCCTACCAAATGGGAATACTTCTTGAACGCTGGATAATAGTGGGCCGGAAGCATCTCGCCATGGGTGTAGACATCGATTCCGCTGCCCTGTGTCTGCTCGAGGAGCTCCTCAAGGTCTTTCAGGTCGTGGCCCGAAATGAGGATGCCTGGATTGTTACTCACACCGGTGTTTACCCTGGTTATCTCAGGGTGGCCGTAAGTCGATGTATTGGCCTCATCGAGGAGTGCCATCGATCTGGCACAAGCCTTCCCCGTTCTCAGAACGAGATCGAGTAGATCCCCAAACGGTAGCTTGCTGGTTGTTGCAGCAATGATTTCAACGAGCTCACCCAAAAGCTCCTCATTTTCAAATCCCAGGATATGGGCGTGCACGCCATACGCTGCAAGCCCTTTCAGACCGTACATGATTAACTCCTTGAGCGATCGAACATCTACATCAGCCTCCGATTGTACCGATGCGTCGGCGGCCTGATTGATGAAATCTTCTTTTGACTCTCCGTGCCACGCCTCAATCCTACTAAGCGTGCCGCCGGTAGGATACCCTTTGGCAAGCTGCTTTTTCCGGGTGTTCGCCTCACGAATGAGCTCCGCGATCCGGTTTTCGTCGAAATTTGCATTGGTGATGGTCGCAAAAAGACACTTCATGAGAAATACTCCCTCTTCGGATATCGATTCTCCTGAATTTTTTTTTCGCAGCGTAAGAAGGGCAAGATCCTTTAGAGTATGGATAAGAACATCCTGAAGGTTTGCTGTTGTTTCGTCTTTTCCGCAGACCCCGCGGACCGTACACCCGGTGTTCTTTGCCGTTTCCTGACATTGAAAACAGAACATGCCCATGACACCCTCCTGGTGAGTTTTCTGTTATATCTCCTGTAAACGCTTGATAGAACTCCTGTTCAATACCGCGTAATAATGTGGCTCTACTCTGATAGTCCTTTACATCTCTAAATGTAAGGGAGTACAAAGGATGAACCCTTGATCTCGATCAATAGAATACTAACTTTTTCGCAATACGCACACCATAAAAGAGAGTTCCAGGAATAGGGTCCATTGCATGCAATTTTTCATTGCGTATAGGGCTTGCTGGTATTATATTTGGGAAAAAATTTTACAAGGAGGGTGTGATGATTGATATAGAAAAGCTACTCGGAAGCGAGGCGAAAGACCTTCTTGGACATACATGCAAGACTGTAACGAAAGACAAGCTCCATCTTCCGGGGCCTGATTTCATCGACAGGATCATGGTGCACACCGACAGGTCCACCGCCGTTTTGAGGAACATGTCCATTGTATTCAACAACGGCAGGCTTGCAGGCACCGGTTACCTCTCGATTCTCCCTGTTGACCAGGGGATCGAGCACTCTGCGGGGAGCGCCTTCGCGCCGAATCCGATCTACTTTGATCCCGAAAATATTGTGAAGCTCGCGATCGAAGGAGACTGCAACGCAGTTGCTTCAACGCTCGGGGTACTGGGTTCCGTATCCAGGAAGTACGCCCACAAGATCCCGTTCATCGTAAAGATAAATCACAACGAGTTTCTCACCTATCCGAACAAGTACGACCAGGTGCTCTTCGCATCCGTGGATCAGGCTTTTAATCTGGGTGCAGTTGCAGTGGGAGCAACGATTTACTACGGGTCGGAGGAATCGAGCAGACAGATACAGGAGATCAGCCAGGCCTTTGAATACGCGCACAGTCTCGGTATGTTCACCGTGCTTTGGGCATACCTGAGGAACAGCGCATTCAAGACAAAAGACAACGATTACCACCTCGCAGCTGACCTTTCGAACCAGGCAAACCACCTGGGGGTTACCATACAGGCGGACATCATCAAGCAGAAGCAGGCAGAGTGCAACGGTGGGTTCAAGGCGCTCAACTTCGGCAGGACCCATGAGAAGGTGTATACTCAGCTCACCTCCGATCATCCTATCGACCTAACACGCTATCAGGTTATGGGCTGCTATATGGGAAGGTCCGGAATGATCAACTCCGGCGGTGCTTCTGGGAAGGATGACATGGCCCAGGCAGTAAGAACCGCAGTGATCAATAAGCGCGCAGGCGGTATGGGTCTTATATCAGGGAGGAAGGCTTTCCAGCGGCCCATGGAGGAAGGGGTGAAGCTGCTCAATGCGATCCAGGACGTGTACCTGAACAAGGAGATTACGGTCGCCTGAGGTGAAGTGAGCCCTGGGTTTCGATTTTAAAGCTTTTTCCCCATCACCAGGGCGTTTTCTCTTTCCTGCGGATAGTAGTTTTCGATGATCCCGATAATCGAGAAACCTGATTTTCTGTAGAAATGAAGAGCCTTCTCATTGGATGGGCGCACCTCGAGGTAGCAGTATTCTCCTCTGCTTGTCCGCGCGTGGTTCACCAATGTATTGAGAAGGAAGGTACCGTAGCCCCGATTCTGCTCGCACGGCGTAACAGCGATATTGATCAGGTGCACGATTTTGTTGTAATCACTGTTGGGAAAAAGAAAGTTGTTCTTCGCTTTAAGGAGATGATACCCACCGTAACCGATCACGGCTTTTCCGAGCTTCAGGGTGATGACGTAATTGTTTATGTCTGCAATAAGGAGCCGGAAGAAGTCCTTTGACCACGGATGTTTGAAAACCGATTGTTCTATGAACAGGACCTGGTCCAGGTCCTTTTCCAGCATGGTTGTGTAAGTGCAGGTGAGTGCCATGGGGAGAAACCTATTTTTTTAAATATCCCGCGAGTTTGTCGAGTTCATCGGGTTTCAGGATTGTGAGAATGGTTCCGTCACTGGATAAAAAGCCCGAGCTCGCCAGCCGCTCTATGACCGATTCGACCTCCTTCTCTACTGAGTTGATCTGCTCTGCAATGTTCTTTACGGTTTCTCCATATTTGAGGGCATGTGAAATCTGTCCGTTCGCCGAAGATTTTGCCACCCTCCGGAGATCGTTTAGCGCGGTGATGACGAGGAGTTTCATGTCCCGTTTCGCGAGGTCTCTTATCTGATTGTCGGCCTTCTCAAGTCTGAGGCATAGAGCTTCTATGATGTTCATGGCAATGTTTGAGTTCTTGCTGATCATGCTGAGGAATCCGTTCCTGTTGAAGGCGAGGAGCTCACAGTCATCCACTGCAGTAGCGGTTGCCGTTCTCTTTGTCTGACGGATGAGCGCCATTTCACCAAAGAACTCTCCCTTACCGAGCACCATCAATATTTTGTCCACATCGGTGACCCGTTTGGTGATCTTTACTCTCCCCTTCTGGATGATGTACATTGTGTCCCCTGTTTCGCCTTCTTTAAAGAGAACCTTCCCCGCTTCGATAAAGGTACCGTACTTTTGAAACAGTGAGCTTTTCTCCATCAATCTATCCTCTCCGCGATTATCGCTGATTGCTATTGAAATTTTACCTGATATTTAACCTCTTTTCAATACTTTTCAAATATTTTATTGCTTTTTTACTCCAACGATACTAGCATTTTCAAAATGAGGTTCCTGGCCCCTTATCTGCTGCTCTTCCTGCTGGTCGGTTTTTCCGCTCCTGCTGAGAACGCCTATGAAGTGCTGGTCTCCGAGGGAGGAGAGAAAGAAACCTATCCGCTGATCACGCTCTACCAGCAGGTAATCTCCCGGCACGATGGTCCCCGGTGTCTCTTCTACCCGACCTGCTCGGAGTTCTGCAACCAGGCCTTCTCCCAGCATGGCGTTTTTTGGGGTGCACTGATGACCCTTGACAGGCTTTTCTACCGGGAACGGCCGGGTTCCATGAAGTACTACCGTCTTTTGGATGATGAGGAGAGGTATGACGACCCGGTAGAGCACAATTATATATTCGAGAAAGCGGGATACTACAGATGAAGGTGATTGTATGGATACTGGTCGTGACCATCACCCTCATCGCTCTCCCCCTTCGAATGGAGTGCTCAGATGAAGGGCCGGAGTACGGGATCTATCTCTTCAGACAGGGAAAGGATGAATTGGCCATTCCTGAGCTCGAACGCACCCTTTATTATCATGAAAGCGCACCGGATGCTCCCTACCTGAAGCTCCTCCTCGGTCTTTCCTACGCCCGGTCAGGGCAGTATGGTAGTGCACTTTCTTTGCTCAGCGCACTTGTCGAAGAGCTTGAGGATACACCTCACGGAATAAGGAAGGAAAAACTCTCATGTGAGACGACGTTTCACATACTCAATATCTATTTCAGGCAGAAGCGGTTTACCGATTTTTACTATGGCCGCGAACAGTTGGCGCTCCGTTGTCCTGAGCTGGATACAGCGCTTGCATCCTCTGTGCAGTACATGTCGATCGCCGGGCATATCTATACATTTGACTGGAAAGCTGCACTAGGGGAGCTGGAAATGTCCCCTCTTCAGTCCACCGATTTCCTTAAAGAACAGATCGAACCGCTCGTCGGATACCGGAGTAAGAGTCCTGTTCTGGGCGGCATCCTCTCCATAATCCCCGGTCTTGGCCATGTGTATGCAGGCAGGTTTGGGGACGGCATTAGGAGCCTCCTCATCAACATCGCATTTGTCTCACTGAGCTATTTTTCCTTCAAAGAGGATATGCCTGCCCTCGGTGCAGTGTTCGGAGTGATCGAGGCATCCCTCTATGCTGCAAATATCTACGGGGGTGTGAATGCGGTAAACCAGGAAAACGCACGTTTTTTCATTGAGAAGAGGGAAAGTATCCTTAAGCAGATCCCGGTTCCACCGCTCGACATCATCACCCTGAGGAAGGAGCTCGATTTCTGATGATCGCCCACGATGTGCTCACCTATCTCTGCGGCAGGGACGTCGGTTTGAGTGACAAACCGATAAGGATCACTCCCTATACGTACGGAGATATGGACACGGCACTCTACAACAGCGATTTTCCCTTGGAAATGAGAGAGGGAAAGAGGCCAACGGTAACCTCCGAAGAACCTGAGTATGACGAAAATGACTACTACACGCCCTTTGTACACTATGATGAACCCAGGGATGGAACGGTTCCTGCGATTCAGGTTCTCTCCCTCTACTCGGTGGAACCGGATTGGGGCATGGACTTCGGGCTCAGGCTCTCGCCTCTGCAGTCGCTGATGGGAGGGAGCCAGGGGTACAGGCATCTGAGGTATTCCTTGTGTTTTCTTCGCGCAGGTGTGGCGCACAAGCGAACGCTCTATTTTCATAGCCTGTCCAACCGGGCATTTAGAAGTGGAGATGTCTACTGGGGTGTTCGTTTTGCAGCCCGGGCAATCCATTATATTGAAGACATGCTTACTCCCTTCCATACCAAGCCCTTTCCAGAGAGCTTTCTTCTTAAAAAAATGTTGAATCCGAAGGGCCTGTTCTTCATCACCTACAATTACCACATGAACTTTGAGCGTTTTTCCGGCTATCATCTCTGGCACGGCAGGAGAGATTTTATCGATCCCATACAGGCCGCACAGGTGTTTCCTATCCGTCGTCTTGGATCAGTTCTTTTCAGAAACTGGAATCGAATGCGTGCTCTCTTCTATCCTCTGTTCAGGGAGTGCAGAAAATTATGGGGAGATACCATGATCAACGGTCCTTTCAGGCTCAACAGAGATGATGTTGCACGTATCAATCCACACGGTCCGCTGCTCGAAGCGACACAGAAATGGCTTGAATCGACGGCCTCGGTTGTAAAAGGATACATCGTTCAATACGTCATCCCCTCTATGAAGGACGCCACAGGGTGAATGTTGTACAGCTCTCCTTTCGCGATAACCCGGCGCACACCTGTGCGCGCGTGCTCAAATCCGCAGGATGTTCGCCTGAAAACACGCTCGTCATATCCCCGACTCAACGTTTCAAAAGTGCGCTCGCCTCCTCTCTTATGGAAGAGTGGGGTTTGGACGATCTTCGAGCTCCCCCGATTCTGAGCAGCGAGGAGCTCGTCGATTCGATGAACGCAGGCCTCGGATTAGAGAGCGCGAACGAGGCGCAGAGATACTCGATGTTCTACGAGGCTTGTTCGACCATTGAGGGGATCGGGGAGCTATTTACAGAGAATTTCCTCTTAACCTTCTCCTCTTTCAGAGGTGTTGCTCAGCGCACCCTGCAGGCCTTCGATGAACTGAATGCGGGAGAGATCGACCTGCACAATGTTCGTTTCTCCCAGCATCCCTACAGGCTTTTCGAGCGACACTTCGAGATATTCCGAAATCTCTATGAGCGGTTTTTAGAGGTGCAGCAAGAGAAAAGGGTCTACGTCCGGAGCTTTCTCACTCGTCTCCTTCGCGGAGAGTACATGGATCGCTTCTTCAATAGGTACTCTACGGTTCTGCTCCTTCTGCCAGTCTCACTCACCGCTTTTGAAAAACGGATGTATGCACGGATTGAAGACAAGCTTTCGGTGATCTTCCAGGATGCTCAAGATTACGATTTTTCAATAATACTCGATTTTAAAGGAGCATCCTCACTCCCCCCACGCAGGTATCCGGAGGTGACCTTCCTCGAGCTCCCTTCCAGAACGCACCAGCTCATGCTCTCCCTTTCAATTATCCAGAGGGAACTGGAAATGGGTGTTCCACCTCAAGAGATCGCGGTACTGAACGCAGATTCGTTCTTCTGCAATATGTTCTTCGATTCCCTCACCTCGGCTTGTATTCCTGTCAACTACTCACAGGGACTTGAGGTGAAAAAGAGTCCTCTCTACGCACTGCTCAGGCTAGCAGCACGTTTTTTTGACAATAGCTTAGATTCGGATGTTTTCCTCCAAATAATCGCTCATCCCCTCTTCGCAGAGGCCTGTCGGTTGAATGGCCGCGGGCTCTACAGAATGATAAAAGAAAGGGTATATCAGGAGCGGATGTTCCGTCTTTCCTCGCTCAAAAGCGCCCTCCTCAAGGGGGAACCCAAAGTCGAAGAAGGGTTTTCCCTCCTGTACAGACTGTATCACGCTCCCTCCTTTGAAGCGGTTCATGAGAGTCTGAGGGACTTTGTTTCGCGAATTTCGGAGGGAAAGACCTATGAGTTCTTCGCAGTCAGGGATATTCTTCTCAACACTGCAGTAGAGCTTACCGATCTCACCACAGGTGTGAGGGAGCGCCCCTTTGAAATACTTCTGCAGATCATCAAGAACAGGAGGTATCCGCTGAAGGGCATCTATGGCAGAGGGATACAGATATTAGGGCTGCTCGAGACGAGAGGTATCCTGTTTAATAAGCTCATTGTTCCCACATTTAACGAAGGATACTTTCCCGTCAGGGAGGGTGAGGACATCCTGTTCAACCTTCAGGTGCGAAAGTCCCTCGGACTTCCGACGCTCCTGGATCGAGAGCAGCTTCAGTTTTATTATCTCAAGCGGCTAGTCGATTCTTCGAACAGCGCCTGGTTCCTCTCCCTCCAGGATAAGCGGGGGGAGATGGACGTAAGAAGCAGGTACTCCTACTACTTTTCCCGACATCCCTACGTGTATAGCTCCGATTTACAATTTTCAGACAAACATATATCTGGCCTTGTTGCGGCCGAACCGAGTTCGGCCGAAATGAGATTGAATGGAATCATGCCTGAGAAAACCTCTGTATTGGAAAACAAGTGGGGGAAGCTGCCCTACACCCTGTCGGTGATAGCTGAACAGGGACGAGATGGACGCAGGGAAGTCACGCAGCCTGCTTTAGGTTCTCCAGTCACAGAGTTTTCACGGCTCGATATTGACAGGATAAAAAGATGTGAGACACAGTACTACATCGCACGGGCACTCGGTGTACGGGAAGAAGAAACGCTTGACCATGAAATCGAGCTTCATGTGATAGGCCAGAAGGTCCACGCCCTTTTCAATGAGCTCTATGTTGAGCTGAGTCTTGATGCCGGAACGTGCCTTGCCCGTTTTGATGCGCTTTTTAAAAAGTATCTTAAAGAGGGGCTTTTTTTTACAGCCGAAGAGGTGCTCATGAAAAAACTTTTGAAGAGCAACCTCACCCGCGTTGTCAGGCGTGATCTCGAGCGTTTTACAAAAGGTTACCGGATATGCGGCGAGTTTATGGAGAAGGAGCTTTCTGCTCTCCTCACCCGTTCAGGCTCTACCTTTACATTGAAAGGGAGGATAGACAGAATAGACAGGACTCCATCGGGTAACTACGAGATCATTGACTATAAAACAGGAAGGCTTCCGGGTAAGAAAAGCCATTTCGCGGAGGGAGGATTCGCCCAGATCCAGCTCGGCTTCTACGGCCTGCTCTTCAAGTTTAACTACCCGGAAATGAAGATCGGAGCCCTCTCCTATTACGATCTTTCAGGCAAAAAGGACGTTGAGACAGTGGTGGAGGAAGGTCATGTTCAAGGTTACCTCAAGGAGTTCGAGGATCATCTGGGCGAGCTCCTCGAGACCTTCAGCATGAAGGGCCGTTTCGACCTCACCGATGAATATGAACACTGCCTTTACTGCCCATACTACAATATATGCCGGGTGTTTGAGGAATGAGTAAAAAGAGCATCTTCGATGTACAACGCTCCCTGGCTTTGAGTGCATCTGCAGGGAGCGGTAAGACCTTTGTACTTACCACCCGGCTCATCGCACTGCTCCTTCAGGGCGTGAAACCCTCCGATATCATGGTAGTGACCTTCACAAATCTCGCAGCTTCTGACATCCGTAAAAAGCTCTTTCAAAGGGTGGCGGGACTCGGGGAGGGGAATAAAGGGGAAATCGTCCTGTTTGCTTCTCTTCTTGGTGAGCGGGAAGAGAGGGTTCAAGAAAGATGTCTCGATCTTGGCCATACGCTCGTGTCCCAGTTCAGCCTCCTTCAGATTTCTACAGTGCACGGATTTTTTGCCAGGATGTTGAAATGTTTTCCCAGGGAAACCGGCCTCATTCAGGATATAGTAATCATCGACGAAATGGAGCGGGTTGCACTGCTTGCAGAGTCCTTTGAGCGCTTTTACTCTTCGTTGAGAGAGAACAGCGCACTCCTGGAGAGGGTCTTCAGCTTCATCACTCATTTCAGGGAATCAACGATGAGCCCTGGTGGTGCATTGAGGGATGTGTACCGGACGATCGAATCGCAGAGACATGTGTTGGAGGATTTCGAGTGCTTGGAAACGGATGCAGAGGGTGCTTACGGAGAGTTCATCGAAAGAGGGCGTGCCTTTTTCTCCCTCGATATGCGTGCAAGAATGGAGTTTTTAATCGAGAACCTATCCCGGTACACTCGGGAACAGGGAAGCAACAGGAACGTGGAGTCTTTCCGAAGGGATCTCGAGCTCTTCCTCAGGTACGGGAACGTTGACTCACTCGCAGGGATTACCCCATTCAAGAAAGATGGGGCTTCCTATATCGAAAGGGTACGCAATTTCCTTCAGGACCAGACGGCATTGCGCTTTGAACGCGAGATTGCCGACATCCGGACGGATCTCTATGCCTTCCTCTGGGCTCAGATGCGCTACTACGTATCAACCTGGTTGGAAATACACCGGAGAATCGACGATGCCTACAGAAGGAGAAAGGAAGGGGGAAACTTCATCGATTTCAAAGATATCGAGGAGCGCGCTCGTGGGTTTCTCTCCCTGCTTTCGGATTTTGACTATCTCCACTACAGAATCGGTTCACAATTTCGTCACATCCTCATCGATGAGTTTCAGGACACATCAGAGCTCCAGTGGGAAGCTCTCCGCCCGATTATCCGTGAGAGTCTTGCGGGGGGAGGGAGCCTCTTCTATGTCGGTGACGAGAAGCAGTCGATCTACCGGTGGAGGGGCGGCCAGCCGCAGCTCTTCGAGAAGGTAAGAAAGGAGCTCAACCTTGAAAGGGAGGGTCTCAGGTATAGCTACAGGCAGAACCGGGTGCTCCTCGATTTTGTGAACCAGGTATTTTTATATATAGATACAGAAGTATTTCGCTCCTACAGGTACGAGTTGCAGGATTTCCCGAAAGAGAAAGGTGAGGAGGTCCGCGGTTTTGTTTCGATCATGGAGGTGGATAACAGAGAAGCACTGTTACAGGAGATCACCAACAGGATCGTCAGCCTCCGGTCGGAGGGTGTTGACCTGGATGATATTGCGATTCTGTGCAGAAAGAACAGCGAGATTGAAGAGCTCGAGAAGCACTTTCTGAAAAACAGAATACCCTGCAGGACCGCAGGGAAGAGCAGACTGTTTCAGGACTACAGTGTTCTGGATATGCTGGGTGTTATTCACTTTTCGTTGGATCCTGAGGTCGACATCCATCTTTCAGGGCTCTTACGTTCACCGCTGTTCCGCTTCACCTATGAGGATTTGGAAGGGCTGAAGGAAAAGGGTGGAAAGCCCTTCATTGAAGTGCTCAAGAATGCGTATCCCGGAATCCATCAAAAACTTATTTCTCTTGCTGCACGGGCACGGTTTCTCTCTCCAACTGAGTTCCTCCGGGCTGCCTATGAGGAGCTGAACGTGATCGAGCTATACAGGGAGAAGCGGGAGGTCCTCCTGAAGCTTCTGGAGCTTGCCTATGATTTTGAGCACAGAAACGATTCCATCACCCTGCAGGATTTCGTCCACTACCTGGAGGAAAAGAAAGATTTTCTCACCCTTGAGCTGAGCGACGTGTATGGTGTGATGCTTCTGACCATTCACGCAGCCAAAGGGCTTGAGTTTCACACGGTCATCCTCCCATTTTTAAACCAGCCATTCCGATTCAGACCGGACGGATCGATCCTCTTTAGAAGAGACAGCGAGGGGAGAATCACTTTCTGCATGATCGCTCGTTCGATCTACAGGGATTATTTTTCGGGTACTCCGGAGGTAGACGAGCTGCTTGAGTCCACGGATGAAGAGTACAAAACCGATGAGCTCAATACTCTCTACGTGGCGCTCACCAGGGCCCGTGAAAACCTGCTGATCTTCCCCCTGAGAAAGGGGCCCAAAGAGTCGATGGGAAAGCTGCTCATCCAGAGCATAGACCCGACTGCGGTAAAAAGGGAAGCTCTGTTCAAGTGGGAGAGGGGAACGCCAACTCCAGGTGAGGGTGACAGGGATTCTGTGAAGCGAGAGATGCACAACCTGAAGCGGTATGTTGAAATAGATAGGGAGAGGCTGGCGTATCCGTTGCCCTTTGGTGAAGAGATGCCGGGTGAGGACATTCAATCACGGAGAATCGGGCTTTTGAAAGGGCTCATTTTTCACAGGGCACTGGAATCTATCTCACGAATTACATTGGGCGGGGAAGAGTTATCTCAGGCGCTTATACATGCCCTTGCTTCTGAGGGGCGGGCGTACACGCGGGCGGAAAGAGAAAGCGCGCTCAATGCAGCGCGGACATCGCTTATGAACGCCATCTCCGACAGGCGCCTCGAGAGGTACTTCAGCACCGGTGCAATCACTGAGGGTCTCTTTCTCTCAAGGGAATACCCCAATCTCATAGGAAGAATCGACAGGGTCCTGGTGAATGAAGCGGTTGAGGTCCTTGATTTCAAGACCAACTGCATTTACAGCAGGAAACACCTCGATGAGCTCGTTTCTTTGTACAGAGGGCAGGTAATTGCCTACTGCAGATCCATGGAGAGGCTGTACGCTGAAAAGAAAATCAGAGGTTTCCTCTATTTCACGGATGCAGACTATGACAGCAGGTTGGTGCGGGTTGTGTGAGGAAGCAGTGTATTGAGGGATATGGTATTACAGTGCGTTCTTCTCGGCGAACACCTCAACTTCGAACAAGATGTCAATGACAACGAGGCTGCCTCTTTTCAATACTTAGGGGAGGACGAGAGAAGCAGCGCCGACAATACCTGCATGTTCGCCGAAAGAGGTTTTACGCACCAGAATCTGTTTCGTCTTCCTCTCAAACCAGTGCTCATTGAGGTATTGCTGGGCGATATCGATGTAGAGGTCCGAGGCTCCTGCGAGGCCTCCTCCAATGACGATGAGATCAGGGGAGAAGATATTTGCGTAGGTTACGAGCGCTGCACCGAGATAGCGACTGAACTCCCTGTAGACACGCCGGGCGTTCTCATCTCCTTCGAGAGCCTTTCTGTAGACTGCTTCCGGGATGAGAGCATCCGAGCCATTTGGATTTTTTCTTCCTCCCGCAGCTTTTTGTGGCATGATTCTTTCCGTGACACCGAGGCGATCTGCGATACGTGCAATTCCTCTTATGGATACGATGGTCTCCACACACCCTCTATTTCCGCAGACGCAGGGATACCCATCAGGTTCGAGGGTCAGATGTCCCAGCTCTCCGATAGAATCGCCACTGACCCTGCATATTTCTCCATTGATACAGAGCCCGACACCGACCCCTGTTCCGATAGTCACGTACATAAGCCGGAAGGCACGGTTTTTATAACAAAATAGATACTCAGCCATACATGGGCCGTTACGGTCGATATCCAGAGCAACATGAACATCGTATCTCTCGCTTAGAAGGCGATAGAAAGGCGCGTTCTCGAGCATCGGTATGTTTACCATGATGGAGGGTATGGTGCGATTTTCTTTCAGATAGCCTGG
>SMTZ1_10016695_pt1 | contig 17871 bp, 13 predicted proteins | sample DeeMarSWOR136_30_FD_25667 | JGI IMG/M metagenome (IMG submission 25667)
TTATCAAAATTCTTACGACATTGCTCAATATCGACAAGCGCTTCATTCAGACTTTGGCAGCTTCTAATTATGCCAGATTTACGCAACATAGTGTTCTTCAGTTCAGACTCTATTTCATTTAATTTACAGTCTCCCCTATTGCTAGCTAGCAAGCTTAGTCGTTGACATTCTGCGTCAATTTCCTTTTCCGTAATAGACGATTTGCGCTTTTTCATAGCCTCTTCCGCCGCCTTTATCCCAGCCTTTTCACCGAAGACAAAGATCTCGGTGAGTGAATTCCCTCCCAATCTGTTAGCACCGTGGGTACCGCCGCATACCTCACCAGCTGCGAATAGTCCATCAATGCCTGTTCTACAGTTATCATCTATTCTAATGCCGCCCATTTGAAAATGAGCAACCGGAGTTATCGACACATTATTCGTAGAAGTTATCTTTACTCGTTTTGGTAATATTTGATAGACTCTATTGAGCGCATCATATGATAGATTGGAAAGATCTAGCATCAGGGAACCCTCAATATGCCTGCCTTCAATCAGCTCATTCATCACAATACGGGCAAGTCTGTCCCGTGTCATGCTTCTAGGATCAGTCAGTCCATGTCTCTGAAGTATATCCTCACCATCTGAATTTCTAATAATAGCCCCTTCTTTTGCAACGATTGATTCGTAGAGAACAATTTTTTTTACTTTCCCTTCAGTAGTAGCCGTCGGGTAAAACTGAACCATCTCCATATCTTGCAGAGCCGCCCCAATCTCGTAAGCTAAGGCATAGCCGTCTCCTGTAGCTGAGATAGCGTTGCTGCTACTTGAATACACTTGACCTAAGCCACCGGTGGCAACTATTACAGCTTTCGCGTCGATAACAAAAGGGACACCTTTATTATTAATACCGATAGCCCCCTTTATTGCTGCCCCGTTCACTAGTTTGCTAATAGACACCCCCTCTAAGAATTTCACGCCTAATGCTTCCGCTTTTGCCCGAAGTGGAACCGTGAAACCAAGCCCCTTGTTAACAGCAGAAATATTGCGAGGGTAACTATGGCCTGGTACCAAGTTCACTGCTATCTCACCATCTTTTGCCACGAAGGTTATTCCCAACTGTTCAAGATCACGTATTTGGTTCACTGACCCCACTGCGAGAAGCTCTACCAATTTACGGTTATTTATTAAGCATCCTGATGATATGGTATCTTGCATGTAGGCCTCTATGCTATCATCAGGGTTAATTACTACACACATATACCCAAAAGCGATGGCTGTGTTGTTACCATAACCAGCTCTCGAGTAAGAGACCAGTAATACCTTGGCACCTTTCTGGGCAGCGGCAATAGCTGCCCTTAGACCAGCGCCACCACCGCCAATTATCAGGACATCAGTATCGATTCTTTGTTGTTCCTGTAAAACCATTTAAAATACACCCCCTCAATATATTATATTCAATTCACTCAAATATACTGACCTTCCCCCAGTAATTAGTCCACTTTCTAAGTTCGTATTGCTAACATAGTTGCTTCTGGAACCGGTGGTTGATATCCAAGAGCGCTATGCGGTCGGTTCTCATTGTAGTCCTTTCTCCACATTTCAATCAATAGCTTGGCTTCAGCCGGGATACACCTACCCAACGATGTACTTATGTTTGTTCTGATAGGCTTCGCAATCGCCGCGTTCTTTCTATTCACGATAGCTTGAAGTTCTATAAGGCACCTTTGTCCCAACCGGGCAGATGAAACCAAAACCGAATAAGTCTATATGATATGCTCATCCTCGAGCTAAGCCTGGCAAGTATAGTTATAGCTTGACTACGTGTGTTATTTAGTGACCTTTAGGTCCGGTCTCCGGTAGCTTTAGACCAACGACGGCAGCAGCTACTGATAGTCCAACGAGAACTAAAAGCGAAGTGTCAAGGCTGCTAGTATAGTCGAGAACGAGCCCGCCGACTAAAGGACCAATTACTCCTCCAATGAACCCAATTGAATTAATAAACCCAGTCGCTACTCCCACCTCTTCTTTCGGCATTATCTCCACCGGTAGTGTCATTATAGACATGAACCTTGTGTTATGCGCGATTCCCACTATTACCATGATTAACCAACTGATGGTGAGGTTAGCATATACTGCCCACCAGGACATAAAGGAAAGGATAATACCCGGTACCCAGAGAAAAGGCTTTCTCAGGCCAATCCTGTACGCTAGCCTGGGCACCAAAAAGGCTGCCGGGATGGCTGCCCAAAAGAACAAAGAACTAAAGATTCCAGCCGAATCTGGTGTGGCACCTTTCAGTAACAGCAGACTGGGAGCCCATGCTGACCAATTAAAAACGAAGAAATTACTGAGTATGAAGAATGATGCTACCAGCCACAAATTTTTGTTTCTCAGTACGCGGCGTAATGAAATCGTGTTCTTGGTTACTGATTTGTTGTGAATCGAACTCTGTTGAGGTTCCTTAACTAACAGCCACCACGTAGCAGTGGCAATAATCGGAGGGATGTTCCAGAAAAGAAAGACCCCTTGGAAACTATTTGTCATTGGAAAGATTATGGACATGGTGATTGCGAGGGGTAGGCCACTTCCTGCGAAGATACCCACAGAGTAAAGCCCAGTAGCTACTCCCGCTCTTTGGGGTGGCACCCATAAACTCACTACTTTGGGTAGATTTGTGAATGACCAGGCAAGGCCAACCCCGTATAGGAAAGTGAATGCCAGTATAGAGGATGGATCGGTAGATGTGGCTTTCAATATGGCCCCGAGCGTCATTATGATCGCGCCTATGCCAGCTGCCTTTTTAACGCCTATACGGTCAGCGAGCAGTCCAGCGGGGATCGATGCGGCTATGATCATCAAGATAGGAGCCGTAAACAGTAGGCTCGTTTGTGCATGAGTAAGCGCCAGCTCGTCTTTGAGGATGTGCTCCATAGGAGGGATACAAAACATAGGTGTCCACATCGAAAAGGCCAGCAGCCAGGTACTAACCAATATAGTCCAGGGTAGACGAGAGTTTTCCGTTGGTTTCATAATCGAATTCCTTCGCAGGATTTGAATGACTTACACGGCTGCGTCTATTCGCTAGACACAGAGCATTGGGTAGGTCTTCCTTAGAAGCCAGCAGGTATCCAAGTCAAGAATATCACTTATATGTATACAAATACTTGTATGTTCATGAGTGTAGGTCATGATATCCTTAATGTCAACACAATACCCCACCGAACCCCAAAGGGCAGCACAGAACAAGAGGATGCCGGTCTGCGGTTGATTTGAGAAAAAAGATGCAGAAAATATGGTGTTGCATAGTTCCGCTGTCTGCTGCATTATTCCCTAATAGACTATTTACACTACTTTGCACGCAATACTATGCCAAGCCGCGCCCAAAAAAGCGGGATAGATGCGGAAAAGTGGCGTTACGTCATCCCGCTTAGTCCGGATCTGTGCTGGTTCTTTTGTTTAATAGGTTCCTTATTATGAGTGTTATAGTCAAAAGGGGCAGCAATGGGAACTTTCATTACCTGAAAAAACTGAGAATTTCAAAATCTAAGCATTTGTGAGTGGTGTCTAATCAAGCACTATCGGACTCATAAGCCCTGGAGAAATTCTACCGACAAACCCCAGTATTCCTCTTGCGTCTACCTTTGGTTCTAACAACCACCTCCTTTATTTCACTTCTCTTAACCCCTTACTTCAGTATGGAAAGAAACAGCCCACGCTGCGGTACCCTATGGTACCGCAGCGTAAAACCGCTCAACCAAGGCCTTTTAAAAAGCCTGGGCTATTACATTACGGCGTGGGATATTGTATGAATTTCTCGTCTTGACACAGTGGCCAGCTATAATAGTCCTTGCCATAACTAGCCCATTTGGCTCGTACTTCTATAACGTTATCGATAGTGACCAGGCTATCATCGACATCTATATTCCTGGCGCTAGTCCCGAGATCAAATTCTGGTCCAGCACGTCCGAAGCTGGTGTTTACTTCCTCCATCGATTTACCCATGACCACGTACCACCAGATTGCCTTGACCAGACCATCGGTGTAGCGGTCGATGTTCATGTCAACCTGGCAATCGATAAAGCCCGCTTCCACTTCGGCAAGAGACCAGTCTTCAGCGTCACCAGTAACGACTGCGATATGCCTCTCATCGCCGACCGGATAATAGCGATCCATTGCCTTCAAGGCAGCGATGACACCACCGGTCATACAATCGCACTCACAATAGATTAGGTCAACATCAGAATTGGCGGTCAGCCCGTCGAGACAGACCTGGTAGGAAAGGTCCTCAGTGAACATGGTGTCACCCCAGTCCCACCATTCCTCAATTATCGGGTTATCGGTCATGGTTCCGTAACCGGCGGAAACCGTCTCGTGTAGTGTTCTGTGAACCGGCCCGGAGAACTCCTCGAAGCCGTAGAGACCCCACATCTCGCCTACCTTGATGGGGCGTCCCTGTGCCTCAGCCCAATCCACTATATATTGCCCTTGTATCGGTCCCCTCTTTAACTGGTAGTTCCCCACATAGGCAACGATATCTTCATGAAGCTCACCATCAACTATCGGCGGCATCATGGAGACGAAAAAGGGAATACCTTCACTAGTACCCCGCTCTACGTAGGGGATTGTTGTCGGTGGCTGAACTGGGTGCAAAACAATCGCATCTGGGCGAGCCAGTAGCGAGTCTTCAAGCATGGATGATTGCCGTGCCACATCCTGCTCACAATTCAAAAGAGTCCACTCTCCGCCGCCCGCTTCAATAGTGCCCTGGCTGTGTTTAGTGTGTATGGACATAGTGACGTTGGCTGCCTGGTCAGTAATAAAATAGACCCTCACGGGGGTGCCATCAGGCTTGAGGAAACAACCTTCCCAGGGGAAGACCAACTCTTCTGGTTCTGTAGGTTCAGTGGGCGCGGTTGGTGCAGTAGGTGCGGTTGGTGCCGTTGGTGTGGTTGGTGCCGTTGGTGCCGTTGGCGTTTCAGCCGGGGCGGTACAGCCAGCAAAGATTACACCAACAACCACGATAACCACCAGCAACGGTACAATAAATCTCTTCATCAATATCCTCCCTCTCTTAGAATTTTGATTACTAGAAAACACTACCCAGAATCTCGACATTCTATCAGTTTGCCTCACTTTGTCAATAAGCACCACCCCCTTCTTAAAACTATTAAGTACCTGATATATTTAATGTTTACCTTACCTCAACGTCGTCGGCGCAAGGCGTCAATTGCTACTGCCGCCAGTATCAGTCCTCCCCTTACCAGCAGCTTCATCTGCGGATTCAGCCCCATTAGGTTCATACCATTATTGATGACACCGAGGATCAAGACGCCAATCAGCACCCCAATCATGCTGCCCTTGCCGCCAAAAATGCTGACCCCACCAATGACAACAGCTGCTATACTATCCAGCTCAAGGCCGTAAAGCACCGCCACATTGGCTCCCATAATACGCGAGATCTGGATTAGCCCACCGATGGCAGCACAGAATCCGGAAATCACGTAGACCCAGAAACGTATATTCTTTGTTTTTATACCAGAAAGCCAAGCACTTACCTCATTGCCGCCAACAGTATAGACAGAACGGCCAAACCTGGTGTAATTCAGAACAATAAAACCGATCACAATGGCCACTATGAAAAGAATGGATGGCACGGGAACCCCGGCAATATTCCCCTGCCCCAAGAAAGACAGGCTCCGCGGAAGGTCATGAATCGTTTCTCCTTCTTTGCTAAACTGAAAGGCAGCGCCTTTAGCAAATTGCCATATGCCGAGGGTTACAATCAATGGGGACAGGTTCAGCCGGGAGACCAAGGCACCATTGCTTGACCCCATGCCCGCTCCAGCCAGCAGGACGATAATTATCCCGGCAGCCAAGGGGATACCGCCGTTACCCAAGTAGCCAGGCTCACCAGTAAGCAACACTGCCCCGAGAATGGCCATCATCTGACCCACCCCACCAACCGATAGGTCAATGCCCGCTGATAAGATAACAAAGGTCTGACCCACTGCGGCCACCCCCAAGATAGAGGACTGTAACAGGATATTCCTCATATTAATAGCACTAAAGAATACCCCCCCGGTAATGGCGGACAAGGCACCCATTAATGCTATCAGAACAATGACGAGAATAGAGTTCTCATGTCTGAGCACTCTTAACGAATACTTTCTCAGAGTCGAACTAAAGACTCTCTCGTCTTGCTGATTATCAGGCATTCCTCAAGTCTCCATCTAGAACATCTGTAGTTTATTTACCACCACGCCCCCTGCGTATAGCGTCGATTGACACCGCAGTCAATATAACCACCCCCTTGACAACATTTTGCATGAAGGTATTTAGCCCCATTAGGTTCATGCCATTATTAATAACACCAAGGATTAGGATTCCAATCAGCACCCCAATGATGCTCCCCTGGCCGCCAACTAGGCTGACACCGCCGATAACTACCGCAGCTATGCTATCTAGCTCAAGGCCAGAAATGACGCCATATGAAGCACTCATAACCCGTGAAATCTGGATTATAGCCACAACCGCTCCACAGAATCCGGAAATAACATAGACCCAAAACCGGGTACTATTCACCCTTATGCCAGAGAGCCATGCAGTTACCGTATTGCCGCCCACAGCATAGACAGTACGGCCAAAACTGGTGTGGTGTAGGGCAAAGTAACCGATCACAATCGCTGCCACGAAAATAAAGACCGGTATCGGTACTCCGCCAGCAGTTTCATGAGCTATAAAAGCCAGGCCCGAGGGCAACTGCTGAATAATCTGGCCCACATCTTCCAGCCCCAAGGTAAGTTGATAAGAAGCCCCTCTGAGCATCTCCCACATTGCCAGTGTTACTATTAAGGGAACCAGCTTAAGACGCGAGACCAAAAGACCGTTTATAGCTCCTAACCCCGCCCCAAGCAGCATCATGATCAATATTGCCGGCACCATAGGGATTGGGCCTAAAAAGCCGGGCATAGTTGTCATTAGTGAGCCACCCATAACCGCTGACATGAGAGCGATGCCACCAATCGAGAGATCAATGCCAGCCGTTAAAATAACAAACGTCTGCCCTACTGCGGCTACCCCAAGCATGGAAGACTGCAACAGAACATTTGCTACGTTAGTTCTATCAAGGGATAACCCACGAGTAGTAACTCCGAATACGGCGATCAACGCAGCGAGGATAATAGCCAAGGTAAAGGTTTCGTGCTTCACTATGATGGCTGCATTCTTTCTAAAGGTCGAAGCACGAGACCTCTCGCTGTCCAACTTATCACCTATCCTTCGCATCTTTAATAGCTATTGAACGAAAGGTATCTAATTGATCCCTTCAACTTTAGCAGTGCATGAATAATTGGGCTGTTTCCAGGATGGTTGCAAAGCAGGTAGGCTTATCTGGGGCCTTGATTATTGTTGTCTCCAACGTTTCATCAATCAGACACCCCAAGCCTTCGCAGAGGAGTGGACGCTCCGAAACAATCACGGTACAGTGAGGTTTCACCCTAGTAGACTTTGACATTCAATTTGAGAACATTATGATGTCGATGAGTATAAGTTGGCCATACCTCAGGAGGGGTATTTTCACTTGCCTCATTTCTAACTAATTGGTGTTATATGTTAGCTTGATTGGGTAAGCCCTTGGGCAAAAAGGCTAATCTGAATTACTTTCAAGTTCATTAGAGGCTTTGATTTCGAGAAGCATTTTGGCTCTGCTTGTGGACCATGAAAAGTATTAAGTTTATCCATTGCGGGGATCTTCATATAGATAGTCCTTTCAAAGGCATCTCTGAAATAGATCCAGTTTTGCATGATCTACTTTATCGATCCACCTACGAGTCATTTAATAACATCATTAATCTAGCGATTAAGGAGAAGGTTGATTGTGTCTTAATAGCTGGAGACATATACGACAGTGCGGACAAGAGTCTGCAAGCTCAGTTGAAGTTTCTAGAGGGGTTGCAGCGTTTGTCCGATGATGGAATTCCAAGCTTTGTTGTACACGGTAATCATGATCCACTTGAAAGCTGGTCTGCTACTTTGGAGTGGCCACCTGATTCCACACCAACTCTTCTAACTTCATCTTAGTCAAGCCTCCTTGGTGGGTCAAAAATCATTGACCCAAAATTGATATTAACTTGACCCCTCGTTGATGTGGGACCGACCGGCAGTTTATTTTGGGCATAAAAAACTGCGTGTCCAACATCTTGTGCAAGCCACGCAGTCGACAACTATATCTTGGTGGAGCCAGCGGTCAGAGTCGAACTGACGACCGGCGGTTTACGAAACCGCTGCTCTACCACTGAGCTACGCTGGCAGGCTAAATCACTTCTAAGTATAGCTGAAGCTGGTTCAAATGAGCAATTCCTTGCATCAAATCTTGTTAATTTTCCATATTGCTTAACAATTTGCTTAGCTTTTTTTCATTTCTTACCCCTTTTTCCTGTTGACTAGGTCTTCGGAATCGTAAATTCTATTCCCTTTACAGCTTATATGCACTTTATCCTCTCTTCTTTGTGAGTTGCTGATATTTTCCCCCTCTGTCGCTCGCCGTATTTCAAGGTATTTTCAGGTAGCTTTAGGAAGTAGAAAGACTATAGGGTAAGCCCTATATTCCCCGTATATTGAAAATTGATTAAGAAGGTCGGAGGGATTTAAGTCGCTTGAAAAAAGACAAGTCCGTTTCTTAAGGTAAAACCCCTGCCACACCAGATATACGATTTGGACTATTGTGTAGATAGCGGCGGGAAAAGAGGCTCTCTGGCCAAGAAAGGCAATTGCGATAGCACTAGCTAGGCTAGTGTTCTTCCTGGTGGCCATTACTGAGAAGGTGATGCTCCTTGACCAGTCGATATGTAACTTCCTAGCGGTGAGGAAAATGAGTTGTCCTACGACAAAGGTAACAGTAAGAGCTATTGCCAGAACCCTCAACAAAACACCAGCTTGCTCGAAAAAGAACTGTTGATTTGAACCGATTATGATGTAAGCCGCAGTGAAATAACACCACGTCACCGCTGTATCTTGCCACTTAGTAATGGCCTCACGTAAGCCCTTGAAAAGGAGTAATCGTGATACCGCAACTGGAATGATTATTAGGTATAAGAGGGTAACGAGTAACTTGACTGGATTGACTAAGTCGACACCTAGAGACAGTACCATCATGGCGGGTGCAAGAGCTATTGCTACCAGATATAATCCAGCTACACCAATAAGGGAAAAAACTATATCACCTCCCAGCATGTAGGTGAAGGGTACTATGGAAGTTGCCGGCGGCATTGCGGCAATGGTCACGAACCCAGCCCATAATTCACCATCGTTTAAGATAAACTTAGCCATAAGCAGCATTACACCGCTCAAAATAACATAGTTAAGCAATAGTGAAACTAATAGAGTTCGTGGGTTTCGTATGATAGAGGCAATATCACGATTCGTTATGTTGATGGTGCTGAGAGTCATAGCTACTGCTACCGATGGCAATAGCAGAGGCTTTATAAAATCAGCCCCCTGACCTAGAGCGAGTCCAAGTACTATGGCCAGAATAAAAATGAAATTCCGACTTCTGAACGCTGCCTTAACTTTTGTACCTATAAGATACCTCGCTACCTAACCACTGGAATAGTTCTCCTAATAATCATAATCTCTAGGTTAGCATACGCACAAGTATAAATCTTCTGTTAGAGGCCCTTCGCAACTCATCTATCCTGTGCGAAATGCCACTCTGAGTATTAATCCCCCCCTTTTGATAACTTTGGAAAACTATTAAATAGGCCTTTAATCTCCCTATTAAGTAGGCACGAGAATTAGGTGAAAATTGATTAAAATGCTCGGCGGGGGTATAGCCAGGTCTAAAATCAAGTGTTGTTTAGGGCACTTATATCACTCGTTTCTGATTAGGTCTTCTGGTGAAGGCATATTAGCATGTTGTTGTTTCCTACTTTCGTATAGGCTATTTCCAAACAGAATGGTACCAATGGGTGATTGAAGCGTACTTAGCGATAGTTTTAAATACTTATGATGACATAGAGTTAATAAGGGTTATGAGAAGTTAATCGTTGCTCTGGTAGCAGCTGGACTGATTGCTTATGGGGTATGGGTAGGCCAGCATATATACTAATTGAAAACGTTCTTCAAAACAATTCCATTGTGGGAAGAGAAGGGGAGGAGCATCATCGAACCTGCGGTAATAGACACAATACATGCAAATAAGCCACCACAAGTATGCCCAAAGCCTTACTGTTATGGTGCCACCTTCATAAGGCATGAAGACGGCTGGCAGTGCCTTAACTGCATGAAGGTTATATACAGGCATAAGCCAGTGGTAGATTCTAATAAACGAGAACCCCGTGGAAGCCATTGTTACAAATTGGTAGTGTAGGGTTTTACCCTAACGGTTAATCGTCGTGGAGAGTCGCCGTCTCTCATGGGTGCCGCTAGTGCGGGTCTTCCCCTTCTATAGCAGAGACTTGATCTTATATAGGCCACCCACAAACTCCAGTAGTAGCTCCTCTTTACTGTGGGCACTGGCCATTTTCTGTTTTCGCTCACACACTATATCATTAACGGCTTCTTGAAGTTGCCGTACACTTCTTGGTCTTTCTCTTGCCCTCGGCGCTCCAGCGTGGTCTCTCTGAAGCTTCGCTAATAGGTCTTGATACCTCTGCTCGGGCTTGGCTACTTCCCTAGCTGCGGACTTTGTGTTACGGTGGACACTCTTATCACCGTCAGGGGCAAGATTGGGAATACTGCTGAACAACTTCTTAAATGAAGTTCTTGAACGCTTAAGGTAGCGAGATATCAAATCTGGCCGGCTGTTAGCATCCTTCATGATGCCCTCTTTACTGTGAAGTTCTACCTCTGCTTTCGGAATCTTACCAACTTCCTGCTGTGGGCATAGTGGTCAAGAACTAAACTGCTTCCTATTGGCCAAAGCAGGCTTTGAGTAGTCCTTATTTTTGAAGAATTGTAATTCATTTAATTCAAATAGCCTCACGTATACAGAACTGCTCCTACCCTTGAGGTTTGAAAACGCTGTGGATTTCTGAATACCTCCGCTTTTCCGCCTAATGTCACCCGCGTCCAATTAGTCTACAGAGTCACTACGCGAAGCAGAATATGGTGGCTATTTTTGAGGCAAACGGATAGTAAGCCATTTAGTCTCGTAAAGTAACCACACAAACAGGGCAACCAAGGCTGCTATAAGTCCGGGCATAATGTTTCTCCTTTTCAAGTATTTTGATGAAATGATACGTCTCGTCTTCTTGATTCAAGAAATTCCGCAGATACCAAGTTGCTCACAGAATCGTTACCCAAGACCGCCAGTCGGTTTAGATTATATTGCCTTCGGGTTTTAGAGTCAATATGTAGTTAGGCCTGCAATTGAAACCCACCAGCGGTTTCCTAGGCAGATAGACTAGCTTGGCGATGGGCCTTGTTTGAGTTGTTCGTAACGTTTGTTGACTAGGTTACAACCGCGGTTGCCCGCTTGGCTGGTGAGGCACAGCGTATTGGGGTCTCCTTTAGCGTATCGGGTACAGCCCCAGCACTGCATTCGGGCCAGACTAAAACACCTGCTGAGGTTTTCCTCACGAATTTCACGGCAGAGTTTGAGAGCTGTTTCTCTTGGGATTTCATCCATTATGAACCTACTTGTGAGGGGGCATCTTAATCCAGTGAGAGCGAGACACTGCCAGAGCCTTTGATATTTTATATAGACTCAACCTCTGAGTCTGGCTGAGAGTTGTGCAAATTCTTCCATGGGAATCAGGGTCCAGGTGGTGGTTTGTCCGCTTCCCTGGGGGGCAAACGATAGCGGCAAAGCTGCCGCCGCTTTCTCGTTGGGGGCTTCGTAGATGAACATCATATCGTAGGGTCCTAATACCCCGTAGGCAGCCAGGTGTTTAATGCCCATGGCTTCAGCCCGTTTCCTCCCCTCCTCCCACGACTTTCCGAAGCTGGCAATATTCTTTAGACCTCCCTCGGTCATTCTGACCAAGCTCACATAAGTCGGCATCCGTCACCTCCTTTGGCAAGTGCCTCGCCCTCCTGCCAGTGTAATGAGGTTGCTAAATTCTGAGTTTAGCCCCTGGTTATGGGGTTGTCAATACCCCTTGATTTCAAACTGACCCACTACCTTAAATTGACGCCTAGATTGGCTTATGATAGTATTTAATTCAAATATTTCATCTGCAGTAAAATTGGGTCTTACAGAGTGCCACTTGGCTTATTTTCGACTATCGGCAATCTTGCTCAGTGAGAAGTTATGTCAGTAGAGGAAGAGTTATCTCGCTTATCACCGGATAGGGATACCATACTAACTATTGGGGTTTTTGACGGTGTTCACCTCGGACATAAACACCTGCTTGCCAAGCTGGTAGAAAGAGCCAGACAGCTTAATCTGCTCAGCGGAGTGGTGACCTTTGACCCGCACCCCCAGAGATTGCTGTCACCCAAGACCAAGCTACCCTTCCTCACTAGTCTTGAGCAAAGGAAGACTCTTCTTAAAGATGCGGGTGCTGAGGCGGTCATCGTTTTACCCTTTACTCGGGAGCTGGCTCGGCTGAGCGCCCGAGAGTTTGTGGCGCTACTTAAGGATCACTTCAGGCTGAAGGAACTGGTAATCGGGCCTGACTTCACTTTGGGTCGAGACAGAGAGGGTAATGTCAGTACCCTCCGCAGATTGGGTGAGGACATGGGCTTCACGATAACCGTGGTGCCTCCGGTAAGGATAAATGGGAAAATGGTAAGCAGCACCGCCATCAGGGAGGCGCTGGCTGGTGGCAACCTGGAGAGGGTGCGTATTCTGATCGGTCGACCCTTTAGCTTGCGCGGTAAGGTAGTCCGTGGTGATAGCCGGGGGGCGAAGCTGGATTACCCGACGGCCAATCTGGAGATAGAACCGGAGCAGGCTCTTCCTACCGAGGGTGTTTACGCTACCTGGGCTTATGTTGGTAGTCGTGCCTATGAGTCAGTGACTAATATCGGCCGGCGACCTACCTTCGGTGGCGAGAAGAGCGTAGTTGAGGTTTATATTCTTGGCTACCGGGGTAACCTGTATGGTCAGGTGCTAAAAATTGATATAATGGAGAGGCTCCGTAGTGAGAAGCAGTTCGGTAGTGTTGAGGCGTTAAAACAGCAGATAGCTGAGGATGTAGCCAGAGGCAGGGCTATTTTGAAATCTAAGGGCAGGAATTAGTTATAAGTACTGGTGGTAAAGCCGTGTTTCACCAAGGTATTGACTATGTGCTAGGGCGAGGCGTCGCTGAAGTTATAGTCAGGGAGGAAATGCTAGCGCTTTTGCGCTCTGGCAGGAAGTTACGGCTTAAGGAGGGCTTTGACCCCAGTTTTCCCGACATCCACCTCGGTCACATGGTAACCTTGAGAAAGTTGCGTCAGTTTCAGGAACTGGGGCACCAGGTAGTTCTTATTGTCGGTGACTGGACAGGTCGGATTGGTGACCCAAGTGGTGTCTCCGTCACCCGACCGATGCTGACCGAGGCAGAGGTTCAGGCTAACGCCAAGACCTATATGGAGCAGTTCTTCAAGGTAGTTGATGTCGCCCGGACGGAGGTGAGGTGGCAGAGCGAGTGGTTCGGTAAATTTGACCTGGCGGATGTGATTAGGCTCACCAGCCGGTTTACTGTCGCCCAGCTTCTGGCTCGTGAGGACTTCAGCAGCCGCTATCGGGAGGGACGCCCCATCGCGGTGACCGAGTTACTCTATCCATTGCTGCAGGCCTATGATTCGGTAGCTATCAAGGCTGACGTTGAGTTTGGTGGCACCGACCAGAAGTTTAACCTGCTGGTGGGGAGGGAGCTTCAGTCCATGGTCGGGCAGCCTCCCCAGCAGGTATTTCTGTCGCCACTGCTCATTGGCACCGACGGCAGCCAGAAGATGAGTAAGAGCCTGGGTAACTATATTGGGGTTGCCGAGCCGCCGAATGAGATATACGGCAAGGTGATGTCCATTACTGATGACCTGATTATGGACTACTTTGAGCTACTCACCGATGTTCCCGATGAGGAGCTGGGGGGATTCCGCGAGCAGCTTAGCGAAAAAAGCGTTAATCCGATGGTGCTTAAGAAACGGCTGGCTCGGGAAATCGTGACCCAGCTCTACGACCAGAAGCTAGCTCGCCAGGCTGAGGAGTGTTTCAAAGAAGAGAGGTGCCGGAGGAAGTAAGAGAAGTTCACCTCTCTTTCACTGAGGTTGGGATAGTTCGCAGAAAACAGGCAGAAGGAAAGATGAAAGAGTCTGAATTTTCTTTTAATGAAGTCGCAACACCTCCAGCAGAGGGTGTAGAGGAAGCTAGAAAGAGTGGGATGAAGATTTATCAGCTGGATGACTACGATATAAGTGCCATGATTGTAGAAACTGGGCAAGCCAAAAGTAAGAGTGAGGCTAATCGATTGATCAAACAAGGAGCAGTCAGCATAGATGGTAAGAAAATCTCCAGTAATATAGCCAAAGTAAAAAGCGGTAGCATTATTCAGGTTGGTAAGCGCCGGTTTGCTAAGGTAATAAATACTGACGAAACTAGTAAAGGAGATACTTAAATGGAACGGCTACGCATTCCAGGGCCTACCCCATGCCCGAATGAGGTCCTCCAGGCGATGACCAAGCAGATGATAAATCATCGCGGCCCTGAGTTTGGGCAGATAATAAATGGGGTGACCGCCAAATTAAAGGAGGTATTTCAAACCAAGAACGACGTTTTTTTACTCACTGGTTCCGGGACGGGGGGCTTAGAAGCCGCGATTGTAAATACCCTTTCCCCCGGTGATAAGGTGCTCTCTGTCTCCATTGGCGTCTTTGGCGAACGCTTTGCCACTATTGCCCGGCAATTTGGTGCCGAGGTAATCCCGCTTGAGTTTGAGTGGGGAAAGGCGGCTGATATTGGCACTATACGCCGTGCTCTTGAGGCTGAACCGGAAATAAAGGCGGTGCTGGTCACCCATAACGAGACCTCCACCGGTGTCACCGATGACCTGGCTCAAATCAGCAGCACGGTCAAGGAATTTGATAAATTACTGCTGATTGATGCTATCAGCGGTCTGGGCTCAGTTAATTTGCCGGTCGATGACTGGCACTGCGATGTCGTGGTTACCGCTTCTCAGAAGGGGTGGATGGTTCCACCGGGTCTAGCCATGGTCAGCGTCAGTGAGGAGGCGTGGCGAGCCCATAAAAAGGCTAAGATGCCCCGCTTCTACTGGGACTTTGCCAAGGCTAAGAGCTATCTGGAGATAGGCCAAACACCGTGGACGCCGTGTATAACGGTAGTCTTCGCTCTATCGGTATCGCTGAAGATGATGCTGAAGGAGGGTCTAGCTAACATCTTTGCCCGGCATGCCAGGGTGGCTAAGGTGGCCCGAGATAGCGTAAAATCACTGGGTCTACCGCTTTTTGCTGATGAGAAATACGCTTCCAACACGGTTACGGCCGTAGCTGGTTCTAACGGGCTTGATGTTAAAAAGATGCTCAGGATTATGAGGGAAGAGCATCAGATTGTGCTCGGTGGTGGTCAGTTGAGTCTGGGTGGCAAGATTTTCCGCATTGGCCACATGGGCTGGGTAGCTGAGGACGACATTGATGTGGTAATATCAGCCTTGAAGGTAGTACTGCCGCAGGCCGGATTCAGGAGTTAGCCAGTGAGGGTTTTGGTTACCGAAGCTATTGCTGATGAGGGGTTGGAAATTCTGAGTAGCTGCGCTCAGGTGGATGTCAGGCTGGGGCTAGAGCCGGAGGAAATCCTGGCTGTAATTAGTGATTATGACGCCCTGGTGGTGCGCAGCCAGACTCAGGCTTCGGCTGAAATTATAGAGGCTGGCAAAAACCTGCAGGTTATCGCCCGAGCCGGGGTTGGTACTGATAATGTTGATATTGAAGCAGCCACTCGGCGCGGTATCGTGGTCGTTAATGCCCCCACCGGCAACACTATCTCGGCGGCTGAGCACACGATTGCCCTCATGCTTGCCCTGGCTCGTCACATTCCCCAGGCTAACGCTCTGCTCAGGTCTGGGGTATGGAGGCGAGAAGACTTCATGGGCACCGAGGTCAGAAATAAGACATTGGGAATTATTGGCTTGGGTGGTGTTGGTTCCGAGGTGGCTCGGCGAGCACGAGGCCTAGAAATGAAGCTCATTGCCTATGACCCTTTCATCTCAGTTGACCATGCCCGTAACCTGCAGGTAGAGCTCGTTTCTTTTAAGCAGTTACTTAAGGAATCAGATTTTATCACCCTTCACCTGCCGCTGACTGCATCAACCAAGGGGCTAATCGGAGCTAAGGAACTTTCTTTAGTTAAGCCTCAAGTCCATATTATTAATACTGCGCGCGGTGGGCTAATTGATGAGCCGGCGCTGGTTAAAGCGATAAGGGAGAAGAGGGTTGCCGGTGCCGCCGTTGATGTCTTTTGTGAAGAGCCAGCAACCAGCAGCGTCCTTTTTGAGAGTGATAATATCATCGTTACCCCCCATCTGGGGGCTTCCACCACCGAAGCTCAGGTCATGGTGGCCAGGGATGTCGCCACCCAGATTGTCGATGTTCTCAAGGGACAGCCAGCCAGATATGCGGTTAACGCTCCCTTTATTTCGCCAGAGGCTCTAGCCGTGCTGGCGCCTTTTATCAGGGCGGTGGCCACAACCGGTAAGCTGGCCAGCCAGCTAGCCGAGGGGCAGATGAATACCATACAGATCAGGTATGAGGGTGAGGTTGCCAGCTATGATACCAACGTTCTCAAGGCGGCTACCCTTGGGGGGATACTGGAGGAGGTGAGTGAGGAACGGGTGAATCTGGTTAATGCCAATATCATAGCCGCGCATCGTGGTCTAAGCGTGGTGGAGCAGAAGGAAGCCACCTGTGAAAACTATGCCAGTCTCTTCACTATTGAGGTTGCCACCAACCGCGGGGTTACCGCCGTGGCGGGCACAGTGATGCGCGGTGAATTACATATTGTCCGGGTTAACAGCTACTGGCTTGATATCGTGCCCACCGGCGGCTATTTCCTGTTTAGTGACCACCGGGACCGCCCTGGTCTCATCAGTGCCGTGAGCAAGGTAACCGGTGACGCTGATGTCAATATTAGCTCCACGCGGGGGCAGGCGCTGATGGTTCTGTCCCTCGATGAACCCCTGTCTGAGGAGCACTTGAAGCAGATACTGTCTATCCCTGATGTCTATACTGCCAAGCTGGTAAAGCTGTAGGAGTTCCCGCGGAGTTACTAATCCAGTCGGCGGAAAACCAGTCCCGCCGGCGGCTTGGGATAGAAGTAGGTTGATTTCCGGGGCATCCGTTCCCCACCGTCAGCGATGGCTTTAACCGTTTCTGCCTTAACCGGGCTTAACAGAAAGGTAAGCTGATATTCCTGGTCGATTACTTTCCTGACTGCGTCCTGTTTGTTGTAGCTAAAGGCAAGGCATGCCTCATCGCTACTACCCAGTCCCAGCATTTCCTCCAGTATCACGTGGTCGAGGATGCTGACACTTAGCTTTGAGTACAGCTCACCGTGAAAATAGGGCATCATCTGGCGTGCGGCGTTAAGGTTGCGCAGCTTAAGCACCAGAAGGCGCTCCGGTAACAGACCAAAGAGAACGAATTTGGCTTGGGTCGGATTATCATCAGCTAGCAGAGCGTCAACTTGCTGCCAGACATAGGGCGTGCTTACGGGTAGCTCATCTACTGCAAAGACTAACTCCAGCTTGGCTCTCAGTTCATTAAGGGCGGCTTTTGACAAGCCTCTAACCAGCCGATGGGGTGATAGAATGATGAGTCCGGGTTCGGCAAAATCCACCAGCGTCATCATCACGAAATTTAACTCCTCATCTCCTGAGGCTGTCCCTGCGCAGGCCCGTCTCTCCCGCTGATAGGTGAGGGCACTCTCGTAGCGGTGGTGACCATCAGCGAT
>SMTZ1_10011041_pt1 | contig 17868 bp, 14 predicted proteins | sample DeeMarSWOR136_30_FD_25667 | JGI IMG/M metagenome (IMG submission 25667)
CAATCTCACCTCATAGACGTGAACCTTCCTCATGTTCCTCCCTAGATACAACTACTTGGAATGATTTTTGGATACGTGCTACTTTTTTTAATGTCTCGTCCATTATATCGATATGATTGCTTGAGTCAAGCCAAGGCCAAAACGACTATCAATGATTGTTTGAAAAAAATCGACCATGCTGCTTTCGTGTTAATCCTATCCTAACTCTGCGGTACACAACTTGTTAACAATCAAAAAAAAACTTCTCATTGAAAACCTGTTACAGTCCGATAAGATTATTAGTTAATATACAAGTACGACGAATATTTCCGTTGGAGTAGAAGTACTGTTACTTTGTTAAGTGTAACTGAGGTACAGTATATTGAAGGGAGGAAAGAATGGATGAGAATAAAGCGTTGATGAAGGAAAAACTGACTCAACTGTGGAAAAATCCCAAAGTAAAGGTGCTCAAAACAGCCGGAGAAAAATACGCCATCATGAGTGATTCGCATATAGGGGATGGAGGCCGTGCCGATGATTTCCATGTTACTAAGAACAGCGCTACACTATTACGGGCTTTGGAGCATTACAGGGTTAATGGTTTTAAACTTATTCTGCTTGGGGATATCGAGGAGTTATGGCAGTTTGACCTGGATCAGATTGTACGCATGTATGGGAAGGACATCTACACAAAGCTAAGAGAATTTGGCGATGGCCGTATCTTTCGGGTATATGGTAACCATGACATGGATTGGCGTTTTCAAGACCCCATAAAAGGCGACCATTTGAACAAGGGATGGGCTGTTGAGGCACTAGAGATGAAAGATAAGAGTGGTAAGGTCAGCATAATACTTGTCCATGGCCATCAAGGTAGTATTCTCTCAGAGAAGCACAGTTGGATAAGCCGAATCTTCGTGAAAAGGATATGGAAACCAATCGAGCCACTGGCTATCAAACTGAAGCTATTCGGTAATCCTTCATCCACTAAATCCCAAATAGTGAAGAATTATGAGAAAATCATGTATTCTTGGGCAAAGAAAGCAAAGGTGATTATTATTTGTGGGCATTCTCACCGGGCGATTTTTGCTTCGAGATCCTACATTGATAAGTTAAAGAATGACATTCGTGATGCACAAGCAGATATATTAGCACATCGGGATGATAAAGTAAGGGTCAAGAATAATATCAAGAAGGTTGCTAGGTTAACTAAAGAATTAGCTAAGGAAAAATTCAAAGGCCGAGAAATTAGTCCTACTGAGGGATATAAGACTCCTTTACCATGTTATTTCAATTGCGGATGTACACTTTACACGGATGGCATTACAACGTTAGAAATCGAGGATGACATGATTCGACTTGTCAAGTGGCACAAGAAACCAAAGAAAGGCGAATACTTTGCGATTTACGATGATGGTAACGGTAAGACCCTGAGTGATTTTCTTAAACAAATAAGGAAATCAAAGTGAAGCCAATCATTGATGTCCATGCACATATTTTCAACGCAAAAGACATTCCTGTTGAGGGATACCTTAGTTCGCGCGAGCCAATAACTTTCATTGAAAAATCTTTAAGTTTATGTGGCCTAAAATCCGTTTCGATTCCATTGGTCGCCAAATGCATCAGGAAGGAATTGGGTTCTGAAGAGGATGAACACTTCTTCTCTAATATCAGGTGCAGGATGATGATGGGCCTAATAAGCCTATTTATGAATCAATATCGGGGATGGGCAGACACCCTTTCCAAAGAAGTTGTCGATATTACCAACGAAATGATTGATACCTTCCAGAAAGACGGGATTGATTTGTACGTTCCCCTTATGATTGACTATGAATACTGGTTCCAAAACACGCCAGATAACCCGCTTAAGAAGCAAATTGAACTCATACATGAAAAAATCATCCTTCCATATAAGGGTAGAATCCATCCCTTCATTCCTTTTGACCCTGCGCGAGAGTTGGCGTTTAGAAAAAGCATGCTCAACCCCGATAGAAAGCCGGAGTTATATGGTTCCCTACAATTGGTAAAAGATGCAATAGAACACAAGGGATTTATTGGAGTGAAACTTTATAATGCTATGGGGTACAAACCGTTCAACAACGAAACCGTGGATGATAAACGCAGGAGCAAAGTCAAGCTTCATAAGAAAATGGGATATCATATATTCAAGGGTGATGAATACGACCAAGTTCTTTCGGAGCTGTACGATTACTGTATTGCGAATGAAGTTCCTATCACAACCCATTGTGGTATGTATGGTATTGAATCGTACCACAATGCAAGCTTTGATTTCGGACAAGCCGTGTTCTGGCACGAGGTGCTTTCTCAAGAAAGATACAAGAAACTTCACTTAAATTTAGCCCATTTCGGATGGAATCAAAAACATCGTTACCACGCGGATATAAGCTGGGTAAGAGATATTTGTAGAATGCTTGGCGACTATCAACATCTCTATACTGATGTCGGGCATCATGAGATTGTAGTTAAGCGGCATGCGTCGAAGTTCAAATCGGACTATGAAAAAATATGCCGTGATTTTCCTGTCGTTAAACAAAGATTGCTCTTCGGTATTGATTGGCACGTAATAAAACGGGTGAAAAACTACGAGAATTTCAAAGACTGCTATATTGGGGTCTTGAAGCACAAGTACCTATTTACGGATGATGAAATAGAATATTTTCTCGGTGGAAACGCAATGAGATTCTTAGGATTGTTAAAGGGTGGAAAGAATAGGGAAAGACTAGACGTATTCTACAGAAAAAACAAAATCGATCCACCGACGTGGTTTAAATACGTTGATAAATAAGATGCTAAATAGTCGTCTATCGATGTAAAGACTTTGGTTATTACTTTCTTCGGTTTGCGCGCACAAGGGAGGTGAGTTGTGTCATTGGAATATAACGAAAAGAACCTCATGCATGCATGGTGCAAAACGCTTGCGTGTACAAAGATTGGTCAGGCCGAAAATCCTAGTGGGTGTGCAGAATTGCAGCCCAAAGAGGTAAAAAAGACGGTGCCTGAGCCAATGCAGGACGCCTACCCAACGGCGCTGCATCTCTGCGCCATAAGGGTTTGTACGAACAAGCCGTATCTCTGGCAAGTGGCTTCCATCATGCCTGAGATTGATGATACTACAACATTTGAAGAGCTTTTTGCGGATTGGTTCACAATAGCAGTTCGACCGACTTAGAAGGGTGGGATTTGACTAAGGGGATCTGATGAGAATGGTGCTTTGGTTTTACTTGTCGTTTACTCTGCTAGCGATCGGGCAAATAACTTCATCTGACTCGTTCATCCTGCGGAGTGCTAAGTTGTTGGAAACCCATCTGCCTATTCTGGGGATCCATGATGAGATTCTTGAAAGAGAGACGGCATATCGAATCGATTGTGAATTCCATAGTATTGACCTTGGCGATTCGAACAAGATCAGAAATACAGAAAACAAAATCCGCGATGCAGAAAATTGGAAAATCAATGCTAATGGTAAGTCGATGAAACCCACGGGGATAATATGGGTATCAGATAAACATCCAGAATTGGTTACGCTTCACGGGCCATTTGGTGGAAAAGATAATCTAACAGTTGCCTTCTTAAACGGCGAAGCGGTGGTAGTTGATATAGATGCAGCCACTGCAGGTAAAACAAAATGGGGGTTCGGAGTCGGCAAAGCAATTGACCTCAGTGTATGTAGATTAGCAGAGCAAAAGGCTTTCTGGGCATGTGATTATGATTTCAAGGTAAATATTTTGGAAAGGAATCTTGCAACACCAAAGAGAAACATTTGGTTTCGTTCATTATCATTGAGCGTGATCTCTAACGGAACCATCGCCAGCGATGATCAGGTACGCAATGGTGCTCAACACTCAATCGAGATCACTGCCAATTCCTTCTATTTCGTAGGGGGATTCATTTACAGCGGTGAACTACTATTTGGTTATCAGTTAGAAACTAAGATGGACGATACTAACGAAGATCTATTTGACATTATTGGTAAGCGAATGAAATTAGGACTGGAAGTGGAAATCCCATTCACGCACTACCCAATTTATAAGTTACATACTAAGGTACCGTATGCCAGGGTGGCAATGCCGCTCACCTTGAGCTTGTGCTACTTGTTCCGGGGAGAGGAAGCTGATGGAAATGATGCTCAAGCAAGACTCGATTTTAGAGCTCGTTATGAGCTAGCATTTTCACCTTATCTTATCGTGCAGGGTGAATGGCACGGTGCAAAGTTCTTTGATGCCCCTGTTGATTCCTACGAAACTGCCAGCTATTACTCAGTTGCTTTTGCACAAGACTTGGATGTGGTCAAGGAAACTTTGGGTTTTCTAAAATTTTTTTTGGGAGCGGAAGAAAAGATCCGTGGCAAAAATTTTGTTTTTTTCAAAATATCCAATGGAAGAAAACCACCGGCATTCGAAGATATCAGTGAAAAATCGATTGGATTTGCTTTCTATTTCTAATTATAGTTTTCTGAGTAAGCTTTTGGAAAGTGAGTACGATGGCAAAGTGAGAATAACGCCGCGAAATACAAGTCTGGCGTTGTTTGTTGGCCCACTTCACCGACAAGTCATAGACAGCAAGCAAGAAGGTGCTGATGGTATCGTTTGGAACCAAGCAATCAACAGGATAGAGCGACGGACTTCGAATCCGATTCAGGGATTTTTCACATCTTCCGGAATCACGGCTAAAATCGCACAGAAGTAAGCCAGTTCAGGTTTTGCACCATTCTGACCATTGCTGGATTTTCTGTCTATTACCGTATGTTTTGGTAAAAATATGGCACAGATTTGGCACAGTAAGATGAGGGTGGGTAAGCATGTTGCCGCCCCTCTTTGTTTAACCGAATCCCCGCTTTTGTCGGTAAATTCCCAGCAGACTAGTAATGGGGACTAGCCAATTACTCCGATGGTCATCAAGATATGTGAACTGTCGTGCGAAATTGAGCAGTAGCTTTATAGGCGGCCTGTTAACAATAAAAAAAAAACATCTTATTGCGGTGCTATCAATGTTCTATACAATCAAAGCAAATATTGGAAGGGCAGTCATATGATAAATCAAGTTCCTGAGAGGCAGCGATATAAAGTCTTGAAGGAATTGTAGGGTGTGATTACGAGAATCTAAACTGATTGGTGTAATCTGTGATTACACGTATACAAGAGCTGGCTGAAAATTCATTCATGTGGAGTTATGGTCTGTCACTTTGAATAGGAAAATGGTATTCTCTACACAACAAGCAAGGCCATCAAAGGGCTTGAAACACTACGCAATGTTATCTGTGATGATATGCTGGGAAAAGATCGTGGCTATTCTAATGAAAGATTTCAATCGTACTGTGAGCCCAAAAAAGTATATATGTCGATGGAAAAATAGGAAGGTTGATGGGGCAGTTTCCAAGCATCATGGAATTAAACCGGTCTGAGAGAAGCAAAAAATGTGAAGCAACTTGGAGAATCCAAAAGTAAATGTAAACGTGTTAGCATAGCATTTGCTAGCTGTGTAGGCCGTCAATTGGGGGAATGGCTTATGAAAGATGTAGGTTTCACCGAGTATCAAGTACACCACAAGTACCACAAAGGTGCGGTGACTATACTTCAACAAGCAAACCCGAAGGCGAAATATCGCCTGTTTGGTTGGCAGGATCTACAGTGTGCTACACATATGGGGTGGCCTATTTTTCTGCTATTTTAGATCTGATGATGTAACATAACTGATGGAGGAATGCGCTATGAAAAGTTTAGATGAAATCCGGCGCATAAAGAATGAGGCCGAAGCGGAATTGCTCAAGTTGCCAGGAGTTGTTGGCGTTGATGTCGGCTACAAGTATGTCGGTGGCAAGAAAACCGACGTGCTCGCGATTCGTGTGTACGTCAAAGAGAAGAAAGATGTCCCTAAGAAAGAAGAAATCCTGATGATGTATCGGAACATTAATTAAAAAAGTATGGACAAAAAGCAGGAGGTTTAACGTGAAGGATATAAGTGAAGTCAGGTCGACCAAACAGACCGTTGAAGTCGATCTGCTGAAACAACGAGGTGTGACGGGCGTTGATATTGGCTACAAGTATGTCGGTGGCAAGAAAACCGACGTGCTCGCGATTCGTGTGTACGTCAAAGAGAAGAAAGATGTCCCTAAGAAAGAAGAAATCCGATTAAAGGTGTGAAAACGGATGTAATTCAGCGTAAGTTTGTTCTGCATCCGCTGTGCGCTCCTCTTGCAGAGGTTGGAATTAAGGCAGACACAGCTAACTATGATCCATTGAGAGGCGGGATCAGTATTGGGCCGTGTCGAGCGATAGGGGGTTATGTATACACGGGCACTCTTGGCGCCATCGTCCGGGACAATGTGTCTGGTAATCCCATGTTGCTGAGCAACTTCCATGTCATGTGTGTGGATAATGGATGGAGCGTAGGTGACACGATGGCGCAACCAAGCCGACCAGATGGTGGCATCTGTCCTGCCGACGTCGTCGGCACATTGCAGCGAGCTTCCTTAGGCGGAAAGGTAGACTGCGCGGTCGCAAGTCATGCGGCGCGTGGTTACGCCTGCTCGATCGAGGACATCGGCTTACTTATGTATCCTGGAACAGCGATGGCAAGCGAAGGCCTGGCGGTCCGCAAACGGGGCCGCACGACGGGCCTGACCTATGGCATAGTCGATACCGTAGACCTAACAGTGAAGATTGATTATGGTGATGGCCTGGGAGAAGTAACCCTCACAAACCAGATTGGGATCGAGGTCGATTCAACACAGAACCCACAGTTCGGCATCAGCGGTGATTCCGGCTCGGTTGTGGTCAACGATGAACGCAAAGTAGTTGGTTTATACTTCGCCGGCAACATGGAAGAGACAGATGCCCAAGGTAATGTGATCGTGCCTGAAGGAACCTATGGTGTGGCAAATCCGATCCAAGCCGTGCTTGATGCCTTGAACGTCAGAATCTGTGCGGAAGTTGCCAAGAAAGTAGAGCCTGAACCGGTAAAGTGGTGGATAGATCACAAGGCAAAGCCGGAGTATGAGGGCGAATGGCAGAAAGAGTTTGAGAAGTGGAAAGAGTTAGATAAGCCTGAGAAGTGGAAGGAGTTCTATAAGCCTGAGAAGTGGAAGGAGTTAGACAAGCCGGAGAAGTGGAAGCCCGAGCGGTATAAACGCGAGAAAATCCCAACGACTGAACCTATGCTGCCTGTACCCGGAAGCACTCTGGAGGAACGTCTGGCTCGTCTAGAGGCTGCGGTCGAAGGTTGGAGGTCTGAATCTGAGAAATTTAAGCCCGAACTGAAACCTGAGTGGTACAAGCCCGGGCCCGAATTGTACAAGCCGCCAGAACAGGTGAAGCCCGAATCGTACAAGCCCGAACTGAAGCCTGAGTGGCACAAGCCTGGCCCCGAATTGTACAAGCCGCCAGAACAGGTGAAGCCCGAATCGTACAAGCCTGAACTGAAGCCTGTATTGTACCAACGCAAGAATAACCCTACCAGTAGAACCAACCCGCCTGTGTCCCATGCTGCTTTGGAGGAACGCCTTGCTCGTCTAGAGACTGCGATTGCCAATTTGACTCACTTTATAAGACCTGAATTTCGTCCTGATTTGAGTAAAGGCGCCCTCAGAGAAGAACCTGATCTTTGCTGAGGCGAAGTAGAGTAAAGACAACAAGGATATCGAGAAACTGCGCGATAACTAGGTTTGACTAGTTGAGCAGACTAAAGGAAGAGATCGAAATATAGCTGCATCCCGTCCCTGTTTGCTGTCGAAAAACACAGGGAGTGAAAATGTGGTTTCTATTATGTGCGTCAAATGATGTACCTGCTCTCTGGGTTCACCAGGGTCTCAAAGCCCATGGTCTTGCGCCGCTGGAGTTGGTGACTGACACGATGCTGGGACGTGGTGCACGCTGGGATCATCAGTTGGGAGCTGATGGTGTCGTCATCGATGTCACTTTAGCCGATGGTCGCAGGATCCGTAACGACACCGTGCGTGGAGTAATCAACCGGCTCCTGTGGGTGCCATCAGAGCAGCTGCTCCGAGGTCACCCAAGTGACCGCGAATATGCAACTCAGGAATTCTATGCATTTTTCATGAGCTGGCTTTACGCCTTACCTCGACCCGTACTAAACCGGCCGACACCACGAGGCCTTTGCGGTCAATGGCGACATATGTCAGAATGGATTTGGCTGGCTACGAAAGCAGGACTACCTACACCAGAATATCGGCGGTCGAGCCGTGATTACATTCTTGAAATGGATGAGAGTAGTAGGATTGTTCCAATCGGTACGCCGGTGAATACACTCATTGTCGTTAAAGGGCATGTCGTCGGCGTACCTGCTCCTTCAAGTATATGTGAAGGCTGCCAACGCCTTGCAGAGTTTGCTAGAACAGAACTTATCGGTATCGAGTTCACCGATGGGCCAACGGGGCCTTGGACGTTTGCCGGTGCCACAGCTTTCCCGGACTTAAGGATAGGCGGCGAGGCCTTGTTGGATATGCTGATATCCGTGTTGAAAGGCGAGCTCGAGGAAAACGAATGATTCTTCTGTGTGGTATTCCTTCTGAGCCCTCGCTTGCCACGGTGCGTGTACAATTGGACAAGCTAGGCGTCCCCAATGTCATCTTCAATCAGCGTCGCTTTGCCAGTATAGAACTGGAGTTCGAGATATCAGGCGGGCGGGTAAAGGGCTTTGTACAATTGGACGGGTCGAGCTATCGCCTTGAGTATTTTCGAGGTATCTACACGCGGTTAATGGATTACCGACATTTGCCAGAGCTCGTGGATGAGCCGCCGAATTCGCCGAAACAGCGACACTGTCGTTCTGTGCACGATACACTAATGCGTTGGTGCGAGATAGCACCGGGTCGTGTTGTCAGTCGCCCCGCACCTATGGGGTCAAATTTCTCCAAACCATATCAAGCACAGCTCATCCGTGAGAATGGTTTTATGATACCAGAAACCATTATTACTAATGATCCTGATCTTGTCCGTGAATTTTGCAGGTGGCATAAGAGGGTAATCTATAAATCTATCAGTAGCGTTCGTTCTATCGTGCGGACTCTGGATGATTGCGACCTAGAGCGGCTAGATCACATTCGATGGTGTCCGACGCAATTCCAGGAGTTTGTGGAGGGCTACAATGTCAGGGTTCACGTAGTAGGCAACAAGGTTTTTGCAACAGCTGTCAGCACTGATGCAACTGATTACCGTTATGCATACGAGATGGGGGGGCAAACAAAGTTGCAGGCGACCGATCTCTCTAACGATCTTGCTGAAAGATGTGTTAGGCTCTCCCAAACACTTGAACTAGAAGTCTGTGGTATTGATCTGAAAATTACGCCGGACAATCAAGTCTTCTGTTTTGAGGTCAACCCTGGCCCAGCCTTCAGTTACTATGAGAACTACACAAAACAGCCAATCGCAGAGGCTGTTGCCCGCTATCTAGCTGGGACCCAATAAGTGATGGACTCGGAAATCTCCGTATCACTTCCGTGACTATTGGTGATCAGGATTTGATCCTGGGGATTTCTACCTATCAACCGGATGTATTAGTGCGAATATAACCGTTATCTTGTTTTAGAAAGTAGAACCTTGATGATTCAAGGGCAACTGAATAGATTATTCTGGATGGATATCAATCTTTTCAAGTTGTTAACAATAAAAAAAAAACATCCTGTTGTCTTCAGCTCTCTACCATTGTATGATTATGTAGGTTGCCACTGGGGAGACACTAGGGAGAGGGTAAGAGTGCTTTGCGGTAACGCAGCAACGTATGTGAAGGCTGATGGATGTAGTCCTGGATTCCAGTAGAGGAAAGGTAGCCAATGATTAACGTATCTGATGGTATAGTAATTTAGCACATCCTGTTGTGTGATTGTTATCTACCTACGTTACATTGACTACCCAAATTTTGTGTGATTCACCAAAAAGGAGGAAAGATGGATCCAAATCTATTCTACCTCGATTATGAAAGGTTATTCGAGGTTCTCGTCACTATAGTCGTGTTTTCTATCTTTATCGAGCGCGCTCTGGCTGTGGTATTTGAGTCGAGATGGTTCGTTAGTATGTACGAACGCAACAAGAAGCGGAAGGGGCTGAAAGAAGTCATAGCACTGGTAGTTTCGATTGTCGTCTGCATATTCTGGCGTCTGGATGCCCTGTCTATTGTAGTTGTCGCCCACAGTAGAATGCAGATATCTGGATATATCTTGACCGGAGCAATAATTGCTGGTGGCGCCAAAGGTTCGATCAAGCTTTTCAAAGACGTCATGGGGTTTATGAGCAGTGCGGAAAGAGAAAGATTAGAAGCAAAGAAAAAAACGAAATAAAAGGAGTGGTATAACACCATGAAAAACTGGGCAAAATTAGTCTCGTTTATCTGCTTGTCCTTCAGCCTTTCATCTGCGCAGTATTTGGAAGTCAGGAGATCTGCAACGATTAAGGTTCAACCCTACAGAGACGCTTTGATAATTGAGAAAGTGCAAAGAGGCAATTATCTGGAACTACTAAATAGTGGTCAACAGGAAAATGGATATTACAAGGTTAAAGCAACATCGGTCAATCAAGAGGGATGGATCTATAGGACACTCGTGAGAAGGTACGAAGGTAATATTCCGACTCCCTCTGAGGAGGCAATTTTCCCCTTTCATTATGAACCAGTTCCACCAGACTATTATGCTGCTGCGGAGAACTTGTTAGGTGATGAGTTGAAGGCAGCTCTTCACGAAATCATAAAAGACCATCGGGAATATTCGTACGGCGATGTATGGGATATTCTTAAGGAGACGGATGCAGATACCCAAAACGTATCGCGAGTCATTGGTATATATTCAGGATTTTCTATGGACGCAAGTTCCGAATATGACGGCGGTAAAGGTTGGAATCGAGAGCATGTTTGGGCAAAATCATATGGAGATTTTGGGACGAGAATAGGGGCTGGTACGGATGTACATCACATTAGGGCCGAAGACGTTTCAACGAATTCAGCGAGAAATAACAGGTCATTTGATAAAAGTGATACGCCATATATAGATGGTTCGGGGAATTATAAAGGCCCAACTCGTTCGTACACTAGCACGGAAGACTGGACATGGGAACCCAGAGATGAGGTAAAGGGCGATGTAGCACGAATGATATTTTATATGGTGGTTCGATATGAAGGCGATAATGATGAACCTGATCTTGAATTAGTTGACGCAATCGTAGATAAGAGTAGTAAACTTCCACAGCATGGTAGGTCATCGACCCTGTTGAAATGGCATCAGACGGATCCGGTTGACGACTATGAAAGATACCGCAACTATATTATTTGTGAGAAATATCAACACAATCGAAATCCGTTTATTGATCGCCCGGAATTTGCGCGACGAATATGGGGTGATTAGGGCCTATTCCAAGAACGGCAGCGGTCTATTGGCGATTCACTTAATCTACGAAACATATTGAGAGCATGCGCATTCAGAAGCGTACGCTGAGGCTTTCAAATTCCGCTTCGTTAACTAGCAAGGAGGTGTATTATGACCGGTGAAAAGAATCCCCATAGTTCTAAGGAATGGACACCAGGCAGATCAGTGCTATTCTTATGCTTGCTTCTAGATATCTCGGTAATAGCCATACTGCTCATCGTACACTATGATTACTATGATCGCACAGCTCAAGTCGTGAGTGGCATATGGGGGGCATTGACTGTTTTCCTGGGGTACATAGGGATCAAAAAAGGGGAAGTAAAATCACTTCCAGAATTTATCGGGTATATCCCGGTAAGGATGGCTATTATCACTTACACAGTATTGATAGTCATTTTCTTTGTACTCAATGAGCTACCCGTGCACGCAGTAGCCATAACTTCCACGGTGAAAGGAAATCCAGCAGAAGGTGCTGGCATTACTTGGGCCGGCAGTTTTGAGGGTGCAACCCGTGATGGTGGTAAATTGATGATCCCATGGGTAAGAAGAGGTGACTATTATCTGAAGGCCGAGTTAGAGGGCTATCCAGAAAAGCAATGTACTGTCACTGTGGGGCTGCTTCCTGTGAGGCATTTTGGCGTTGATTTTAGAGTTGAAAAAGGACACGTATTTGTCGACTCTGATCCCCAGGATGCGGCAATATGGGTTGATAGTCTAAGCACAGGGCTGGAAACGCCTGCTACAATACACGACCTTGATGCCGGCAAATATACGCTTGAACTACGAAAAGAAGGATATTACAGTAGAAGTCTGGAGGTGAGTATCAAAGGAGACAGCACTGATACAATCAAACCAGTACCTAGGTTGATTAAGGTTCCTCCGATGAGGGGTTCCATATACATAACAAGCGAACCTTCCGGTGCGCTAATCATCTTAGATGGCAGGAGACAGAGTGAAATCACACCGGCAACGATACATAATCTAACGCCAGGTTCACACAGAGTCGAGCTGAGATTATTGCATAAGGATACTAAATACGGATATATTATAAAGCAGACAGTTACTGTGGCTGGGAATAGTACTAACTCTGTCAGAGCAGACTTACCATTAGTAGAATTGCCCAAATTGACTGTCAGGTCTGATCCATCGGGTGCCGAAATTTACATAGATGGAGACCCAAAAGGACAAACTCAGCAGACAATTGTGGTATTCCCAGGCGAACGCAGAATTGCACTGAGAAAACCGGGTTATGTTGATAGAGAATGGACAATCAACGTCTCTGAATCAACCGTACTCCCAATGATTGCGTTGGTGCCACTAACCAATTGAGAGATTGACAACAAAGGGAGGAGAAGCATGAAAATGCCGGTCATTGTACAATGTTTCACTGTCGGCCTGTGTTTTTTCGCTCCGCATTTCTTGGGTGCTCAGAATAGTACAGTCAACGATAGTGGAAGAGTGATTATAGTATTGAATAGATTTGAGGTGAAGGGAAGCGATACTGGAATATCAGGCGGTCTCGACAGTTTAATACCGCAGTCGTTGGCGGTGCTTCTGAATGAGTCGAAAACTCTTGGTATCAGTGCATACTTTGATGAGTTTGGCGAAACCACAAAGATAGGTGACACGGTTTACGTAGCACAGGGTGATATGCTACTACACAGTGGTGTTGTTTATGTAAGGGGAAAGGTTACTGAAAAAAACACAGGGAAGCTTCGTTTCCCTTTTGAGGCTAATGCATCCAAGGATCGCTCTGGTGAGGATCAGTTAAAGGAAGACTGGGAAATATTGTCGGAAAGATTATATGAAGACTTTGTAATGGGATTCGCAAGAACAATTCGCATAGGGATAATAGAGTTCAAACTAGTGGGTGGTGATACTAGTTTTGCATTCTTGACAGAGGCAATACCCAAAATGCTTAGTACCTACCTGCAGGTATCCCCCAACATCACGTTGATTGAAGGACATACTGAACAGCTTGTGTCAGAGATAGAAAAGCGTAAACTAGAGGGAATATATGATGCCCAAACAGCTGCGCGCTACGGTAGGCTCATGGTTGCAAATTATCTAATAATGGGACAGCTATGGGAATACAACAAAAAGATGCGTATAGATGTTAGGTGTGTGAATGTTGAGTCTTCGGAGATCATTGTTAGCAAGGGCATTAGTTTTGATACTATAGCCGTGAAATCCATAGAATCGAAAATAGCTGAATTAGCTTCTATGTTTCTGACTAGTATCGTGAAGGATTTACGGAAGAGGAAAGTTGAGAATACTATCGCAGTTGTCGTACTTTCACCATTGCCCAATACTGCGAACAATAGGATCCGCGCCTTACACTTTGCGAGAGCAACGTCGAGGAAATTGAGGACTTCAGTTTCGGCCTCAATGAAGGTAAAGGAAGATTGGTATAAGATCGAATTATTCTTAAAGCAGCCTGCAGATGTGTGGACAATGGCCGCCACACTGGACGTTGATATGCTATTCGCGATTCAATATGAGAATTATGAACACGGTGATATTACAATCGACGCTGAATTGTATGATAGATCTAGACCCCATACCAGCGTATATAGCGGAACATGGTGTGAAAGCGCGAAAGATATTGATAATGTTTCAGATACAATTGCAGTATCGTTGTTGCGGACATTGGGTATCGCGGATAGTGTTATCAAGAAAAATGAGAAAGAGAGGAGAGGAATTTTCGTTCGAAGGATTGAGAGACCTTTTAGTTTTGGATTGAGATCTGGCACTGTTATTGCCTCTAAAGAGGGTCCGTTGGAGAATTTTCAAAATCAGAGTTTCGATATCTTCTATTCGTTTCCTTTGGATCGTAACCACCATTGGAAAATGGGGCCCCTTGTTACCTGGGATTGGGGCAATCGTACATGGGAAAACATCTTTTTAGGGACGAGAGAGACAAGTATGCATCTTCTGTCGTGTTATTTGACCATGAAGTATTACTTCTCTCCTGAGCGAAGCTTCAACCCCTACGTTGGCGGAGGTTGTGGTGTTCTGATACTGAGAAGAATCCGTTCCGAAGAGGGATCTCTTTTAGCCGCGCCAGGCTATCCCAAATTCGGTGTGACCATATTGGCAGGCTTTGAGGTGTTTTCTAATCGTCACATATTCATAACGACTCAGGCAAAGGTGTACAGAGCTTTTGGTAGATTCGAAGAAGACACCTATGAGGGACAACGCTTCAGCGGAGGAGACATGTTTGGCATCAATTTAGGATTAGGGATTGGCTTTAAGTGGTGAAGATGATAGTGGTGGGCGTGCAACCTCCTCTCTGGTTGTCTATACGCCTCTGAACACTATACATTTGATGTGAAGAAGCAGGAGATCATAAAGGAGGGGCTCTACACCACGTTTATTAGTGCGGCATAATCTAATTGCTGAGTGATTTGTCCTAATTCACTGGTTTGCTCACAAGCTCCTTTTTTACCCTAAGACATAATACGACAGTCTAAATACACAACTGCTTGACACCAAATTGCATATTGCTATAATTAAACAAAACAACCAGGCGGACGAGGTAGGTGTGGCGAGAAAGAAGGCGAAGAAAGCACTTAAGAAATCCCGTAAGGGTACAAAGAAGCGGACGGCTAGGTCCCTCAAGAAGGCTGAAAAAGCGCGAGATTTCACTGGTTGAGAGATTGCAACATCTGCTCACCGAGACCTCGGTTGTTGTTTATGCATCAAAGCCGGCTGGTGATTATGGCGCCACGTTTATCAGCGATAATGTTGAGAAATTATGCGGCTATAGCTATAAGTCTTTCTTGACAAAACCGAGTTTCTGGATAGACCACGTTCATCCTGATGACCGGGAGCGCGTACTAAAAGAAGTTCCTCAGGTATTTGAACATGGGTATTATGCATATGAGTATCGCTTTAAGCATAAGAGTGGCAAGTATATCTGGATGCGTGACGAGATGAAACTGGTCTGTGATGATAAAGGGAAACCTGTGGAAATCGTCGGCTATTGGATTGATATTTCAAAGCGAAAAAAGACCGAGGATGCGTTGAGAGTAAGCACCGAGAGGCTTCAGAGATTCATGGACTCGGCGACCGAAGGGTTTGTGCTTTTTGATTCAAAGCTGAACATCATCGACGTCAATAGACATTTGCTCGAAGAATTCAATCTCACCAAGCAAGAGGTTGTAGGTATGAATTTTCTTGATTTATCAGAGGGCGCTTATGAGTCAGGTAGATACGAGCAGTACTTGGAGGTGCTTGAGACAGGCAAACCTATTTTCTTCGATGATTTGGTCACGCCACCTCACTATGGAAGCAGAGATGTCACTGCGCGGGTCTTCAAGGTAGGAGATTGTCTTGGCATGATCGTTCGCGAAGTCACTGAAGAGAAGAAATCAGAGCGGAAATTGAGAGAAAGTGAAGAACGCTTTCGTTCTCTGTTTGAAGCAATCAACGCTGGTGTTATATTTCAAGACTCTGATGGTAATGTTGTGAATGCAAACAAACAGGCGTGTGAGATATTGGATTTGGATGAGGACGAGCTGACCGGCAAGAATCTTTTGGAATTATGTAGCCAGGCAGTGGATGCACAAGGGAATTATGTAGAAGATGACAAACACCCGTTGACAATGACTTTGCAGACCGGCGTGCCGGTGCGTAACAGAATAGTCGGCATACCTTCAGACGACCCGGGTGGCCGACGCTGGCTGCTTGTCAACACCGAACCCATAATGGATCCATATACTAGTGCGGTTGATGAAGTGTTGTGCACCTTTGTTGATATTACTGAGCAGAAGAACATTGAAGATGCTTTAGAGGAAAGTGAGGAGCGTTACCGTCACATTTTCGAACATTGTCCCATCGGTATTGGCATTTCGGGCGTGGACGGCAAGGTTATTACCGCCAACAAGGCAATGCTGGGGATCATGGGGTATAGCCTTGATGAGGTGCGAAGAATTAATATCGCCGATACGTATGTTAGTGTCGACGATCGAAGGCGATTGCTACAAGCCTTGAATCAATATGGAAGGGTAACAAATTATCGTGTCCGATTGAAAAGGAAAGATGGCACGCCGTATGATGCGATTTTGAACATATCCCGCATCAATATCGGTGGGAAGGATTATTATCACACCATGTGTCAAAAGGTTACTTCGAAGAAGACGAAGTAACCTCTGCACTTCAATTACAAAATCTGATTTAGGACGTTTTCTACTGTGGGCTATGAAATACTATGTTTTGGCAGATTCTATATAATCATCCACCAATTGTTCTAAAACATCCAGTGGAACTGAACCGTGTTTTAGTACTACTGTGTGGAATTCTTTGATATCAAACCCATCACCTAGAGCTCTCCTGGCGCGCTCGCGCAATTCTAGTATCTTCAACTCCCCAATCTTATAAGCACAGGCTTGACCAGGCCAAACAATATATCTGTCAATCTGCGCATACGAACTCCATCCGACATTGTTGAGCATATATCGGTATGCGCGGTCACGTGTCCAGTTCATGCTGTGGATGCCAGTATCAACCACGAGGCGTGCCGCACGGAAGAGCTCTGAGCGAAGGTACTCAATAAGGCTGTAGGTGTTATTGTATAATCCATATTCCTGGGCGAGGTTCTCAGCATACAATGCCCAGCCTTCTACATAGCCGGTGAAGGAAAAGAGTGCTTTGAACAGGCGCACGTCGGGCAATTCTTGTTCGAGTGCTATCTGGAAGTGATGGCCAGGTATAGCCTCGTGGTAGGCAAGGGCCTTCATACCCGGTATTGAGTGTTGATAAGACAGATTCGCGTAAAAAATGCCGCCTTCGGACCCATCGAGCTTTGGGGGTTGATAGTAACTACTGATCACCTCTTCTTTGTATTCGGGCACGCGCTTAACTGTTACCGACGCTCTCGGTATCTTTGAGAACATCTCGGGCAGCCGCATTTCCATTGTATCAATGATCGCCTGATATGCTTCTAATGTCTGCTTTTTGCCCTCGCTGGTTAGCGAAAAGAAAAATCTGCGATCAAATTTGTTACCTGTGAGTTGTACGTATTGCGCCATCAGACCAGTGAAGCTATTGCTTCCTGATATTCCTAGTCTCTTGAATTGTTCACGTATTTCACCTTTTATTCGTTTTACTTCGTCCCGGCCCAGATTATGCACTTGTTCAGGCGTCATCGTAGTTGTGGTGTGTTCACTGAGGCAAAATTGATAATATTCTACCCCCTGAGGTAGCCTGCATACTCCGGCATCTCCATTTGTCTTATCCTTTAAATCTTCCAAATAACTAATGAGCTTATTGTATGACGGGTAAACGCTGCTTTCGAGAGCGTGGAGCGCGTTCTTACGCAGTCGTTGTTCGAGATCATTATTTATCTCTGGGAGTCTGTTGGTTCGCTCCATAAATGACGTCAGGAGCATGTTATCAGCATACGATGGACGGATGAATTCGTTCAGCTTCTGCTGGTATTTCTCAATAACAAATAGCGGCGGAATGATGCCTTTGTTCTGTCTAATCTTGAGCTGCTCCAG
>SMTZ1_10024734_pt1 | contig 17867 bp, 17 predicted proteins | sample DeeMarSWOR136_30_FD_25667 | JGI IMG/M metagenome (IMG submission 25667)
ATATAGCTAGGGTCTTTATAGCCTACAACTATAATCAGCCTGTTTCCATCGAGTTGCCTCCAGAGGCAGAGCAAGCATCAGAAGTTGTTTCCATTGAGTTGCCTATAGAGGCATATCCAGCACCTCCCCCACCAACAGCACCATCACAAGCACCGCCAGGTTTGCCCAGCACCCGTGAAATTACCTTCCCTGATGAAAACCTAGAAGCAGCTGTAAGGGATGCCCTTGGCAAGCCAGATGTTGAGGAAATAACGACTGAGGAATTGGCTGGGCTTACAATGCTGGTAGCTGGTGATAGAGGTATTGCTGACCTCTCTGGTCTGGAATACTGCACCAGATTGTCTGCACTCCAGCTTTGGGGTAACCAGATAAGTGACATCTCTCCCCTCGAAAAGCTCACCAGCCTGACTGCGCTCTACCTTCACGAGAACCAGATAAGCGACATCTCTCCCCTTGAAAATCTCATCAGCCTGACTGAGCTCTGGCTTTGGGGGAACCAGATAAGCGACATCTCTCCCCTTGAAAATCTCACCAGCCTGACTGCGCTCCACCTTTGGGGGAACCAGATAAGCGACATCTCTCCTCTCGAAAACCTCACCGGCCTGACTGTGCTCCTCCTTCACGATAACCAGATAAGCGACATCTCACCACTAGCCCCCCTCACCAACTTAACCGACCTACACTTTCACGAGAACCAGATAATTGATATCGCTCCCCTTGAAAACCTCACCAGCCTGAATACGCTCGGCCTTTGGGGGAACCAGATAAGCGACATCTCTCCTCTTTCCAACCTGACCAGCCTGACTAATCTCTGGCTTTGGGAGAACCAGATAAATGACATCTCACCACTAGCCCTTCTCACCAACTTAACCAATCTCAACCTTGACGTGAACCAGATAAGCGATATCACCCCTCTTTCCAACCTCACCAGCCTGACTGGGCTGCGCCTTAGAGGGAACCAGATTAGCGACATCTCACCCTTGGCTAACCTCACCAGCCTGACTGAGCTCGGCCTTGACGAGAACCAAATAAGCGACCTCATTCCCCTTTCCAACCTCACCAGCCTGACTTGGCTCGCACTTGGCGAGAACCAGATAAGCGACATCTCACCCTTGGCTAACCTCACCAGCCTGACTGAACTCTGGCTCTGGGATAATCAGATAAACGACATCTCTCCCCTTGAAAACCTCACCAGCCTGACTGAGCTTGGCCTTTGGGATAACCAGATAAGCGACCTCATTCCCCTTTCCAACCTCACCAGCGTGTCTGGGCTCAGACTTGAAAATAACGAGATTAGTGACATCTCTCCTCTTTTTAGCCTCACCAACCTGACTGAGCTCTGGCTTTCGGATAACAAGATAAGCGACATCTCACCACTAGCCCCTCCCACCAACTTGACTGAGCTCTACCTTGACGCGAATGAGATAAGCGACATCGCTCCCCTTGAAAACCTCACCAGCCTGACTAAGCTCGGCCTTTGGGAGAACCAGATAAGCGATATCACCCCTCTTTCCAACCTCACCAGCCTGACTTGGCTCAGCCTTGAACATAACGAGATTAGTGACATCTCTCCTCTTTCCAACCTCACCAACCTGACTGAGCTCTGGCTTTGGGAGAACCAGATAAGCGACCTCGTCCCCCTTGCCAACCTCACCAGCCTGACTAAGCTCCGTCTTAGGGAGAACCAGATAAGCGACCTCATCCCCCTTGCCTCTCTGACCGGCCTGACTGAGCTCAACCTTGAAAACAATGAGATTAGTGATATCTCTCCTCTTTCTAACCTCGCCAGCCTGCGGATGATCTACCTTCACGATAACCAGATAAGCGATATCTCCCCCCTTTCTAACCTCACCAGCCTGACTAGGCTCGGCCTTAACGATAACCAGATAAGCGATATCTCCCCCCTTGCCTCCCTGACCAGCCTGGCTGGGCTCCTCCTTCACGATAACCAGATAAGCGATATCTCCCCCCTTTCTAACCTCACCAGCCTGACTGGGCTTGGCCTTAACGAGAACCAGATAAGTGACATCTCTCCCCTTTCTAACCTCACTAGCCTGCGTATGATCCACCTTAACGAGAACCAGATAAGCGACATCTCTGCATTGGTGGAGAACAGTGGACTGGGCTTAGGGGACCGTGTGTGGCTTGAAAACAATAACCTGGACTTGGGTGAAGGTTCGGAAGACATGGACAATATCAGAGCCTTAGAAGTTAGGGGGGTGGATGTTCGCTGCGAATAGTCAGCACAATTCAGGAGCGGGCATATCTCGAGGGCTGCACCGACTGCAGATTAACAATCGTCTATAATGTGCTTGAGCCGACAATTGCTTATCCTGTTACCTCATTGAATAGTCTAGCGTTTGTTTCAATCATACTAGGCAAATGTCACGATAAAAGAACATACATCCCTATGTTCGTGCAGTAGTAGTAGATTTTCAGAACTACCTGTTTACAGAGGGGCGTCAGGCTTAATAAATCCGGCGCCCCTTTTGCTTTGGACTAGTTTGTAATTGACATAAGACTGGTGTATAATAACTCTAGTGGTTTTAGTTTAGGTTATCACAAGTTAAGATAAATCCTTTCAGATTTCTCAATACATTGGATGACCGAAGGCCCTAACCAACTATTTGTAAAAGGAGGTCATCCAATGAGCTTTAAGGACAGGTCTATCCAATGTTCCGACTGCGGAACTACCTTCACCTTCAGCGCTGACGAGCAAGAACTCTTTGCATCCCGAGGCTATACTAATGATCCCAAGCGCTGTATGCCGTGTCGCCAAGCCAGGAAGGCGGAGCGTCATGGGAACGGTAACTACGGATCCCCCCGCCAGATGTTTCCTGTAGTATGCGCTGAGTGTGGTAAGGATACCGAAGTGCCCTTTGAACCACGTGGTGACAGGCCAGTTTACTGTAGCGATTGCTTCAGTAAAGTAAGAGCTAGTCGCTAGAGTTAGTTTAGTGTTTAAGGACGTACATAGGCTGGGGTAGTCTGGCCTATGTACGTCACCTAGGTAGACTGGCAACTAACTTGACCGGCATCACTGCCAATACGAAGAAGCTAGGGTGATGGAATCGAAGCGAACAGACAAACAGCTAAGAAAGGAAGCTGGGCTTACCAGGGAGAAGGCCATTGAAGAGGCTCAGAAAGTAGCCGAAGCCAAGCGAGCGGAAAAACGCTTGGCTGAGGAAGCTGAGCAATTAGCCAAAGAGCAGGTAAGAAAAGAAGCTTGGCTTGCCAGAGAGCACGCCATTGAAGAGGCTCAGAGAGTAGCCGAAGCCAAGCGAGCGGAAAAACGCTTGGCTGAGGAAGACGGGCAATTAGCTAAAGAACAGGCCAGAAAAGAGGCCTGGCTTGCTAGGGAAAGGGCTATTGAAGAGGCTAGGAAAACAAGAAAAGCCGGAGAACCTTAAAAGCGAGAGGGAAAATAAACTATGGCGGTCGCGGGTTACATATGTATCGCATCACTTGGGAACCCGGCCATATATGAACGTTATCTGACACCATATATTGAAAGAGGGAAAATGAAAATACTTTTAGTTTATCCACAGTATCCGGATACTTTCTGGAGTTTTAGACATGCTTTGAAATTTACCTCTAGGAAAGCATTAAACACCCCTCTAGGCATATTGACTATTGCTGCTATGCTGCCAGTCGATTGGGAGAAGAAGGCTATAGACATGAATGTCAGCCGACTACACGATAACGATATTAAGTGGGCTGACTATGTTTTCGTTAGTGCTATGGTTGCCCAGCAGAAATCAGCCAGGGAAGTCGTCAATCGATGTAAGAAACTCAATAAGAAGGTGGTTGGCGGCGGTCCTCTCTTTACCACAGGGTATAAAGAGTTTGATTTTAATGATATAGACCACATGGTACTAAACGAGGCGGAGATTACCTTACCGCTTTTCTTGGAAGACCTAAAAAGGGGATGTGCGAAGCGTGTCTACCAGACTGACCAGAGGGCGGATGTAACCAAAACACCCATCCCCCTATTCTCACTTCTTAACTTGAAAAAATACGCCTCGGTCACAGTCCAATACTCACGCGGCTGTCCGTATGACTGCGAATTTTGCGACATTATTATCCTGGATGGACATAAACCACGGACTAAAACTAGAGACCAGATAATAGCCGAGCTAGATTCAATATACAAGGCAGGCTACCGAGGTAGTGTATTTGTTGTTGATGATAATTTCATTGGTAATAAGAAAAAGCTGAAGGCGGATATCCTACCGGCCATGACTGAGTGGCAGGAGAAAAGACGATACCCGTTTACGTTTCTCACCGAGGTCTCCATAAACCTAGCTGATGATGAGGAACTAATGCGGCTAATGTCTGATGCCGGTTTTAACAACGTGTTTGTTGGTATTGAAACTCCAAACGAAGAGAGCCTATGGGAATGCAATAAATTCGCTAACAAGAATCGTGATCTGGTAACTTCGGTTAAGACACTCCAAAACCACGGCTTTCAGGTAATGGGAGGTTTTATCGTAGGTTTCGACAGCGACCCGGTTTCCATCTTTAAGAGCCAGATTAACTTCATTCAAAAGAGTGGCATTGTTACAGCTATGGTCGGCTTGCTGGTGGCTCCTCCCGAAACCAAGCTGTGGCATCGTCTAAAGAAAGAGAATCGCCTTCTACCAGACCCCACCGGAGATAACACAGATGGGACTACTAATTTAGTCCCCAAAATGATATAGGCCCAATAAAAAAATAGCTTCCAAAATCAAACTTGAGGCTTACCACCTAAAGGCATTGGTTAAGGCAACGTTTATACTAGGTATTAGGGATAGGGCCTCGTGGCATTATTGGAAGCTGATCCTTTCGTCTCTTCTGAAATATCCTCGCCATATTGGTTTATGCATTACCCTGGCTATTCAGGGATTTCACTTCCGCAAAGTCTATGAGAAGGTGAGAGAAATCCAGATTGACCCTGCGCTGCTGGCTAAACAACAAGAGATACTAGCCGGGAAGCAGATTTGACTTGCGTGAACATAATTTCTGATCGATACCGCAGACGGCAGGGCATTGACTGTGTTGACTGACTTGCTGGAAATCTAGCTGGCAGACTAATAGAGACTCAATTTAATAAGGAGAATCAAGATTAAGATATACGTAGGCAACCTAGCGTATGACGTAACTGAAGATGAGCTGGAGCAGGAGTTTGCGGCTTTCGGACAGGTCACTTCGGTAAACGTTGTCACCGACAAGTACACGGGACGTTCCAGAGGATTTGGGTTCGTCGAAATGGCGCAAGTGTCTGAAGGGCAGGCTGCCGTTGCCGGAGTTAACGGGAAAGTGCTAAAAGAGCGGACGCTTACTGTTAATGAGGCTCGTCCTCGTTCTGATAACAGAGGTGGCGGATATGGTAACAGGAGAGGCGGCGGCTACAACAGTGCTAGAGGTGGTAGGTCCGGAGGCGGAAGACAGCGAAGATACTGAATCAAGGCGCACGTCGACCTGTAGAGACGGAGTAGGATTTGCCTATCTAAAACGGCGCTGGAGGGCGGATCCTCTTGCCAAAGATAGGTGCTATTGACAAAACATACCCTTGGTATTTGGTGTAAGTATACCTACAACGGAACAAACATCCCTATGTTCGTGCAATGGTAGCGAGTTTTAAGAACTAGATATGACAGAAAGGGCCTCTGGTTATATATATGAGAACGCCCTTTTCGTATTTTCAATCATAGAAGGACTATCAAGCTTACAAAGTGCTATATTTATCGTAACTGCTAGCCCTTGTTTTCGTATGTCTATTTCTATATCATTTAGCTGGTGCCCTTTTCCTATAGTTGAGATTATGGCCGCTAGGTTATATGCGTGAATCCTACTCGGGGAACCGGATGCCTCTAGGCATAGCTCGTCAGGGAATATAAAAAAGGTTGTACTTGAACCTCGGTACTGTGTCAATACACTGAAATCCTGGGCGGACAAACAGCAACAGGTGTCATAACACCTGGTACTTATTATGAGCTGGACTGGGGAGTCCGATGGGAGGAAAAATGAGAACACACTCGAGATTAATTTCCCACATATGTACCTGGCTGGTACTGCTTATACTGGTAGTCTCATTGCCAGCCATGAATAGCTGTAGTGACAGTAGTGACGGTCTCAGCGGGTTACCGCCTGAGGCCAAACAAGCAGCTGAAATTATGCTTTCTTCAGTTACCGTGTCCCCACCGCCTGCCCTGGTTCTATTTACGGGCCCTGTAGAGCCCGGTACAGTTATCCGGGAAAATACGACGGAGGGGCCTGTTGAGTTACAGGTACCTGACACACCGGGTACTTATTATGCCTTCTTTATTAATGATAATCCATACTATAAATACAAGCATCCCGTACGCTATGCGTATGTAAATCTGGAAACGGGGGAGGTGAACTCTGTGTCTGCCTCCTATCGGATGACAATCTATCGCCCGAACCAGCAGCCCACCCCGTTTAGTTTTGTTGGTTACAATGAGATTAAAGGTGTAGATTTCCTCTTTATGGAAGGTGACGGTGCTCCTGGAAGCGTAGATATAAACCACAAGCCGGAGGCGGAGGTCTATCCCACGGAAACGTATGAGGTAAATTCTGTTGATGCTTCCTACCAGGGAGTGACCTATCGTCCGTACCAACAACCAGTCACATTCGAACTAGTTGGCTATCAGGAAGCTGAAACGGGAGGATGTTGTTGTTCACAGGGCGATGACCCCGCTGAAAGTCCAGTAGATAGGAATCGGGATTCAGGATCAGAGGTTCCCCCGACAGGGGAGTCACAAGGGTCACGAAGTTGCGGGAAACACGCCATTGTCCTCGATGGAGGCGATGAGTATACCCCATGGTGGTCGAATCCCCTTGACAGGCAGTGGTGGTACAACACAGAGGTAGACGATATGGCAGAGCAGGCCGACACCGTCGCTGCGTGGCTATCCGACCCGAAAAACGGGTTTAAGGTCTGGCGCACAAGCCAGTACTGGGGAAATGACCTTCCCCGTATTGATAAGGCCTCGACATTTTGGGCACAAATAGATTGGTATATTAATCATTTTTGGTCGCTCAAGGCTCCTTTCGATTGCTGTGATGAGTTGTTTATCTACATAGGTAGTCACGGCGGAAATGAGTATTTTCATATATATGCCGCTGACGGCAGTGGCTATCCTCGCCACGATATACACTATCGACAGTTGTTTGATAAGCTGAATCAACTTCCCCCATGGGTTAAGCTTACTATGTTTATCGACACATGTGAAAGTGGAGGCGTGATAGATCATCTAGAAGACGTGAATACCACAGATGAACCAGAGGAACTCAGGGGTAGAAATCTACTTAGAGAGTTCTACGAAAACCACTGTGCGCTAACAATCTTGACCTCCGTGGCTACTAAATACCAAGGTTCTCCGAGTGGCGTTGAATTCTATGATTCTCCTACTGAGGACTTCATGGAGGGTGCTTCAATGGACCTTGACGGAGATGGTTATGTTGGTGACATACAGGACAGGTTTAGGCGCATGTATCGTGAAAATCCAGAATTGGAGCCGCAAGCATTCCATCGTCCATTACTTACACAATGGTGCAGTCTGGATGGAGGTGGTCCCGAAGATGCGTTGCCACTGCCGCCGCCACAAGACGAATACCAGCCCGTTATCCTTGCCGAACCGTCAGAATTACAGATTGAATACCAGATAGGTGAAGCCTGCCCCAATGGTAAGAACATAGGTACAGTATCAATTTCAAACGTGGGAACCGGTACTCTTCTGTGGGAACTTGCAGGAAGCCTTCCCAATACTCCTCTGGCAGCCCAATATCCGTGGCTTGACATCCAACCTGCGAGAGGCGTGGCCCCCTCTATCGTCTGGCTGAAACTCATTAATTGTGAAATGTTTACTGAACCAGGTACCTATACAGCCGATATTTTTATAAACGGCTGGGATTCCAAAACGTCGCCCCCAATCCCTGCCCTCAACAGTGGGCAGGCACACATAAGAGTAACCGTTATCGTATATGGAAGAGATGTCCCCACGATAAATGCCTATCCAGCAAGCTTCTCTGAGACGTATCTTCAAGGCGAAGAGTGCCCCGAAGGAAAATATCTAGGGGATTTATCCATTACAAATGACGGAGGCGGGGCACTTCATTGGTCAATAAAGTCTGATGTTCCATGGCTGGGGCTGAGCGCATGGGAAGGCGATGCCCCGAAGAATGATATCGGGGTGTATCTTGTAAATTGTGAGGGCATTCCAGCCGGAGTTGCTACGGGCCATATCACTATTTCAGGTTATGACCCAAATACTACTTCACCTGCTACCAACAGCCCGGTAATAGTAACGGTTACAGTTAATTGTCTATCTCCTACTGAGCCTTCAGATGAGCCACTACCGGCTGAACAGACGCTCCACGTTTCCTTCCAATTGACTGGGCAGTGCAGCAGATCCGAGGCAGGATGTAGCTGTACTGCTAATTACACCGTTGATGCTGAAGACGTCAGCCAGGGGGATAAGTATCCAGTTACCAATACCAAACTAGAGGTAAACGATGGGTCGGGATGGGTGGAGTGGCATAATTCCGGGGATATATCCCTGTCTTCGTACCATTATCCAGGACAAAAGACCGGGGTGGCCTGTGGTAAGACCTTTAGTGTCAGGGCAACCGCTGCCAACTCAATAGGACAGACAGTAACCGCTACCGGCACCTTTACTACCCAGGGACCGTAACCTTAATCATGAGAGCACAGAGTCTACATAGGGGTAAGCTCCGGCTTGTGACCTATAATGGTCACCCCGAAGGTACTAAACACTTGTTGATGTTTATCAGTGCAGTGCTGTGGCTGGAAAACTGGGTAGTCCTGTCCCTAGCAAATCATCTAAGAAACGCGAGCGCATATTCTGGATGCTTTAGCTCAGTCAGGCTCCTTTGTATCGAGGCAGATCCACGGTTCAAGCATGACCCTACCCTTATCGTCTCTAACTAGCTTGAGGTCCTTATCCAGGACAATACTCCCGGAGATACATTCCGCTCCGGGCTGGTGATGCTCGTCATATACAGTGAACTCGGATTCACGATATGCGTTAGCGCTGAAATAGTATTTCTTACGCTCCTTATTAAGCTCTTCTACTTCGGTAATCTCGAAAGTATCCGGAAGCATTGAATAACCAGCAAGATGTCCGCTACCACTGACTAATGACATCAGACAGCGCCGCACCTGCTGGAATATTTTCATCCTAGTGTTCTCGTTACTTTCTTTTTGCAATGCTCTTTCTCAACGGCTGTGCCACGTTGATTTTAGAGGTCCCACGTCCTCTAGTCAAATACAAATTGGCTACACAGTTTAGCGAATTGTGATCTATTAGCCTATTCTGCACAGCATTTAGGGCGAGAGAACAACAAGATTGAGAGCACAGGAGGGAATTCGTTGCTGTTGTTACTATGCTCTTGACAGTGCATACCCTTTGTCTGTAGTGTAAGTATACCTACAACGGAACAAACATCCCTGTGTTCGTGCAATGGTAATAAATTTTAGCTAGGAATGTTTTAAAAATGGGGCGTCATTTATACTGTCTAATTTGAGACGTCTTTAGTCTTGACAATGACTACATCTCCTTCTTGTAGACCCCATAGCACCTCTGTCTGAAGACCGTCAGTAATTCCAATAGCTATCGGCCGTTCTTCTATCTCAGAACCATCCATAGTACTGACTATAATCCTTACGAGTGGTTTACCCTCGCTATCATTGCTAATGGCTACATTGGGAATATGAAGGACATTTTGCCTATCGTCCTTAATGATATCAGCCGTGGCGCTCATACCAATTCTTATATCCATGTTTTGGGGAACATTGAAAGCAATTTTGACGTCATAAGAAACCAAACCCGCCTCGACTACAGGTAGCGGTGTAATAGAGATTACCTTGCCTTCAATAACAGTTCCCGGGAAAGCGTCTATGGTAACAATGGCCCTATCACCTACGACAGTTCCGGGAATATCAATCTCATCCAGGCTGATAACGAATTCCATGCTGGTGGGATCACTAAGCTGGATTATCGGAATCTGAGAAACGCTTGGCGGAGGTAAAATCTTGCCCTCATCAATGTAGACAGTTGTTACCGTTCCTGTAAAAGGAGCAACCAAGGTTTGTGTCGCCAGTGCATCTAAAGCTTCCTCCAGTGCTTTTTCAAATGCGGCTACCTGCTTTTTTAGCACGTAAATCTGATCCTCATCACGCTCGTTTAACATATCATCCAACTTGTCTTCTGCCATCTCAAGCTGAATTTCCGCATTCAGGACCTCCATCTGCCATTGTAAGACCTGCCACTCATCAAGCACGTAGTGCAACATGTCATCGGCTATATCCAACCAGTCCTCAGCGTCTTCAACGGCTTTCTCGGCATCTTCAATCTCCTTATCGGTATACGGGTTTTCTGCCTTATCCAGATTGTATTCCGCCTGAGCGAGCGCAGCTTCCGCTTGGGCAACAGCTAGTTCAAGTTGACCTTCGTCTAGAGGAACAAGCAGAGCGAGAATCTGCCCGGTGATTACGGTATCGCCCTCTGCGACATAGAGCTTGGATATTTTCCCCGCTTTATCAAAGGATACATCTATTTCTTCACTAACGGCGATGGTGCCATTACCACTTACGGTAATAATTAGATTCCCTCGAGACACCACGACTGTCTGTACAGAGATATCAGTGTCGGCTGCCTCAGTATTAGGCCTACATGAGACAGCGAAAACTAGTAGACAACAGACTACTGCGATAAGAATAATTCCACGCCGTTTCACTATTCTTTAACCTCTGTTCTTGTTGCTACTGTGTCATATTCTAAATACTTGCTCACGTATGGTCAACCTTATTGATTGGTTAGTTGGCAATCAATTTGGCGAGTCTATAATGTATTCTGGCTTTATATCTTTGTCGATGCATGACAATGAGCCAAAATAGATATTTCTGCTTTACTTACGTTATATTATCTAATACGATTGACAATAGTGCTACAGTATTTCTTGAGCGCTGATTTGTATCTATTTGCTCTCAGGAGACAGGTGTATCAATGCTTCCCTTAAGAATAGCTATCAGGTTTCTTAAATCAGGCAAGGGCCAGACCGCGTTGATCATATTTGGTATAGCTATTGCCGTATCGGTTCAGATATTTGTTGGCCTATTGATAATCGGTCTGCAAATTAGCTTGGTAAACAGTACGATAGGAAATCAGCCCCAGATAACAATACGGCCGACAGGAGATACGAATACTATTAAGAATTGGGATATTATTCTTAATCAAGTACAGAATGTTGACGGTCTCGACCAGATATCAGTCACGGCTACTGGCAATGCCTTGGTTCCTAATGACAACACTACGTTACCAATACTGGTGCAGGGATTTGAGTTTCAGAGTGCAGACCAGATCTACGGCATATCTGAAGCTATATACCGAGGAGAGCCAGTTAAATCCAGGAAGCAAGTATTGATTGGTAGGGATCTAGAGGAAGAGTTGGAAGTTCAGTTAGGAGATAAGCTTCCAATCCTTGTCCCTGATGGTGGTGTTTCTATCTTCGAAATATCAGGATTCTATGACTTAGGTATTGAGAGTATTAATAAATCATGGGTTATTGCCAACCTCGTTACATCACAGCGGCTATTTGGTTACGGAGATAGGATTACTGAAATCATCATGACCGTCGATCAAGACAGGCTATTCGATGCTGATAAGATCGCTTCCAATATAGAAGAAATAGTCAGTAACGAAGATATCGAGGTAACTAATTGGAAAGACCAAAATGAAGAGCTCCTTAGCGGACTGGAAGGGCAATCTATATCAAGCGGCGTTATTCAGGGCGTAGTACTGGCCTCGGTGGTAGTGGCAATTTCCAGTGTGGAATTGTGGATCGTGACGCAAGTCTCATTTTCGTATTCCAGGGATTGCTTATCGGCCTTATAGGTGCCGTAATCGGTGTCGCGTTGGGTCTCGGACTGCTTTATGCTTTCAACATTTTTACGGCCAGCCCTGAAGGTGCGCCTCTGATTGAGCTATATATTGATTACAGTTTCATAATTCGTTCATGGCTAATAGCGGTAGTATCATCAACATTAGCGGGTTTGATTCCAGCAAGGAGATCTTTGAAGCTGAATCCTGTGGACGTGATTAGGGAGGGTTAGCAATGGTCACCCTTGAATTAATGGGCGTTAATAAAATATATCCCGGGGCCTATGAACATCAGGTATTGTTCGATATTAACCTGAGTTTCGAATCGAAGACTTGTTCGGCAGTGGTAGGCGAATCTGGTAGCGGCAAAAGTACTCTCATGAATATCATGGGGATTCTAGATACGCCCACCAGCGGGGAGGTAATAATTGATGGCAAACCAGTATCGGGTATGAATAAAAAGCAAATGGCCGAAGTGAGAAATAGAACAATCGGATTTATATTCCAGTTTCACTATTTGTTACCTGAATTCACTGTTCTCGAAAATGTATTGGTTCCACATTTGATACATGACACAGGCAAGTCCAAGCCAGTGCTCGATAGAGCCAAAAATCTTCTTGATATGGTGGGCATACTGAAGCTTGAGAATAAACTGACAACACAAATTTCAGGAGGCGAACAGCAGCGCACTGCTATTGCCCGGGCTTTAATGAACAATCCCAAAATTATTCTAGCCGACGAGCCAACCGGAAATCTGGATTCTGTAACCACACAGAATATCTGCGGGCTGTTTAGTACTATCAAGAAAGAGTTTAATACCACCTTTATCGTAGTCACTCATGACAGGTCAGTAGCTTCGCATACTGACCGCATAATAGAAGTTAAGGATGGTAGAATCATCAGTGACAAAATAAATACAAGTGCTTAGTTAAGAAGATCTCACATACCGATGTTTGTTCAATGGTAATAAATTTTAGGTAGGGAAATCTTACAGAATGGGCGTCTGATTGTATAGATCAGGCGCTTTTTTTCTTTGGTAGCGCGGGTTGGATTCTAACTAACGACCTCCAGGCTGTGGGATTTAGACTTCGGCCGAATGTAATTAATAAGGTATTGGCTATGGTGACCAAGCAGGTAGTCCAGCCCCTCCGGTTTCAGTAGGGCGGGATTGATTAGAGCCGTCAACATTCATTACATAGATATCCCATTCTGCCTTATCCTCCTGGTCCCACACGAATGCTATTCTGCCTGTCGGCATTATACTAGTCACGAAAGATTGGGACACTTCAGGCGGAGTTTCAGATCGAACAAACAACTGTGCCTCTTGGTCTATGAATTCTACAAAGCCCTCAGTTAACCGCTGGTAAAAAGTATCTGAATGCTATTTTCAAAATAGTCTCTTTGCTGTTCCAATGGTCTATTTGCCCTAATGAGATCGGCCATTTCAAAGAGACATTCCCAGATACTCGGGGAATTAGGTACTTCGCCCTTGTAAAAAGCCGGAGAAGATTGACTATAGGCTATGTCTACAAACATCTGAATGTCGATATTGTCGACTATGTCTTGATCTCGTGCCCTACTTAATTCACTCGTTGCTGTGATTAAATTACCTGCTGTGCCAGGTATATAAGAAATTAGCAATGTTTCAGTCACGTTATTAAGCGCATAATCTAGTACAGCTAGTATTCCAGGTCTAAAAGCATGAGCGAAGTATTCGTACATTTCCGCTCGTGTTTCATTTGTCGAGTCTGTGGATGGCATATCTTTTGGGGAACTAGATTCTAAACACCCTGTTAGGAGTGAAATGATTAACAATACGGTAATCAGAAAATGATACTTCATAAACAATCCCAATGAACCGCTACGTGTAATTGTCTATATATCATACCTATTAACCAGATGCAATAGTATAATCTAATTGCAATCGTCCTTGTGTTCGAATATCTCATGCCAAAATAGATCAAGTGGCTCAAACTACTCTAATCAGCTATTGTGACCTGCCCCCCACTATATAAAAACGACGAGGGTCGTAGGTATTCCCTTGACAGAGCATACCCTTTCTCTGTGGTGTAAGTATACCTACAGCGGAACAGTGATGCCTATGTTCGTGCAATGGTAGTAGATTTTAATAGCTAAATATTATGAAAAAGGGCGTCTGGTGATATAGGTCAGACGCTCTTTTGCTTTTCTACTTAATGGAAGCATAGTTAAACCCCATACCTTGAATTATTGACCTAGCTAGCAAATGCGAATATACTCAAGTGTTAGCAATACTAAAGAAGCCGAAAGGCACTGGATATGATAAGAAAAAGAATACTGCCGTTGTTGATAATCTGTATACTTTCTCTTGTAACTAATTCTGGCTGTTTCCCATTTGGTTCCTCTCAAGGAATTATCAGGGTTATTAGAGTAGCTGCGGTTGCTGTGCCCGATTTAGATGTTTCAATGTCCCAGCTTGAGAATCATCCCGGTGCCATACCATTTAATCCGTATATTATTGTTGAGCCAATTGATACAGAGCATGACCTGAAGATAAACATAGACAAATTACAAATAATGGAAGCTGGACCGGATAAAGCCTTTGGCTATGGGATAGTGCCGGGCGTTGGGGAGAGGGGGACCCAACCAGCTGTGTACATTTATGGGAATAACTTAGACTATATCGATACTGTTGAGGGTATTAATCTTGGAGAAATTCTCCAAGTTGTTTATGGCTTCGAGACCGACGGTGTGTGTTATCCCCCAGAAGAGGTCAATCTTGATTCTGAATCAATCGTGCTAGGGGCAATGGAAATCCAGTTAATTGAGCTAGGGGAAGGGGAAGTAGAAGTTACTGATGTTTGTGTTTCTAGATGTGGGGTGTGTCCTAACGAGGTAAACCAGGGCTACGAGGATTTTATTTTTATCTATGGCACCAATCTTGATGACACAACGCAGCTTGAAGTCGGGGGAGAAGGGGAAGAATGCTGCTTACGGATGAATCGAACTTCTGGTGATGTGAAGGATTTAAATGTAAACGTAACAGGACAAAATCTGGATTTTATTAATAATATAGAGCAAGTTTCATCGAAGTTTCCCGGAGATATATTTATAGTCTGGGATTCAGATCCTACTAGCCTTCCTGAGTTTGTTGATGTTCCTATTTTACCATTGGTGCACGTTGACTTACCTGAACCAGAATACGGGGTACCTGAATCTGATGTGCAATCGGTGCCTGAGCTGGTCGGTAACATGCATATTACAAAAACGGAAGCTTCGAAGATTTTCGATGCATCTGGTTTACTGAACGAAAATGTTGAAATTGATACCTTTTCCGTAGATGCGTTTCCGAGTTCAGTTGTAGACTCAGGAGGAGATGTCGGAGATAATTATTGGCCTATTCAAATAAACAGTGAAGTGGCATTTGGCTTAACTCAACCTCAAATAGTTGAACTGCCATATACCTTCTGGCTTTCTCTGGAACCTGTACCAGAATATCCTCCAGATTACTTTGAGACAGAGCCATATGACCTCAAAGTGATTGTAATTCCTGCAATGGGAGGTCAGGTACAAATGTCAACGGCGGAAGGCGTAAAACTGCATGATGATGGACCAGAAGGTACTTGGCAGTCTTCCATGGCCTATGATTGGTTTATTGACCAACCGCAAGAGGTTACTTTAACCGCGATTCCTTCTGAGGGGTACCGTTTTGTTGCTTGGGAAACTGATGATTTTTATACTGAAATAGAAGATCCAAGCTCACCTATACTTAAACTGAACATTACACCGCCACTGAAACTTTCGGATATGTGGATGACAACGACTGTTAGAGCCTACTTTGCTCTATTGATTGAGGAACCACAAGATGAAGCACCTTTAGAGAATCCCTTGAGTGTTAGTGTCAATACAGTATCTGAGACTATTGAAGACGAATCGGGATGCAGCAGTATCGTTAATATAAACTACCAAGCTTCGGACCTTACCGGTGGTGATAGACCTGTATCCTATGTACAAATCAATGTTGATGAGCAAGAGCTAACTTCATGGTCAGGAACTCCTACCGGACATTATCAGGACAACACAGCGATTGAAAGTGATTGTGAAGAAACGCGTGTAATTGAATTAAAAGCTACTAATAGCAAAGGGCAAACGAAAACAACAACTAAGGAAGCCCTAATTCCTCCATTAAACACCCATTTCGGGTATGGCATACTTGATTATCCTGATGGTGGAGAATGTCAAATGCAGCTCTTTATAGAGTATGAGGCGAATGACCTGACTACACCTAATAATCCAATAACCAATGTGGTTGTTAAAGCTAATGGCCAGGTATGGGATAGTTCAGGCCCTATATCTACTGGCCATTATGAAGACTCATTCATGAGATTAGTCGGCTGTGGACATACCTATAACATTGAAGTCATTGGTACCGATGCCGATGGTAATAAATATACCTATAGTGAGACTGTCGAAATCCCATCACCGTCACCAGAGCCGCCAGATGAGCCTCCACCACCACAAACAACTTTGTACGTTGCCTTTGCTGCCAGTGCACATTGTACTTCATCTGGTCCTGAGTGTAGCTGTCAGCTGTCAATATCATTTGACGGCAATGATCTTACTGTGGGTACTTATCCAGTCACGAAGGTAGTGTTAAGAGTTAATGGACAAGTCTGGCATGATTCGGGGAGCATATCTCAAACAACCTACCATCAGACTGAGCAGAGAACTGTGAACTGTGGGGAAACCTTTAATATCGAGGTTACAGTCAATAACACGATAGGTCAAACGGTAACTTCCACTGGATCAATTACTACGCCTACCCCATAGTTAATCCCGATGTTTGTTCAATGGTAATAGATTTTCGTAGCTAAATTATCTAAGAAATGAGGCGTCTGGTTGATATAAATCAGGCGCCTTTTGTTTTTACTGTTAGCACTCATAGCATTGGAATAGAGGACATTCTAATTTGTCAGTTGTCAATTGGAACCTAATAGTCAATATAATATACTACTGAACCATCTAAGACTATTAAGGATGAATTCTGTGTCAGCAACTTCATATATAGATAAGATGCCTCATCCATCAGTATTGAACCTAAATTGTTAGGTGTGCAAACATGGTCTTAGCATCTGTGAATTAGCGTCAGGCATGCATCTCATATGGTTTAAATATCTTGGGGACATCTTTAAAAGCACCCGTCCCTGGCACATCATTCAGCTTCTTAACTAAAAAAGCAACGTTCTTACCAAAGTTACGCATTGTTCTAAAGCCTTCTTCATCTTTCTCGACATCACCTTTGGTATGACCGCCATATAAAACGTTCCAATATGTTGACCCGCACATAAAGCAATCATTAATCCAATACCACATAGCCAGCTGAACCATGGTAAGACCAGCACCGGCACGCCGCGCGACAGCTATTGGCCCCCCCACTTTGCCTGACAGCGTTTTGCCATTCCAAAGCGCAATGTAGGTAGACCTATCTATAAGGGCTTTTATTTCAGGCGTTGTCGAGCATACATGCACTGGCGAAGCAAGTATTATCGCATCAGCCGCCTTCATCTTCTCATATAATGGCATTAGATCATCCTTGATCGTACATATTTCTCCCTTCATACAGGCATCACAGCCGTTGCATCCCTTAATCTCATACTCAAGTAGTCTTATTAGCTCTGTCTCTAAGCCCTCCTCCTCTATTGCATTCAAAGTGTATCTACAGAGAATTTCTGTGTTTCCGTTCTTCCGTGGGCTACCACTAAATGCTATCGCTTTCACTGTACCCTCCTTTTTTAACTTCGCAATTAAACTGCCTATCCCAACCCACTACTTCGCTTCATCAAAAGCCTATATCTCAGCATACATCTCTTTATTAATACATATCAATAAAGCTTTCTATGAGATTCCTAAGGTCGGCTAAAAATGAAACCATTAGTAACACGTGAAACGCTGACATACCGATGTTTGTTCAATGGTGACTAAATC
>SMTZ1_10007702_pt1 | contig 17862 bp, 15 predicted proteins | sample DeeMarSWOR136_30_FD_25667 | JGI IMG/M metagenome (IMG submission 25667)
CCGTTAAATAAATAGCTGGTTTATAGCATTTATTGCCCATACATATCTCTCACGTAATTACCGGAGCAGATCACTTCGAGACACGTATTTAACAGGGTGAATCCTGCTATAAATGATGGGGCTTTTTCAAATGGATCAAAGTATCAAGTGTCCATTAATGCACTCCACCTCCTGGAAGGCGCATGTCTCGAAACAACAATGAGATCAATCCAACTGAAATTTACGATATTCTGATAGGCTACTGGAAAACAGGTATTCTCAAAGCTGCCATTGAACTGAACGTGTTCACTGAAATTGCTTCAGGACACACTACCTCTGATAAACTCGCCTCATCTCTCGGAGTGAAAGAAAAAGGTATTAGAATCCTGCTTGACGCCCTTTGTGGTTTGAAACTACTTGGTAAAGAAAAAGAAACATACACCCTAAGCCCTTTGGCAAAAAACTTTCTCGTGAACACAAAGGCCTCTTATATAGGAGATACGGCAAAATCTTTTGTGCCAAGGGAAGATTGGAATATCTTTGTGATGATTGGAGAAGCACTAAAAAGGGGTGGCCCTCTAAAAGAAGGTCCTCGAGAAACCAAATTCTGGGAGGATGTAGTAGTTGGACTCATTCCCCTGGGAGTTCCAGTTGCTAAGACTATCTGCGATTTACTTCACATTAGCAGTAGCACAAGGAAGGGATTGAAGGTTTTAGATTTGGCCTGTGGGGCTGGAATCTATGGCTATACCATCTTGCAACGAGATCACCTAGCTACTGTAACAGACCTTGATCTGAAAGATGTCCTTGGAATTGCAAAAAAGGTTGCTGAGGACATGGGTGTAGCTGATCGAGTTACTTATCACGCTGGAGATATAGTAACCTCAGACTATGGAGATAACACATTTAACATCGCGATTATCAGCCACATCCTACAAGGATTTGACCCTGATACAATCAAAGTCATTTTAAACAAAGTGTACAAGGCACTTTCTCCTGGAGGAACCCTTGTCATTCACGAATTTGTGCCTGATGAAGAAAGAGCTTCAAAGAGCTTTCCCCTCCTTTTCGCCGTCTACATGTTCTTAGTGACACCTGGAGGTGGAACCTATACCTTTTCTGAATTTTCTCATTGGCTTAAAGAGGTTGGTTTTAGCCACTCAATGCTTCATGATCTCTCTGGTCCAACCTCCCTTATTATTGGACATAAAACAGAGAGAGAGAATATCTCTTAACTTAGCCTGCAGTGGAGGAACACATTAAATGAACTTAAAAAACTCGGCGCTGATTATTGTGGATATGCAAAATGATTTTATTCACGACAATGGATTTGTCAGGAAATACTCACAGGGAACTGGAATTCCAAAAAGTTCTCTGGACCTATTGAAAATCCCTATTCCTACTATCAAGAAAATTGCTGAATGCTTTCGCAAAAATGGTAAGGAAGTTATTTATATCTATACAGCCTGGGAACCAGATTATTCCGACATTGCCATACCACTCAAAAAAATGGCTGGTAAAGCCAAAGAGATGGGTGCTTTGGTAAAAGGAAGCTGGGGAGCGCAAATCATCGAGGAACTAACTCCCCATGAAGGCGACCACATGGTGATGAAGAAGGCTTACGGGGCCTTCTTTCAGACTCCTCTAGACCGAATTCTTCGTAACCTTGACATCAAAACTCTGGTTATGAGTGGTGTGGCCACCAACTACTGTGTAGAAACGACCACCCGTGAGGCCGTTGCCTATGGCTATGATATCATTCTGGTAAGCGACGCAACAGCAACTTTTGACCCTGAAGGTCACCAGGCAACCCTGAAGGTAATTGCCACTGGATTTGGCGAGGTGATGAATACGGAGGAGGTACTACAACTGTTGACATCGTAAAAGCCGTCTAACTCTAGGCCCAACACCTCCAACAAAGAACTAAAAAATTAACTATCTACTAATTAAATTGCACACTTTTAAAATCTGACCATTATTTTTCTATGCCAGATAGTTATCCAAAATTTAAGGCTGCGGTGGCACAACTCGCCCCCTCTTTTTTAAACAGGGAAGAGACTGTTGAAATTGCCTGCAAGACCATAGAAGAAGCAGGAAGAGAAGGGGCAAGGCTCATCGCCTTTCCTGAAAGCTTCATACCAGGTTATCCCTACTGGATATGGATGGAAACCCCATTTGCAGCAGCCAGGTACTTTAAGGATTTTTTCAAAAACTCTGTTGAAGTCCCAAGCACCTCAACAAAGCTTCTCTGCCCATCTTGCAAAGCCTGTTCTTAATAAAGAGATGATCGTCTATGCGGTTATAGACTCAGAGATGATTATTGAGGCGAAGTGGGCTTCAGACTGCACAGGCCATTACGCAAGGCCCGATATAACAAGGCTTTTAATCAATGAAAAAAAATATAATCGCAGGTTGATATTACTTCACGAACTTCCAATTTAATACAATTCATCATTTTTATAAAGTTCTTTCACTATTTTCCCGATATAAAACAAAGCATACAAGAACACCAAGGAGCCAGGAGAAGTCACATGAAGTTTTACAACAAATTAAAATCATTAAACTATCTTAATGGCATATTTGAAACTGCTGGTGAAGGTATCTTTATTGTCGATGATGATGGATGCCTCTTAAGAAGCAATCCTGCCTTTGATAAACTCCTGGGATATGGGAAAGGAGAACTTAAAGGGAGACTGTTTACTGAAATTGTTCATAAAGATGCTAAAGTTCAAAAGATCACCTCTCAGATTAAGATCCACCACTTTCAACGCTCAAGTGAGTCTCCCATGGAAATGGAATTGAGGGATAAAGAAGGAAATGCGACTCCAGTGAGACTCCGTTCAATTCTTATAAAGGATGATAGAGGTAAGGTGATAGAGGCCATTGGGATGGTAGATAACTTAAGAGAAGCCAAAGGGGAAGAAATAGTTGAACAAAAGATATGGGAGACACAAGAAAACCTGCAAAATGTGCTGGCCAACTCGGGGGATGCCATTATGGTTGCTGATGCTAATGGACGCATTACTATTGCCAATGAAGCACTACTTCAGATGCTGGGGTATCAAGAAGATGAGATCCTGGGGAATCACTTAATAGAGCTTTCCCCTTATGAAGGAAGTTTTACCACAACTACTGGAGAAGAGGTTTCCATTACAGAGGAATACGTCAACTACCAGGTGGAAAAGGCTAACGAACTATTTGAAAAAAGGAAGGTAACCAATTATGAAATTTATTTCATCCGTAAAGATGGAAAGGTTGTTCCTGTAGAAGCTACCATTTCCGTTTTAAAAGACCAGCAGGGGGAAAGGAGAGGATCGATAGCGATTTGCAGAGACATTACCGAGAGAAGAAGGGCAGAGAGAGAGGTAAAAAAAGCTCGAGATTTTTTAGAAAATATCTTCAAGACCTCAGCAGATGGAATCATAGTAACTGACTCAAAAGCCTCCATAATTATGGCTAATGAGACAGTAGAAAAGATGATAGGTTATTCCCAAGAGGAACTTATAGGAAAACATACAAAAGAATTGACTCCTAAAGGAAAGGAGTTTGAAAAAAAAGGAAAGGAATTAATTACAAAATTATTTGAAGAAGACGTTGTTACTGAGTTCGAGATTAAATGGTTAAGAAAAGATGGGAGTTTAATTGATGTCGAGATGAATATAGCACTTATAAAGGATAATGAGGGTAACCTTACAGGAGGGGTATTGAGCATCAGAGACATCACCGAAAGGAAAAAGGCTGATGAGGCATTAAAGAAATCAGAGGAGAAATATCACAGTGTGATAGAGAATGCCAGTGATGCCATCATCTCTACAAATAAAGAGGGGATGATAATAACGTATAATAAAAGGGCTGAAGGGATGTTTGGTTATTCTCGTGAGGAAATAGTGGGAAAATCTTTTCTTTTACTAGCACCTCCAAAGGAGAAAGAGCGACAAAAAGATATCTTTAGAAAATTTAAAACAAACACTAACTCAACTAAAAAAATCTATGAGGGAAAAGGATTAAGGAAAGATGGTCACGAATTTGATTTAGAGTCTTCTGTCTCTTTTTTAGAGGTGCACGGGGAATATATTATCACTTCTTTTCTACGAGATATCTCCGAAAGGAAAAATATAGAATATAAACTTCTCCAATCCGAAAAGCTAAAATCCTTAGGAGAACTGGCGGGAGGTGTAGCCCATGATTTTAACAATGTGCTCGCTGCTATCCTAGGTAGAGTTCAGCTATTGAAGATGCAGATTGACACTCCACCGGGAAAAGAGGAAAGAAGAAAATCTACGCGTGATCTACAGAAAAGTTTAGAAGTCATTGAGAAGGCTGCATTAGATGGAAGTGAAACCATCAGAAGGATTCAGGAGTTTTCCCGAAGAAGAGACGATGATAAACACTTCGCAAACATTAATATAAATAATGTTATAAATGATGCCTTAGAGTTTACCAAGGTAAGATGGAAAGATGAAGCTGAAACGAAAGGTATAACAATTCACATTACAAAAGAACTTTCCCCTCTTCCTTCCATAGCGGGGAGTCCGACAGAGTTAAGAGAGGTATTTACCAATCTCATCAATAATGCCATAGATGCCATACCTCAAGGCGGTGAGATTAGAGTAAAGACTTTAATGGATAGTAACTATGTCATAAGTAAAATTGAGGATACGGGCATTGGTATTCCTCATACTATATCAAGCAGGATTTTTGACCCCTTCTTCACTACCAAAGGTCCTCAATCGACTGGACTAGGTATGAGTGTTTCCTACGGAATTATTAACCGTCATCGAGGTACCATTAAGCTCGATAGTATTGAAGGTCAGGGAACAACCTTTACCATCCAGCTTCCCTTATCTGAGCACACAGGTAAAGAGGAAAAAGTGGTATCCACCTCAAAGGGAGAAAGAAAAGCCAGAATTCTGGTTATTGAGGACGAGCAAGATGTACGTGAGCTTCTCAAGGATATTCTCACCGAAGATGGCCATGAGGTTGAAACTACCCCTCATGGCACTAAAGGAATAAAGGTGTTTAGGCAGAACCATTTTGACCTGGTTTTTACCGATCTGGGTATGCCTGGGATGTCTGGCTGGCAAGTAGCAGAGGAAATAAAAAAGATAAACAAAAAGACACCAGTTGCACTGATTACTGGATGGGGCGTGCAACTAAAGCAGAGTGAATTGAAAAAAAGTGGAGTAGATTTTGTGGTCAACAAACCCTTTCAGGTAGATCAGGTACTAAGATTAGCTCAAGAAGGGATAGAACTAAAAAGAGAAGGTAAACCCCATTAGAAATCACAGTTCACAGAGTTTTTTTAAAAAATTTTTTTCCTGTGCACTCTGTGGTTCTATATTCTCGTCTTCTTTCACACAATGTATATAACAGAGAAAAATCAGATTTGTAAAGATGAAAACAAGATTCAAGAAAATGAATTGCTTAAGTAATCTCTATGAGTTATAAATTTCTTAGAATGATCAGAAATTCAGAGACTACACAGGGGCAAATCATTATGAACGCAAAGAAGAAATCTTTGAGTAGCTAAATGCGGTATTAAAAAAACCCCAATCCTCTCTTTGTACATTAGCATAATCATGCAGAGTGTGAGTGTTCCTGTAACTCCTTAAGTTCCTTTTTAAGTCTTTTTACCTCTCTCTTTAAAGAAAGCCTCTCTGTTAAATCTAAAAAACTTCCCAATACCACACCAGCTAAGAATGGAATCAAAACTAAAAGAGAAATCGGAATAGGCCTGAGCAGTAATCCAAAAAAGTTGAGTTGAATCGACTGAGAATTTGATAATGAAAATGATACAAAAAACAAGATAATAAGAGCAAAAAACACCGTATTTAAAAAGTTTCTCATGACACCTTCTCCATATTTTTGATTTAGAAAGGTATAGTTTTATATTGTAAAAATTTTTAAATATTGTAAAGTTTTTTGTGGGGTTTTTATTATTATTGTCCTCTTTTCTGTCCCGAGTAAACCCTGCGAGAAAGTTTGAAGAGGACCTTCAACGCGGCCACACTTATTCCTCTTTTCAATCATCCATAAATGGTGGGACATTCTTTCTAACGGGGTAAATTAACTTGACAGAGATAGTCTATATAACTATTATGATGTTCATACTCCTTTATAACCAATTATGGAGATGACTCCATTGCAAGATCTAATCATTAAAAGATTCAAAGAAAGCGCAGATCTAAAAATAGCCTTTGCCCAAAAAAACTGTGAAAAGATTATAGAAGTAGCTCACATTATTACAGAATCATTAAAATTGGGCAATAAAATTATGCTCTTTGGTAATGGAGGAAGTGCTGCTGATGCCCAACATATTGCGGCTGAATTTGTTAATCGCTTACAAAAAAGCAAGAGGGATAGACCTCCACTTGCTGCCTTGGCACTCACCACAGATACTTCTCTATTAACGAGCATTAGCAATGACAGTGATTTCTCCAATATCTTTTCCAGGCAAATTCGAGCACTGGGCAAGAAGGGGGACATTGCCTGGGGAATAAGCACTAGTGGAAATTCCCATAATGTGATTAAGGCAATAAAAGCTGCCCAGGAAATGGGGATAAGGACATTGGGATTCACTGGAAAAGGTGGTGGTGAAATGGGCACCTTGGTAGATTACCATTTCAACGTCGAGTCAAATGATGTTCCCCGTATACAAGAAGTTCAAATCACCTTGAGTCACATAATCTGCGAACTGGTTGAACAAGAACTACTTTTTCAAGACTAACTATGAGAAAAGAATCAAAACCCATAAATCTTGAAAAAATTAAGACAATTTCCCTCAAGGAGAGACCGAGCAAAGTGAATGTCAAAGACTTCGGCAAACCTTACGAGAAGGGAAGAAGTTTTAAAGAGTTTCTAGATACCCTCCCTACTCTCCTAGCTGCGAGGGACCTTAAAGAAGTTGCTCATCGGGTAGTCAAAGCTTATCAGAACAAAAGAACAATCCTCTTTGGAATGGGTGCTCATGTAATCAAGGTAGGCTTAAACCCCCTGATCATCGATCTCATGCAAAGGGGCATTATATCCTCTGTAGCCATGAATGGAGCTGGTGCCATCCACGATGTAGAAATAGCTCTTTCTGGTAAAACCTCCGAAGATGTTTCACCAAGCCTTCAAAGCGGGAAATTCGGCATGGCAAATGAGACTGCACACGTAATCAATCAAGCAGTAAAAACAGGTGTAAATAATAATCTGGGGATGGGAGAATCCATAGGGAAAGAACTTCTGCAGTTATCTGCTCCCTACACCGAGATGAGCCTGCTGGCTATGGCATCAAAAAATGGAACCCCTATAACAGTCCACGTAAGCATAGGAGCCGATACCATTCATATGCATTCAAACTTTGATGGTGCGGCAACTGGTAAATTAAGCCACAAAGATTTCATAAAGTTTTCTTCCCTGGTTGCGCAACTTGAAGGAGGTGTGTTCTTCAATGTAGGATCAGCAGTAATCTTACCTGAAGTATTTCTCAAGGCTTTAGGTGTAGCCAGAAATTTAGGTTTTAAAATAAAAAATCTCACTACGGTGAATATGGATTTTATCCGTCATTATAGACCCGCAGTTAATGTGGTAGAGCGTCCTACCGCATCAGACGGAAAGGGTTATTACTTAATTGGACATCACGAAATCATGCTACCCCTTCTTTCAGCAGCCATTTTAGAAGAACTATAAGTACATAACTATTTACCGCAGAGATCGCAGAATATGCATTGAAGAATATATAAAAACAATACCTATCTCTGCGATCTCAGTGTACTCTGCAGTGAACTACAGTAAGGCTCAATAGTTACATGGAAAGAAAAATAAAAATCATTGTAGGAAATATTGTAGCCGAAGCATACCTTTTTAATACTTCCACCGCTCATGCCATTTGGAATTCTCTTCCTCTTGAATCAAGGTGCAATCTTTGGGGAGATGAAATCTACTTTACCATTCCCCTCTCTCATAGCCTAGAGAAAGATGCCCGTGAGATCGTAGAAAAAGGTGACATCGGATACTGGCCCCAGGGAACTGCTTTCTGTATTTTCTTTGGCCCTACTCCCATCAGCAAGGGAAATGAAATAAGACCTGCAAGTGCAGTCAACATCTTTGGAAAGGTTATTGGAGATCCCACAATCTTCAAGCAGGTGTCATCTGACACTCTTGTGAGGGTTGAAACGGCAGGCTAATGAAGACGGGGGAAAAAATTATTACTCTGTTTTCTACAGGGTTTTACACAGGCTATGTTCCTATTGCTCCCGCTACCTTTAGTACCTTGACACTGGGAGTAGCCCTTTATCTTCTCGTATCACGCCTTAACCCTTATATCTACGGCCTGCTCACCCTTATCCTCTTTTTTTTAGCTATCTGGCTATCAGACAAATCGGAGAAGATCTTTCAAGAGAAAGATTGTAGGCATATTGTAATTGACGAGCTGGTGGGATTTTTAATCACCATGTTCCTTGTGCCTCTTGAATGGATACATCTTATGCTGGGTTTTCTCTTCTTCCGCTTCTTCGACATCATTAAGCCTCCACCAGCAAACATCTTTAACAAAAGAAAGAAAGGTGGACTGGATGTAGTTTTGGATGACGTAATAGCAGGTATCTATTCCAATCTATTACTCCAGATAGTACACTATTGCTTTCTCAATTAAACTGAATAGTTAATGCATGGAGTCCCCGAACAAAGAGTTTCATTCAGCCAAAAATCCGGATATCGAATTATGGAATGTTCTAAACTAATACAACGAAACTCCGAGGTTGTGGTCATTTGAGCATTTGTCCTGTGAAATAAAAAGGAAAAGACTGAGGGTTTAAAATATGAAAGCAGAAATAATAACCATAGGAGATGAGCTCAGCTCAGGGAGCGTACAGAACACTAACGCTACGTTTATAGCCGCTCAACTCCATACCATCGGCATTGAGGTGGTAAAGATAACAACCGTAGGAGATGATACTGAAACAATAGTAGATGCCTTAAGAAGCGCACAGCAAAAGGTTAGTTTCGTAATAGTCACCGGTGGATTAGGTCCCACGATGGATGATATCACGACACGAGCTGCCGCTGAAGCACTAAGAAGAAAATTGGTGCTCAACAAACGTGCCCTAAAGGCTATGGAAGAAAAATTTCAGAAGTATGGTCGCACAATGAGTCCCCATAATGTAAAGCAAGCCTACCTACCCAGTGATTCAACTCTCATTCCCAACCCTATAGGAACTGCCTGCGGATTCTCTTTAGCAAAAAGCAGCACTCTGTTCATTTTTTTGCCTGGTGTTCCTAGAGAGATGAAAAGAATGTTTCAGGAAAGTGTCACCCCCGTAATAAAGAAAGAGCAACCTGAGACCTCTCTCGTCAGGTCACGTGTGCTCAAGATTTTTGGCAAGACCGAATCTTACTGTGATCAGATGTTGAGTGATGTGATAAAAAGGGAGAAAGAAATCACATTTTCCTTTTTACCTCACTATCCAGAAATCTCCCTTAAGTTCACCATGCGTGGAAATGATAAGAAATACATAGAAAAGAAACTCAAGGCGGTAGAGCGCACCATCACAAAAATCTTAGGAGATATCATCTTCGGAAAGGATGAGGAAACTTTAGAAGAGGTTGTTGGAAATCTATTGAGGTCAAAAGGTGCAACCATATCATTAGCAGAATCGTGCACAGGTGGGCTTATCACCCATAGACTCACTAACGTCCCTGGGAGCTCAGACTATCTGGAACGATCCCTCATTGTATACAGTAATAAGGCTAAAAAAGAGCTGTTAAAAGTGCCTGCTCCCATACTCAACCGCTTTGGTGCGGTGAGCAAAGAGACTGCTGAATGTATGGCAAAAGGAGTGAAGAGTTTAAGCAAAACAAATTTTGGACTAGCAGTAACCGGCATTGCAGGACCTACAGGCGGAACAACGGAAAAACCTGTAGGAACGGTTTTCATCTCACTTGCCCACAGTCGATACATTACAACACAAAAGTACAGGTTCTACGGTGACCGAGAACAAATCAAGTTCATGACCTCCCACTATGCCTTAGATACTTTAAGGAAACACCTCATTGAAAATTAGTTCAACAGTTCAATTTGACAACCTAGCTGGGCTATGATATCTAATTTTGATAAGTAGTGTAGCCTTAAAAATGAAAAAACACGGAACCGTGATGTCTCAGATTAGATCTTTTATAGCCATAGAATTATCACCTCTCATAAAGGTAAAGATTGAGGAAATTCAGAACAAGCTGAAATCACTCACATCCGATATAAGGTGGGTAAGGCCAGAGGGAATTCATCTCACCTTAAAGTTTTTAGGTAATATCGAAGAAGAAAGGATACCTGAAATCTCTGAGATAATTAGAAAGTGTTCTACCGATACTACATCTTTTTCCCTTAAAGTTCGATCACTTAGTGCTTTCCCCAATGAGAAAAATCCTAAAGTGATCTGGGCAGGTACTGAAGATGACAGTGGAACCTTAGCTAGGCTTCAACAAGCCTTAGAAAATAGATTATCCAGCATAGGATTCAAAGTAGAAAAACGGGCTTTCTCACCTCACCTGACCCTTGGGAGGCTAAAATCCCCAAAAGGAAAAGGTGCGTTAACTCAAGGATTAGAAAATTATAAACATTTTGAATTTGGAACTTTTGAAGCAAAAGAGGTTTGTCTCTTTAAGAGTGAGCTTAAACCAGGTGGAGCTATATATACTAAACTTACAACCTTTTCACTCCAATGACGAAGTCTAGGAGAAGGAGGTTTCAATGGCAACTGAGAGTAATAAAAATAAGGCAATCGATATGGCAGTAAGCCAGATCGAAAAACAGTTTGGAAAGGTCATGAAGCTGGGAGGTGATTACATCATACCAGATATTCCCGTTATTTCAACCGGATCCATCAATTTAGATCACGCTCTGGGGATAGGTGGCGTCCCTCGAGGTAGAGTGATTGAAATCTACGGTCCCGAGGCATCTGGAAAAACAACCCTAGCCCTGCATATTATAGCAGAGGCCCAAAAAAGTGGTGGAGTGGTTGCTTTTATAGACGCCGAACACGCCGTAGATATCGGGTATGCTCAAAAGCTTGGTGTCAAAACAGATGACCTGCTGATCTCCCAGCCTGACACAGGAGAGCAGGCATTAGAAATTGCAGAAGTACTGGTGAGAAGTGGAGCACTAGATGTTGTGGTAATAGATTCGGTTGCAGCATTAGTCCCACGAGCAGAAATTGAAGGAGAGATGGGCGATGCCCATATGGGCTTACAGGCAAGATTAATGTCACAAGCCTTGCGCAAGTTAGCAGCAGCAATTAATAGGTCAAGAACTTCTATGGTTTTCACCAATCAAACCAGAATGAAAATCGGAGTTATGTTTGGTAACCCTGAAACCACCACAGGAGGTACTGCTTTAAAATTCTATGCCTCTATTAGATTAGATATCAGAAGGATGGAAGCCCTAAAGAATGAAGAAGGGATCTATGGATCGAGAACGAAGGTAAAAGTAGTTAAAAATAAATTAGCACCACCTTTCAAAGAGGCCCAGTTTGAAATCATCTATGGAAAAGGAATCTCAAAAGAAGGCGAGCTCATTGACCTTGGTACCACCTATAACATCATTGGTAAAAGTGGTACCTGGTACTCTTACCAGGATGAACGCATGGGGCAAGGAAGAGAAAACGCAAAGAACTTTCTTAAAGAAAATCCCAAAATAGCAACTGCAATTGAACAGAAGGTAAAAGATCACCTTGGCTTATCCACCAAAAAGAAAAAAGGTGAAAAGAAAGAAGAAGGCGGGGAATGAAATTGAGAAGGCAAAGGAAACCGCCTTCCATTTTCTCTCATACCGCCCTCGCAGTGTAGAAGAAGTGAGGAGGAAACTCAAGGAAAAGGGATTTTCTCCACCCACTATCAAAAGAACACTAACCAGAATTAAGGAACTGGGCTACCTCAATGATGGTGATTACGCCTACATGCTTGCCTGCTCTTCCATAGAAAATAAACAGTGGGGAATTGTACGTATCTATAATGCCTTAGTAAATAGAGGTATCTCTCAAGAAATTATCGCTCAGACTATTGCTAAGATAAAAGAAGAATATGATATAATCCAAATAGCACGTCAGGCTCTTGAAACCAAATTTTCTTATTTGAGCTCTCATCAACACGCTGATGAAAAAATAAGGAATAAGGTTATTAACTACTTGAGAAGAAAAGGGTTCTCCTGGAACACTATCTTCTCTGTTATTAAATCCAGTGCTGATTGTACTTAGCACCCTTTGGGGGAGAAGCTGGTGGATGTTAGATACTGGATATATATCTATTTTGTTTCTCATCTAGCATCAAGCAACCAGTATCCAGGATCATTTTAATTTCCCAAGTAATTACATTAAATCTATGATGACTGCGAGCGAAATTAGAAAGCACTTTTTACAATACTTTGAAAGCAAAGGGCACACTATCGTTCCCAGCTCTTCTCTTATCCCTCTGCAAGACCCTACCCTTCTTTTCACTAATGCAGGCATGGTACAATTCAAGAGCGTCTTTATAGGTGAAGAAAAACGCAACTATACTCGAGCCACTTCCTCCCAAAAGTGTATGAGAGCAGGAGGTAAACACAATGATTTAGAAAATGTAGGTTTTACTGCTCGTCACCACACCTTCTTTGAGATGTTAGGTAATTTCTCTTTCGGAGACTATTTCAAACAAGAAGCTATTGAGATGAGTTGGGAGTTCCTGATCTCAAAAATGAATCTGCCACAAGATAAACTCTGGATCTCTATTTACCAAGATGATGATGAGGCCTTTTCAATCTGGAATAAGCATATTGGTGTACCTAATGAGAAAATTGTTAAAATGGGTGAGAAAGACAATTTTTGGGCTATGGGAGAAACAGGCCCTTGTGGTCCTTGCTCTGAGATCATTATAGACCAAGGAGAGGAAGTAGGATGCGGTCAACCAACCTGTAAGGTAGGATGCGAATGCGATAGATTTTTAGAATTATGGAATTTGGTCTTTATGCAATTTGACCGGGACACTCAAGGGAAGTACTCTCCACTGCCTAAACCCTGTATAGATACAGGCATGGGATTGGAAAGGGTTGCCGCGGTTATTCAGAAAGTGAGCAGTAATTATGAAACTGATCTGTTCCAACCTTTAATCCATCACATTGAAAATATCTGCCACATTACGTACGGGAGCAATAGAATAACAGATATCTCGATTCGAGTAATTACAGACCACATGCGTGCTATCACTTTCTTAATAAACGATGGCATAATCCCTTCCAATGAAGGAAGAGGGTATGTGCTACGTCGTATCATACGCAGAGCCGCTCGCCACGGCAAAAAAATAAGACTTAATAAACCCTTTCTCCACCACTCTTGTGAGGTAGCAACTCAGGTAATGAAAGATGCTTATCCTGAACTGATGGATTCACAAACCTATGTCGCTAAAGTAGTACAGGCAGAAGAAGAACGCTTCTCAGAAACCCTGGATAGTGGACTAAGGATACTAAGTGAAGAACTTGAACGACTTAAAGAACAGGGTATGAAACAGATACCTGGAGAGCTTGCTTTTAAACTTTACGACACCTATGGATTCCCTTTAGATCTCACTGCTGATATTGTGAATGAAGAAGGATTTACTATCGATGAAGTTGGTTTTCAAAGCGCTATGGAAGCCCAAAGAAAAAGAGCCCGTGAATCCTGGAAAGGTTCGGGAGAAGTAGGGACAGATGAAATTTTCAGACAATTGCTCACCAAGGGAAAAAAATCCACTTTTATAGGTTATGAACAGACGGAAGCTACCTCCTCCATCTTGGTACTAATTAAAGGGGGAAAAGAAGTAGCATCAGCGGCAGAAGGTGATGAGGTCCTGATCCTCACCGAGCACACACCTTTCTATGGTGAATCAGGTGGGCAAGTAGGAGATACGGGAATCATAGAAAACAAAAGCCTATTAGTAGAAATACAAGACACCCTAAGGCCTTTACCTGAAATCATCTTCCACAAGGGCATCATAAAGAAAGGTTCTTTACACACAGGAGAAATAGTTAATCTTAAAGTAGATAGTGATAAACGTACAGCAACCGCCTTAAACCATACATCAACTCATCTGCTGCAGGCTGCACTGAGGCACGTCTTAGGAGACCATGTAAAACAATCAGGTTCTCTGGTAACTCCTGAAAGGTTTAGATTCGATTTTACTCACTTCTCTGCTGTCAGCAAAGAGGAGCTTGATCAGGTGGAAACTATTGTTAATCAGAGAATTCGTGAAAACTACCCAGTGGAAACCAATATCATTCCCTACCAGCAGGCCACTCAAATGGGTGCAATTGCACTCTTTGGAGAAAAATACGGTGACATGGTAAGAATGGTTAAGATCGGACCTATAAGTATGGAGCTCTGTGGAGGAACCCATACTCATCACACAGGCAGCATCGGTTTATTTAAACTAATTGGGGAAAGTAGTGTAGCTGCAGGGATTAGAAGAATAGAGGCACTCACAGGTGAAGAAGCCTTCCAATTTATTAAAAGAGAAGAAAAAGAATTGGCAGAACTAAGTTACCTTCTTAAAGCTAAACCCGATGAAATAGTAGCCAAGACTTCAAAGATTCTCGAAGAACAAAAGAAACTCCAGAAGGAAGTTGAAAGACTAAAGAACAGAGTGCTGAGCAGAGGATCAGATACCCTCTTAAGTCAGGCAAGGGACTTGAAAGGAATTAAGGTAATTGCTACTTGTGTTGAAGCAAACAATCCAAAAACCTTAAGAGAGTTAGCTGATCAAATTAAGGAACAGCTAAAATCCGGTATCATCATATTAGGTGGAAAGAGTCAGGAAAAAGCTCTTTTGGTCGTGGTAGTCACTAAAGATCTGATTCCTCAATTCCACGCTGGAAGGATCATCCAAGAGGTAGCAAAAGGCATTGGTGGTAGCGGGGGAGGAAGAGCAGATATGGCTCAGGCAGGAGGAAAAGAAAAACAAAAATTAGAAGAAACTTTAGAAAAAGCCTATGAGATAGTAGAAGAGATAATACCATGACTCACTATCTCTAAAAAATAATAAATCGCCTTTTCCTTTGTTTGGTTTCCAGCTTATCTTTTTCCTCCGATTCTAGTGAAAAGCCTAACAAGAGTTTTGCCTGTGCACTATACTCACTCTGAGGATAGCTCTCAATTAGTGTTAAAAGAGTATCTCGTGCTTTATCTTTTTCATTAAGCTGCTGATAAGTCTGACCGAGATAGAAAAGTACTTTATCCTTTTCTCTCGCGTAAGGGTTTTGTGTGAGAATTGTTAAAAATCTCTCTTTGGCTGCCCAATACTTTTTGGTTTTATAGTAGAAGTTCCCGATATAGAGATCATGTTCAAATATCTTCTTTCTGCAGATTTTAAGTTTACCCATAGCCTCACCAGTAAAAGGGCTAGTGGGATACTGGTTTATCAGGTACTCAAAGTAATTGGCTGCTTTTTTTGCAGGAGTTTGATCTCGATCGATAGCGTCTATCTGTTTAAAGTAGCACATGCCCATTTGAAAAATAGCATAGGGAACATAGGGATTACTAGGGTGGAGCCGCTTAAATTCTTCATAGTAGTGGGAAGCTTCAACAAACTCAGATTTAAAATAGTGGAGATCTGCTAATCTTAATTCAGCTAATATAGCATAGTGACTGAGAGGAAATTTATCTCTCACTTCTTTAAAGGCCGGTATTCCTTGCCAGGTATTCTTTTCTCTATAGAATTCCATTGCCTTATTAAAGAATTCCTCATCAGTCTTTGGCTCCACCATTTTAGGAGCACGAGCGCAACTAAGTGAAAAGATAAGCACAAGTAATAAACAAAAAGTATTTTGTAGTAATTTAAACATGGAAAACTACGCTCACCGAAAATTGTTATAATACCTTACAATAAAACAATGAGAACTAAAAAGATAGAACTTAATTCATTTTTACACCATATTCTACACTAAGTCAAGTTACTCCTTATAGGTTATGAATTATACTTTCCACACTTAATCGTTCGAAAAAGCTGGGAAGGATAAGGGAAACTGGGAATCAAAGATGTCTTTTTTACCTCATTGCTTGGCTACGACCATTGGGAGCTTACCTCTAGATGATGCTGAGGAGGCAACCAAACTCATTTTCACCTATACACCTCAGATACCAGCCTGGGTTCAACTCGCAAGGCGACCTAAAGAAGGCATGATAATTCAATTCACTGAAGGTCTTCCAGGTCTTAAGTGGTCAAATGGGAAGGTATATTTTGATACGAAAGATCCCGCTTTCCAAGATGAGGTCTTAAATTTCTATGAGCACTACTTTGCTATTACAGAAGAACAATCATCTTCTCACTTAGAAAAATTCTCTCTTACCCCACACTATGCTGAAGGATTTTGTGCTTTGATTGAAGCGCTTAACCGTAGTGAATACAGTCCCACTGCAATTAAAGGTCAGATTACGGGCCCTTTTACTTTAGCCACTAGCTTAACTGATCAAGATGGAAAGAGCGCATTTTACAACCCTCAGCTTAGAAACATCATTGTAAAAATGATCTATTTAAAAACCAAGTGGCAGATGCAAAAATTGCATTCTTTCGGCGTTCCTGTTATCATATTTATAGATGAACCATCCTTAGTAGGTTTTGGCTCATCTGCCTATCTGAGTATCTCTGAAAGTGATGTACAAAAAGACCTCAATGAAATAATCACCCTCATTCACAATAAAAATGGTTATGCTGGTATTCATTGCTGTGAAAATACCAATTGGTCTATGCTCCTTGCCACAGACATTGATATTCTCAGTTTCGATGCTTACAGCTTCTTTGATAAATTGATATTATACGCTGAGTCGCTAAAAAACTTCATTGCCAGAGGTGGTATCTTAGCCTGGGGTCTGGTCCCCACCTCTCATCCAGAAAAACTAAAAAAAGAAACTGTAAATTCACTCATTCAAAAATGGCAATCCCAAGTTGAGCAACTTGAGCACTACACATTAGATGCTCAAAAAATTGTCAAACAATCTCTCATTACTCCCAGTTGTGGAGCTGGTTCTCTATCTTATGAAGATACTCTAAGAGTCTTACAGATACTGAAGGAGATATCACAAGAGCTAAGAAAACTCTATTTTATCTGAAGCCTCAAGCAAGGGGTGATACGATATCTCATGAAAAACCTTAAAGTCAAATATGACACCGTTCTCTTAGCAGGAGATACCGGAGCAAGCCGTAAGGTGTGTGGTATCAACAAGGTCTTTCTTGATATTAATGGAATCCCTTTATTCCTTTACGTTCTTAAAGCACTGCAAAGAGCAGAGAAGGTGAACCGAATCTGCCTCGTTGGTCCCAAAGAGAAATTGATCCACACCTTTGAGACCCATCACCGCTTTTTAGAAAATAAAAAGGAGATCACACTACTTGAACAAAGTGAGTCTCTCTTCTCCAATGCGTGGAAGTCTTTCCTCTCCCTCTATCCCGAAGCTCAAGAAATTACATCAATTAAACCAATCCAGTTTGAAAAGGCTGTACTCTATATTCCAGGGGATATTCCCCTGGTTACTCCCTTCGAGATTGACACCTTTCTCAATATGTGCGAAGTCGATAACTACGACTATTTTCTAGGAATCACCCCTGCTGAAAGTCTTCACTTCTTCTATCCCCGAAAAGGTAAACCTGGCATTAAAACAAATTACTTTCATATTAAGGAGGGGAAGTATCGCCAGAACAACCTCCACTTGGTAAAACCCCTAAAGGTAAAAAATAAAGAATATGTTCAAAAGATATATGACTACCGATATCAAAGGGATTTAAGCAACATTATAAAATTAGCTTTTGAATTTCTAAAAATTCATGTAGGATTAGAAGGGTTCTGGTGCTATGGCTTGCTTCACTGGAACCAGCTCTTATCAAGGATTTACCTGGATCCCTTGACTC
>SMTZ1_10002684_pt1 | contig 17860 bp, 15 predicted proteins | sample DeeMarSWOR136_30_FD_25667 | JGI IMG/M metagenome (IMG submission 25667)
ATAGAGGCATGGAACCGTTATGAGACATACTTTGTGAATAGGATTGAACAGTGTCTCAAGCTCATGCAGGCTGTTGATCTTCCAAATGTTGGCGTTATGGGTGATACCTTTCACATGAATATTGATGAAGCTTCAATTCCAGATGCACTTCGTCTTGCAGGCAAAGATTTGATCCATGTGCATATTGCTGACAGTAACAGAGCAGCACCTGGAAAGGGGCACACTGATTTTCTCCCAATACTAAAAGCATTAAAGGACATTCAGTATGAAGGGTATATAACTTTTGAACTTTTACCAGCTGCTGCTGATCCATTTGGTACTATGAAGAAGGGAGGCGGAAGAGAGTTTTTTGATGAATATACCAAGCATGCAATTGCATATATGAAGGATCTGGAAAAAAAGCTGTGAAAGGAGTAAGAGAATACTATTTTGGGCGAGTACTTGTATATGGGTATTTCCTTTATTGAATATCAATCTTTGGTTGATTGAAAAAGTAAAGCAATTTGGGTTCTATCTTATTGAAGTTTGTATTGAAACCTCATGTGTCATTGATCCTGAAAAGTACATAAAGAATTGGATATGAAAATATTGGAGTCCTCAACGACTCCATTATTTAAATAATTTTTTTATATTTCAGGAGGTGTTGGTCATGAAGAAGATTGTTGTATTGACGTTTGCTTGTCTTCTCGTCTTCTCGCTTGCTTTTGCTGGAGGTGAGGGCAAGGGAGGTGGGGGTGAAGAACAGATTGTGTTGAATGCAATGTTCTTGGGAGCCACTTGGGGTGTAGCCGCGAAAGAACTTGCAAAAGAATATGAGGCCCAGACAGGTGTCAAGGTAGATATTGAATTGGTCGGCAGAGATGATATCCATGCAAAGCTCGCGCTTGCGATTGCAGGTAAGGCTAAGTATGATATTTTTAATATCGATTATCCATGGGTGCCGGAGTTCGCATCAGGTGGTCACCTGTATCCTCTGGATGATCTTGTAAAAAAATATAACGTCGATCTATCTGAATTTCTACCATTAGCACTGGCAATTGGACAATGGAATGGAAAGAATGGTGATTTTGGTAAGGGTGGTACGCTTTACGGATTACCACAAACCATTCACCCGCATCTGCTTTGGTACAGAAAGGACTTGTTTGAGGATCCCAAGAACAAGGCAGATTTCAAGGGAAAATATGGCCGAGATCTCACAGTGCCAAAAACATGGAATGAATTTCGTGATGTAGCTACATTCTTCCATGGTAGAACCGATTCAGAAGGGAGAAACCTGAGTGGATGGGCAGCCCAAGCTACAAAAGGCTACGGGAACATCCATACGTTGCTCACCTTTATTTACTGTTGGGGTGGCGATGTATTTGACTGGAGTACGATGAAGCCCACTCTCACTTCACCAGAGGTAATTGAAGCCACAAAATTCTGGGCCGATCTACTGAAATACTCCCCTCCAGGTATTAATGATTATACTTTTGCTGAGGTTAGTTCAGATGCTGCCCAAGGAAGACTCGCCATGGCCATCCACTGGTCATGGAGCGCGTTTGAAGTGGATGATCCGACGAAATCGATTACCGTTGGATTATGGGATTTTGCTCCAGTACCCAAAGCGAAGTACAGTGTTCCTCACCTTGCAGCATGGCCGATCGTCATCCCCAAAACATCTGATAATCCTGAAGAGGCATTTAAGTTTATCGCGTGGCTAGAGAATGCAGAAAATGATGTTCGTCAGGCACACATGGGTGGTGGTGATCCGGTTAGAAAAGCGAGTTATAGCGACCCCAGATTAACGGATCAGATGATTCCGGGTACAGATATTCTCAAGTTTCGCCGCTATAAAGCCTTGAATGAAGCGATGAAAACAACAAAGGTCAGGCCGTTCTTCCCACAAGAGGAAACATGGGAAATCACTGTATCTCCATATTTAAGCGCCGTGCAGATAGGGGAGATGACAGTGGAGCAAGCACTGAAAGAGGCGAATGCAGCTGTAGAAAAGATGTTAAAAAAATAAAACATTCGTGATATGAAATATGAGGGGGTGGTCTCCTTGACCATCCCCTCTCATTTGTGTTTGTGTAGGTGTTATAAAAACGTGGTATAAAAAATGAAAAGATCTCATCGTCGGGGCAAAATCATACCATATTTCGTCGTTACCCCAGGACTATTGTTTCTAATCTTTATGGCATTATACCCTCTGATATTTTCTCTGAGGATAAGCTTTTATGATTGGAATCTCCTGGATACTGAACATGCTTTTGTGGGTTTACGTAACTTTAAAGAAAATATATTAAGTCTTAATTTCTGGCATGCGCTGTGGATCACAGTTCTTTTTACAGTAGTTGCCGTAAGTGTGGAGTTTGTCATTGGGCTGGTGATTGCACTTTATTTGCATAGAATAATTAAAGGCCGTCGCATCTTCCAGACGGTCTTGCTTTTGCCGATAGTAGTTGCACCTGCGATTGCCGGTTTGATGTGGCGTTTCATGCTCAATTATGAATATGGAGTAATCAATTATTTCTTCACTGTTTTAAGAATGCAGCGTTACGCATGGCTAGCGAGTAAGAATCTTGCGCTTCCCGCATTGATGATTACCGATATTTGGCAATGGACGCCTTTTATGACAATCATTTTATTGGCTGGTCTGCAGTCTCTACCTGATGATCCGTTGGAAGCTGCTGCGATTGACGGATGTTCCCGTTGGCAGACCTTTTGGTTTATTATACTTCCAATGCTGAAACCGGTAGCCACTATCGCTATTGTTTTACGTACCATCGATGCCTTTAGGGTATATGACATTATTTTCATGATGACCAGAGGAGGCCCTGTTCATGCTACAACATCATTATCTTGGCTTATATACGAGACAGGTTTCAAAACTTTCGAATTACATCAAAGTGCATCGATGAGCTGGCTGATGTTGATATTTGTCACTGTAATCATTACGTATATTCTTAAATTTACAGGTGTAAATGAGAGTAGAAAGTAAGGAGAGGGGTCATTGTATATCTATCGTAAATCAATAGCCGGTTATTTCGTACTGTCTATTCTTATCTTGGTGTTCATATTTCCTATCTACTGGATGATCTCAACTTCATTTAAAGAACTAAACCAGGCGTTTACCACCAAGCCAACCTGGTTTTTTACACCAACAAAGAGTAACTATAACAGAGTTTTAATTGAGAGTGGTTTTTCTCTGAAGCTTTTAAATAGTCTCCTCATTGGAGTGAGTGCATCGCTCTTAACACTGTTGATTGCATGTTCACTTTCGTACACATACACACGATTTAAATTGGCCGGTAGTAAACATGTACTTTTTTGGATATTGTCGCTTCGAATAATTCCACCCATAGTTGCAGTTGTACCCATATACATATTGTTTAGAACCATGGGTCTTCTAGATTCGTATCTTGGTTTAATAATGGTCTATATATTTATGAATTTACCGCTGTCAGTTTGGTTACTGCTGGGTTTTTTCAAAGATCTGCCGTTGGAGCTTGAAGAAGCTGCATTGATCGACGGCTGTTCGAGATTTGGCGTGTTTTTTCGTATTGTAATACCTATTGTGAAACCCGGACTTATCGCTGCAGGGTTACTTTCATTTATTTTCTGCTGGAATGAATTCTTGTTCGCAAGCATACTTTCCGGTTCAAGTAGAATGAGCACAGCCCCTGTTGGTCTGTATGAATACGCAACACCGGTAAGTATGTTATGGGGTCATATCGCAGCTGCTGGAACAGTGATGTTAATTCCCGTTGCAATAATTGCAATCGTCGTCCAGAAGCATATGGTTAGAGGATTGACCTTAGGAGCGGTTAAAGGTTGATCGCTCATCAAATGATTTCTTAAGAATGTTGGTTACTATTGATAAATAATTCTTGACATGTGTATTCGAGTATTTACCATGAAATCATGTGTGAAGCGACAATCGGTTGGTTACTAAGACCTCGTTTGCCGTTTCATCGTTATGAAAAATTTTATTGAAAAATGGAGGCTAGAAATGAACAAAACGATGCTGAAAAGAGTACTACCGGTAGTTCTTGCTTTCGTGGTAGGTTTTTTTCTGTTAGGTGCTGGTGAGCCAGGGCGAGAAGAACCAACTGGCAAATTCAGAGAGGTACCACTCAGCTGGATATTGGATTTGGAAGAACAACTCAGGGAAAATATTATGACACCTGGGGGGCCTGCGGGTGAGCCTATTACATCGGCCAAGAAACTAGATCTTAGCCAAGCTGAACTTGAGGCTGCACAAAAGATTAACTTCAAGAATTATATTTTTATGGGAGCCACATTGGATACAACAGAGATCCTGAATAAGGTGGGAATGGACGAAGTGCTTGCAAGTATAGGAAAATCGCCAATCGGTTTTATGGGTTCAGAATCGATATCTGAACAGATTGATCAGATCAATGCGATGGCTTCACGGGCGAGAGAGGTCGATTTCGTGGTTGCCGAGGCCTATGAGGCGGAGACAACCGGGCCTGCATTTGTTGAATTGGCACGAGCTGGAGTGCCTCAGCTCCACAACTGGACTACACCGAGAGGACTGGACAAAGAAAGAAACTATATCGGCTTGGTGGATGCGGATGGATATGGGCAGGCTATGGCTGCGGCTGAGATCCTCGCATACATGATGAATTATGAAGGCGAGGTTGGTATAATCTTTTTTGCACTCGAGCAGTGGACCAACGTCATGCGCCTTAAGGGAGCCGAGGAAACATTCGCGAAGTATCCAGGAATTAAGATTGTCTCCAAGAAAGGATTTACAGATCCCAACCAGTCACGTGACATAGCATTGGGCATGTTACAGGCCAATCCGGAAATCGATGCCATCTGGGCAACATGGATGCACGGTCCTGCTACCGGTGCTGCTGAGGCTGTCATCGAGCTTGGAAGAACAGGTGAGGTCATCGTTGCATCACCAGATCTTGGAGGAATAGTGGGAGCGCGTTTTATTGCCGATCCTAATCACCCAATCGTGGGTTGCGGTGCTGCTGACTGCATCGAGATGGGAAAGAACTCGGTACGAGCGGCAATCAAATGGAAATTAGGCAAGCAGGACGAGGTACGGGGCATTTATACAGCTGCAAAGTGTTATCCAATTGTCCGGGCCAATCTCGTCGACGGATTTAACAAGCAGACACGGGGAGCACTTGGCGATCTTCCTCGTGAAGTGCTGGAGATGCTCGAAAAATAGTTTTTTCGTGGCTTTCGATCATTGGTGATTTTAACATCATGAGACGAGACATAAGTAAGGGGGATGGTAGCCTGAAGAACAGTCAAAGGCTACCATTCCTTGTATAATAATAATGAGGGGTCAACTATACATGGAGAACATAAATTCCGTTAAAACGTCAACGGGGACGAACAAAGATGCATCCATAGCTCTTGAATGCAGGAAAATAAGTAAGTTCTATGGGCATGTCCGGGCTCTTCATAATGTGAATTTGAAATTGAGAAAGGGTGAAATGCTTGGACTTGTTGGTGACAACGGAGCGGGTAAGTCGACACTCGTTAAGATATTGAGAGGGGTTATCAAACCTACAAGTGGTGAAGTATTTGTTGAGGGAGAGCTCAAAGATTTTCGAAGCCCGCGGGATGCAGTTCAACAGGGTATACAGTGTGTGTACCAGGAAAATGCAATGGTGGAGCAGTTGAGTGTCGCAGAAAATTTTTTTATGGGACAAGAACCTATAAAAAGCAGCACAAATGCTTTTATCAAGCGTATTGATAATAAAAAGATGAGATCAGAATCAAGTCGTTTTCTATCGAAAATGGGATTCGATCTTGATGTGAGAGACGAAATCAACAATTTCTCAGGAGGCCAAAGACAGGCGGTTTCAATACTGCGGGCATTGTATTTTGACCCAAAAATCCTCCTTCTGGACGAACCTACCACCGCTCTATCTGAAAAGGCGAAGGTTAGATTATTCGAATTTTTACAAGATACAAAAAAGGTCTGTCCAATGATTCTCATCACTCATGACTTGTATGATGCTGTTCGTCTATGTGAGCGAATCGTCGTTTTAAAACGTGGGGAAGTGGTATACGATTCAGAGATCCAAGGTTTGAGTCAGGAAGAAGCGTTCAGAGAGATCATTCAACATTTTTAAAATATTTATTGCGTGTATTATGTTGAGGAGCGTATGGACACCATAGAAAAGAAAGTGAATAAGAGATTTTATGCTTTAAAAAAATCTATATTTGATATCAATGGCATTGTCCTGCTCGTCGCCATAGCGGGTTTGATAATTGCGTTTTCCTTCTTAAGCCCGAACTTCCTTACCCCTGTAAACATGAGGGTCCTCGTCGAAACAATGAGTATCCTTGCTATTTTGGCAATGGGAGAAAACTTTTTACTCATTGCTGGAGAGATTGATATCTCCTTTACTGCAACACTTGAGCTTTCTGCAATTGTTGCTGCACTCACCAGTGCTGGCAATACATTTGTAATTATTCTTTTTGCCATACTTGCAGCAGTTGGAGTTGGGATCATTAACGGTTTTTTCACAACTCGCGTGGGAATTCCCTCTTTTCTCGTGACCCTGGCAACCATGGTTGCTGTCCAAGGAGTCGTTTTCTTAATTAGTAATTACCGAACGGTGTTGCTCCAGGATGATATGGTTGCGCAGGTCTTTTACGGTCGCTGGCTCGGGGGTGTATCATCAGCAGTACTTTGGATGATTATTGCCATAATAGCCTGTGCATTTATTTTGAGATCCACACGATTTGGTCGATGGGTTTTTGCGACAGGTGGCAATGAAAGGGCAGCCCGTCTAATGGGCATTCCGACAAGGAGGGTGAAATTTTTAATTTTCATACTCATGAGTGTACTGGCCTCAGTCGCTGGGTTGATTGCAGCCGGTCGATCACTTGCTGCAAGACCAAAAATGGGAGAGGGTTTTTTAATGCCGGTTATTGCGTCTCCAGTGCTCGCGGGAGCATTACTCACCGGCGGAAGAGGATCCATAATACGTACAGTGCTTGGGTGTCTGGTACTCACTATAATAATAAATGGAGTTAATCTATTAGGGTTGGAGCCTGCTTATCAAAATATTTTCATGGGATGCATCTTGATCGGAACTTTATCGGTAAGAAGTTTCCAAGGGGGAAGTACGAAAGTACTTTTGGAAAAAGTCACCGGAAGACGCCGACGGTGATTTTTTCACTGCATTGTAAAGCAATTTTCCATTATACCCACTTCCAATCAATTGTTCGTGTAGTATCCGAAATTATCAAGAGAACAAATAGCGTGAATATATAGAGAGGTAAAAGTATATTGAGCGAAATTTTCAGAGTTCGACCTAAGTAGATATAGTATATGAAATTCTTAGTGAGAGGGGTAATGAACCTCTTTTACCTGGAGCATAATGAATGTTTTTAGAGTCCCTCTGTAGACGTAATCCTGAATTCATTCAAATGGTGGCTGATCTTCACCAACAGGGAAAGTTGAAGGCGAATACATTTATTTTGGATTACGATACGATTAAGAACAATATCACTCTGATATCTGAGAAAGCAGCACAACTAGGGCTCACCGTATACCCGATGACAAAACAGATAGGTCGAAATCCTGCCATACTTGAGCTCTTGAAAAAGATGAATTGTGGGAAAGTAGTAGCTGTGGATTGGATGGGTGCGCTTCATATTGCAGCGCAGGGAGGGGAAATTGGGCATGTGGGTCATTTAGTACAGGTTCCAAAAACGGAGACGAAGGCAATTGCTAATCTGTGTCCCGAAGTGTGGACTGTGTTCTCGTATGAAAAAGCTGTAGAAATCAGCAATGCATTAGCAGGGACTAGTCTTTCTCAAAATCTAATGGTACGGGTTTGGAAAGATGGAGATACTTTCTATCCGGGGCATGAGGGAGGAATACCGATTAAGCAACTTGCCGAAACTGTCGAAAGGATCAACTCACTTCCACACGTAAGAGTCGTTGGAGTAACCAGCTTCCCCTGCCTGCTTTTTGACCAAACTAAAAGGGAACTCTACACGACACAAAATTTGGATACTGTTGTTGAAGCCACAGCGTTGCTGAGAAAACATGGGCATATTGTAGAACAGATCAACACTCCAGGATCAACATCAACTATCGTTTTGGAGGTATTGGCCAAGCGAGGTGCTACTCACGTGGAACCCGGTCATGGCATGACTGGGACGACTCCTGCTCATGCCTTTGATGACTTGCCTGAGAAACCGGCTATTCTTTATTTAAGTGAAGTATCGCATTGTTACAATGAGTATGCCTATTTCTATGGGGGGGGATTATACATTGATCCAGTATTTTCCCCCTATCCTGTGAAAGCTCTTGTAGGCAGTGATGCGAGTGGCATATTAGAAGATCGATATGAAACATGGCTACCTGATCCAAGCAGTATCGATTACTATGGGAGAGTAAAAGGGAACCGCATCGCGATAAAGAACGGCGATACGGTGATACTCGGCTTTAGAGCTCAGGTATTTCATACGAGAGCGAGAGTTTCTGTTATTAGAAGAAGTGAAAGTGGAGTACCGCAGGTAATGGGAACATGGGATGCAATGGGACATTCTATCATATCATGAAGACACGGTTTATTTTAACAATCGAATCTATAACAGGTTAAAGAATTATAAAACAGGAGGGTGAAATGAAATTAGGATATCAAAGTAACACATGGTCCGGAGTGTTTGCCGATGCATTTGGAGTCGGATCTATTAAAGATGCTTTTTATGGAAATGTGATTATGCCCATGTCCTTGAATGCAATGGAAAAAATGTTTCATGAAATCGCAGTGGCAGGTTTTGAAGGTGTAGAAGTTTTTGATGGGCTTGTTGTTCCGTTTGAGGAGAAGGTGGAAGAGCTCGAAGGATTATTGGAAAAAAATAAATCGAAACTGGTTGCTGTATACTCCGCGGCAAATTTTATTTTTAAGGATGTATTACAGGAAGAGCTCTTTAAAATAAAGAGAGTAGCAAAGATAGCGAAGAAGCTAAGAGCAGAGTATATCGTGCTTGGTGGCGGGGCATTGAGGCATGATGGGGTGAGAGAGGAGGATTATAAAGCAGCAGGTAATGGCTTGGATAAGGCCGCAAAGGTTATAGCGGATTGTGGTTTGAGCTCATGCTATCATCCGCATGCCGGGACCATTGGATTTACATGGGAGCAGCTTGAGAAGGTCATGCAATTCTCATCGATACACTTATGTCCAGATACAGCACACATCGCTCTTGGAGGTGCAGATAATTTAAAGGTCATAGAATCATTTTACGACAGAATCAACTATGTACATCTGAAGGATTTATCGGACAAGGGTTTTGTTGAATTAGGTGAAGGAAATGTTCCACTAGACAAAATTGTCGGGCTGTTGAAAAAGAAAGGTTACAACGGGTGGCTGACTGTTGAGCTCGATGCGTCCGATAAAACACCACTTGCATCTGCAAAGATAAGTAAAGCGTATCTTGAAAGAATATTACGCTAAAATCATGAACTCTTTAATACAGAAGTATATAAGTTTAACACTCTGTATGAATCTTTAACATTGTCCCAGCAGATATTTTTCTTCATTAGGGCGTGAATACCACTTTCAAAGTCTCGTGAGCATTGAATAGTTTAAAAGCTTCTCCCACAGCCTTTTCTTCAAGCGGATACCTGTGTGATACAATACCCTCGGCCCTGTCATTACCAATTCTGTTTACAATAAAATCTGCGATATCGTCCCACTCATCAAGCTTGAAGTACCAAGACCCAAGATAACTGAGCTTTTTTCGTATCAGTTGTTCACTTGGATTGATTGCAATCATCCTCTCACCCGGCTCACCAATTTGAGCAACTATGCCATGTTTTCTAGCGATGTTCAGGAGCGTATTAATAGCAGATTCCACCGCAGAACAATCCACAGATTTATCGACGCCTTCCGGAAAGTGTTTCTTTATAAATTCAAGCGGATCAACCTTACCAGGATTAATCGTATACTGGGCGCCCAACTCCTTCGCTTTTTTCAGCCTGTCTTCCACAGGATCAATCGCAATTACCGTAGCTCCCATTCCTTGAGCTGCGAGAACGCCGCTCAAACCCATCGGGCCTAAGCCGGTAATCGCTACGACATCATTTCCATTCACGCTCATTTGCCTCATCGTGGAGTAAAGATTCCCAATTGCATCTGTTGCTACTGCACCTGTAACATAGCTCATTTTATCCGGCATTTTTAAGCACGATCTCTCTGGAATCAACATATATTCAGCGTCTCCACCATGAGTTGTAAATCCGAGAACTCCGGTACTATCACAGAGGTTTGGTTCTCCTCCCAAGCAATAGCGGCAATGACCACAACCGATGAAAGCTATCATTGCGACTCGATTGCCCTCTTTGAGACCTCTAACGCATGGTCCGGTTTTACTTACGATACCACAGGGCTCATGACCAGTAATAAACGTGCCTGCTGGAAACCCGGGGATCAAGGGCTTGCCGTGATATATGCTCAAATCACTGGCACAAAGTGCAGAAGCCTTTATTTGTACAAGAACTTCGTCACCTTTGGGCTCCGGTATTTCCCAATCCTTAATATGAGCCTCTGCATTGCCTGGTAGATAAACGCCTTTGATTTTCATTATGAACCTCCTCCTGTCGGTCAGTTTACTATATCAACAGAGACCTCATTATATGATAGAGGAATGAAAAAATCTATTGCTCATTTTCATGATATCACGGAAATGCTAGCTTGACATGCAGGGGGTCAACGGTTTAAATACAGAACCACCCAAGAACAACGTAAAAGTCAAAACGATGAAAGGACCTATCTCATTAAATTTCAATGGGATAGGTCCTTCACATATATAAAAAGGAGGTATGTAATGAAAAAGTAATTACTCCTTTATTCTCACCTTCGTATCCAAATCGATTATTTCAAGATCGTTTTTTGAGGTATCTTTGATAAAACCTACGAGGGCGAATGATTCCTCTTTATATGGAAACGGAACCCAGTGCCATGTGCATCTATGAAAAATAACACCTTGTCCTCGTCGTATTCGCACTGCGAGCAGATTATCGAGATCAGGGAGATTTCCTGAACTTTTTATAAGATTGGGAGCAACCGGTATGATGAAATCATCATCAACCGCGTAGAGAAGTTCCTGTGTAAGGATGTGCTGTTCCAACTGTTCAAAAACCAAATCGCGTTTATTAAAAGTACAGATACCAAATTCAATGGTATCATGTGAATTAAACATTCCCAATGCACCATAAAAATTGATTATATCCGATTTAAGATCAGGCTTTGCCTCATGCGGTGCGGGAATCCTAATTACCTGTCCATACTTTGTAAAATCTATGGTTTCTATCTGCTTTATGGATATTTCTATTTTTTTTGACATATTTTGTCTCTTAGGTACTTACGAAGACATGATATGGAATGAGTTCGTTAATACAAAATATCTTAAACAATTATGACAACGAGGCTTAATATAGAATGTCATTTCCAATATTTATGCTCATCTTATCCGCAATTTCTTTGATAATTTTTGCATGAGATTCCATTTTTTCGTATGTCATACTCTGCAAAATTCCTGAGATACCAATTGCTCCAATCACCTCTTTTTTACTGTTAAAAATAGGAGAAGCAACACAGCGTACGCCATTCATTCTCTCTTCATCATCAAAGGCATATCCTTTTTCTCTTATCTTTTTTAACTCCTCCATGAGTTTCTTTTTGTTGGTAATTGTGTTTTCAGTAAACTTATCCATACCGTTTTTAATCGTTTCTTCAATTTCATCAAGAGTGAGAAATGCAAGAAGGGCTTTCCCGTGCGCCGTACAGTAGGGAAGGGGGCTGTCACCAATGTTTGTATATACGGTCATTGCATTCTCACTTGCATATCGATCTACGTAGACCACTCTGTTTTTCCTATTTTTCAAGCCAAAGTATGTACATTCACCTGTTTGTTCAGCAATTGTTTTCAAATACTTATGAACGTGCGTTCTCTCATAATATCCTTTCAGTGATTTATTAACCAACTCTAATAATTTTGTCGTCAGGATGTACTTTTGACTGTGTTCATCTTGTTCAATAAATTCTAGCTCTCCCAATATTTTTATTTTTTGGTAGATAGCACTTTTCCCATCAAGCATAATGTTAGAAAGCTCTGTAATGCCAAGCGGGTGATTGTTTATGCAAAACACCTCAAGCATGTTTAGAACACTCTTTGCGATCTTTGACACTGCTCAACTCCCATGTAATAATCAATCTATGTAGTAATAATTTTTATGAACACTGTTCATATATACTAGTATAAAAAGTTGCATTACAGAGGAACAGTACCATATTTTATGATAAATTACCAGTAATATTTAAATAAAAGTGTGAATATAGAGAAATCGCTACGCTATCACTTCGCTAAGTCGAATTTCACGAATCGGTATAAAAATGCGGCACAATCTGATATATTACACGGTAATCGTTGAGAAATTCGGTTATGGAGCATGGTTCGATACAGTTTTTCAAGAAAAATAGTTACTTTTCTCGTTCAAAACAAAAACTCGATTAGCGAAGCGGTAGCGAGCGCTAACAAAGCGATCTCTTTACCTATTTTTAAAAGTATAATCTGAAAAAATTAAATACCTAAAAAATAACTTGACACTGTTCGATACATCTGTTAGGATTCGCTTAAATATAAGAACGATGTTCATATATTTTGGTAAATTCAAAAACTACGTATTTAAGGAGGATTGAAATGAAAAGATTCATTTGTCTATTCATTGTCTTGGCCATTCTTCTTGTGCCGATAGTGCTGGGTGCAGGAGCAAGAGGAAAGAAAGCAGAAGAGGTGTGGGAGGTAGTATTAATCGGAAAACTCGAACATCCAATGTTTGACAATACATTCATTGGGATGGAACGGGCAGCTAAGGATTTAGGGGGCATGAAGGTATCGATGGTCAATCCTGCCGAGGCAGATGCCGCACAGCAGGTAGCGTTGGTGGAGGATCAAATAGCAAAAGGTGTTGATGCGATTCTTGTTGTTCCCAATGATCCTGGTGCTTTGGAGCCTGCGTTTAAAAAGGCCAACGATGCAGGTATCATTACATTCACCCACGAGTCAGTGCTTTCAAAAAACATCACCTTTGACATTGAAGCTTTTGATAATGCAACCTTTGGAAGACATCATATGGACAATCTGGCCAAAGCAATTAACGCCAAGGGTGGTTATATATGCTTCGTCGGGAATCTCACTGCTGTAACACATAATGAGTGGGTTGATGCGGAAATTGCCTGGCAAAAAGAAAAATATCCAAACATGCATCTGTTACGTGATAGGCTCGTATCGGATGAAAAAACTGAGGTATGTTACGAAAAAACACTGGAAGCGATAAAAACATATGGTGATGAGCTGAAAGGGATTATCGGTTCCTCCGCATCAGATCCTCCCGGTGCAGGACTTGCAGTTGCAGAGAAAGGTCTTCAGGATAAAATCGCAGTGGTTGGTACTTCGATAGGGTCGATGTCAGGCCCTGGTCTTGAAGATGGTTCTATAAAGGTTGTCTCTATCTGGGATCCGCAAAAAATCGGATATGGTGCGGCGTATATCATAAAGCGTGTATTGGATGGCGAACCTGTTGATGATGGAATGGATGTGCCGGGCCTTGGTGCAATTAAAATCAAGGGTAAGGTCATTTATGGAGACGAAAGCGGTATTCTGGATATAACCAAAGACAATTACAAGAACTTCAGTTTTTAAGGATGATTGATTCCGTACAATTTTTGAAACAGTAGACGGCTGATTATTTCAGCTGTCTACTGTTTTTATTATATCATGCACCTGCGTTCAATTGGTGCGCTTGACATACCTTAAGATACATGAGATTCTCAATTATACTTGGAAGCATTTCAATGATGACCTTGGTTATTTGTGAGTAGTTAAGTCCTTGGGAAGAGAACCAGACGCATGAGTGAAACCTTTCTTTCACTGAGCAATGTGAGCAAATCATTTGCAGGAGTTCAAGCCCTCGCTCATGTTGATTTCAACGTGAAAAGAGGTGAAGTGCATTGCCTCGTTGGTGAGAATGGATCCGGAAAATCAACGCTTATCAAAATAATTGCAGGTATTGTCCAACCCGATCCTGGATGTGCAATAGTGGTGAACGACAAGCCATTCCGCAAGCTTACCACCATTGATTCCATGAATGAGGGAATACAGGTTATCTATCAAGATCTGTCTCTTTTTCCCAATCTTTCAGTCGCGGAGAATATCTCGATAAACCAGTATCTTGAAGAAAATAAGAAAATAATGAAAAGAAAGGAAATGAACAGAATCGCCAGTGAAACAGTATGTATGGTTGGTACTGAGCTTGATACTTCCATGCTCGTGGGCGAGCTTCCCATTGCAAAGCAGCAGCTCGTTGCTATCTGCAGAGCCATAACACGGGGCGAGAAATTGATCATCATGGATGAGCCAACCTCTAGTCTTGGAAAAAAGGATATAGATTATTTATTCTCGGTTATTCGTAACCTTAAAGCGAAAGGTATTTCTGTTCTGTTTGTCGGTCACAAACTCAATGAGGTCTTCGAAATTGCAGATAGGGTGACTATTCTAAGAGATGGGAAGAAAGTTGGTACTTATGGCGTGGATGAACTGGATAACGATCGCCTCATTGAACTTATGACCGGTAAAAGGCTAAAAAAAGCCTCACAGCATGTTAAAAGAAAAGACGCCATCGATGTGCTTCTTGAAGTAAAAAATTTAACAAAAAAAGGACAATTCGAAAATATCAGCTTCAAGCTCCATGCGGGTGAGATAATCGGGTTGATCGGTCTTTTAGGATCAGGGCGTACAGAACTGGCTCTTTCGATCTTTGGCCTCAATGAATTAAATACGGGCGAGATATTTATCCAGGGGAGTAAACAAACGATTAAGACGGTGCAGGATGCGATGCGCCTTGGAATAGGATATGTACCTGAAGATAGGCTTACACAGGGTCTTTTTATGGAGCATACCATAAGTAAAAATATGATCGTTACATTGCTTAATTCCTTACTGAACGCAGTGCATCTTTTAGATAAAAGAAAGATAAAAAATGTTAATGAGAGCTGGATAAAAGATTTAGATATAAAGACTCCGTCATCTGAACTAGTGGTTAAGCAGCTTTCAGGAGGCAACCAGCAGCGGGTAGTGCTTTCAAAATGGTTAGAACGAAATCCGAAAATCCTTATACTCGACGGCCCAACGATTGGTATTGATGTTGGAGCGAAAGAGGAAATCCACGAAATTATAAAGAACCTGGCTGAAAACGGGATAGGTATTATTATGATCAGCGATGAAGTTTCAGAAGTTGTTCATCATTCACATAAAATACTTTTAATGAAAGAGGGGAAGATCACGGGCGAGTTTGATGCCGCTAGTATGACTGAAGGCAAGCTTCTGAACAAACTGAGTGAGAAGTAACACTCTCAGCAAAATAACCTGGGGTTTTCAATGCGAAAGACATTCCTGAGGAGTCATGAGTTCTACCTGTTCATCATAATGGTTGCATATTCTCTTATAGTCAATAGCATCAGTAAATCGTTTCTTACAGCTGAGAACATGTTTGATATTTTAAAAAGCAGCTCAATAATGGGGGTCATGGCTATCGGCGCGTTTATTGTCATGCTGTCAGGCGGTATTGACATATCATTTCCAGCAATTGCAACGGTCTCAATGTATGTGACGGTGCGAATATTGGAAAGATTTAATGGTAATCTCTTTTTAGCATTTGCAATGGCAAGTGTGTTTGGAATCATGTTTGGTTGTGTCAATGCCCTCCTTGTGTATTATTTCAATATACCCACATTAATCGTCACGCTCGGTACCTCGAGTATCTTTCATGGTTCAATGCTCTCCATAGCGAGAATCCCGCATATTTACACTGTCCCAGGATACTTTTTCGAATTTAGCAAGAAATACATATTTTCGTGGGTCAACGGAGAAGGGGTAACGATTGGATTATCAACCATGACGTGTACCATGCTCATAATCGCAATCCTGACCTGGCTCCTTTTACACTATACCATGTTGGGGAGAGGTATATATGCGATTGGTGGTAACCTTGAGGCGGCAAAGCGAGCAGGATTCAACATCATGAAAATTCAATTCTTTGTTTACTCTTATATCGGTTTCTTGTCCGGGATTGCATCAATTCTGTACGTGTCATTGGTGAGACATGTGCACCCCTTCAATCTCATGGGCATGCTACTGGATGTCATAGCAGCGGTCGTCTTGGGTGGAGCAAGCCTTGCCGGAGGATCGGGCACTGTATTGGGCACTATGTTAGGTGTTGGTATGATTTATTTTATAAAAAATAGTCTGATTCTCATGAAGATACCATCATACTGGGATCCGGTTGTAATAGGCCTCATAATCATAGTCAGTACCGGAATCAATGCATACAGGAAAATATTGGGGAGATCAGGAGTAAAGATCATTGAAGCTTAAAAGCATCTTATCGGGTAAGAGACCTGCCATTACCTATTCAAAAAATATGACCTTTATCATTGTTTTAATCGTAGTTTTCGTCGTTTTGTCCATTCTTCAACCCACGAAATTTCTCAGCTCAACCAATTTGCAGCAAATGGCTTTTCAGATTCCCGAGTTTGGCGTGCTTGCATTGGCAATGATGGTTGCAATGCTAAGCGGTGGTATCGATCTCTCGATTATAGCGGTTACCAATCTGGCCGGTATAATAGCGGCGATTGTTCTACTCTCATTGAGTTACCCGGAGTCACTTGATTTATCAATGCTTCTGAAGGGTATTATGGCTGAAGAAGCAGCTGTGACTGAATTAGCACTACAACCACCTACCGGGCTGAAGATGTTTATCATTATTCTCGCAACCATTAGCGTTGCAATAGGTATCGCTGGTGTTTGTGGATTATTGAACGGCGTGTTGGTTTCTGTCATAAGAATTCCCCCAATTCTCGCTACGCTTGGAACTATGAAGCTCTATGAGGGAATCTCTTTAGTGATAACGAAGGGTTCACCGATTACGAATTTCCCAAAGCCCTTTCTCTTCATTGGAAGTGGCACTATCTCTGTGATCCCTGTCCCCATGATAATTTTCATTGTATGCGTCGCAGCAGTTTCTATGTTTTTAAACAGAACGCGATTAGGATTTAGTATATATGCAGTAGGAGAGAACTCCATCGCGGCACGTTTTTCAGGGTTGAAGAATACGAACGTTTTAATCAAGACTTATCTCGTCACAGGTTTGCTGGCTGGTGTAGCAACGATTTTAATCATATCAAGAGTCGATTCAGTTAAGGTTGGATACGGCTCTTCTTTTCTCCTGCAAGCGGTTCTTGTGGTAATACTTGGAGGGGTGAGTTATCTCGGAGGGATTGGTAATGTAGCGGGTGTGGTTCTTGGCATATTCATTCTCAGGGCAATTTCGAGTGGATTCAACATAATAGGTTTCAGTAATCATTTTCGAAATGTGATATGGGGTTCAATGCTCGTATTCGTTACTATTATAAATTACATTATCCCAAAGATTGCCGAACGCCTGAGGTTTAAGACTCATAGTGCTGATATGTAAAAAGAATGCGGCGCTTGCATAATATAGAATCGATTCACATGTTAGCTGGGTGATGCATGAAGACGGAACAGATTTAGAGGTGGTATCTATAATGGTTATTGTAAAAGGAGGGAAACATGGACATACGGTTTGATGGTAAACGTGCTCTCGTTACAGGAGGAGGAAGAGGTATAGGCAGAGAAATAGCGTTATTGGTGAACAGCTTAGGTGCAAAGGTTGCTGTAATAGACCGTATACCGGAGGATATGAATTCCTTAAAAAAAGAAATCGACTGCGAAACAATAAACGCTGAACTGACAGACCTTGCTGCTACTAAAAAGGCCGTAGAAC